>Ga0315541_1003488_pt1 | contig 12091 bp, 9 predicted proteins | sample SalMarSW160190MG_FD_203095 | JGI IMG/M metagenome (GOLD analysis project Ga0315541, IMG submission 203095) | Salt marsh sediment microbial communities from the Plum Island Ecosystem LTER, Massachusetts, United States - Salt Marsh Sediment SW1601-190 ...
TTGCTGATAGTGGTGATAAGATATACCAGGCAGATGAGATGGTTAATACTGTAAGTTTACCTGACGAAGTAGAAATTAGTAGTATTTCGACTGGTAGTCCTAGCGATATAGTTTTTGTTCCACCTCATACGGATATTTATATTAATGCCTCACAAAGTTCAGACGAGGTTAGAGTTTGTCTTCAGCTAAAAGGAACAAGTAAGATAAAACAAGTTTTTATTAATCGTGTCTCTGGTCGAATTGAGGCGAAGTGAAAACTAATAATTGCTCTATTGTTCCATTGTTAAATAGTTACATAGTTTAATAGCTTGGTAGTTGTAAAACCATTAGCTATATATAAAACCATAGAACTATAAAGCCATTTAACCATTTATTATATGCGAATTATCTCTCATCAAAATCAAAAAGGACAAAGCCTTATTGAGACTATAGTAGCTATTTCAATTATTATTATTGGATTATTTAGTGTTTTTGCTCTTGCGAGTTTTAGTCTTTCTAGCCAGGGAGCAAGCAAAACCCAAATTATAGCTACTAACCTAGCTAGGGAAGGTATTGAGGCAGTGAGAAATATTAGAGATAGTAATTGGTTAGCCATTGATGCGGGAGTCCTTCTTCCTTCTGATTGGTGGAAAGATATAGATGAAGGTTACTGGAGAGCAGAATTAAAAATAGGAAACAGAACTTGGCAGCTTGTTTCTGGAGGGGGAGAGAATTTTTATCGCATAACGCTTGATCCATCTTCAAGGTACCTCCACTGGCTCACAGGCGAAGATACTATTTTTTATCGAAAGATCTACATTGATAGGATTGGAAATAATCAGATAAAAGTTCAAAGCATTGTTGATTGGGTAGAACGTGGCAGAAGCCACAATATTACTTTGGAAGATAGATTGTATAATTGGGAATAACCGTCTAAGATAGTAGGTGGCAGATATCAGATAACAGATAACAGATAAAATGACACCTGACACCTGAAACCTGATATCTGGAACCTGACACCTTTAATTACATATATGTTTAGTAATTCAAAATCTCACCAAATACATACTCCGAATTCTGGTTTCACCTTGATTGAGATGCTTGTGGCAATTAGCCTTTTTGCTACAGTTGTAGCTGTAAGCGCGGGTGTATATTTGGCTATAATGAAAGCTCAAGTCAAAAGCATCAATATGAAGAAAGTTCAAGAAGACTCGCGGTTTAGTCTAGAGGTAATAGGCAGAGAATTTAGGATGGGTGAAGTGGATTATAATTATTATGGTGGAGGAGTCCCTTCACCTGCTTCCACACTTGTTTTGATTAATTCTAGAGGAACGGAGATTAAATTTAGACTTGAAAGCGAAAGACTTGAGAAGAAAGTGGGCGATGGATCATTCATTCCTCTTACTCAAGAGAACATAAAGGTTACAGATTTAAAATTTTATATTAGTCCTTTGACTGATCCTTTTGTAGAAGGAGGCCCAAATATTCAACCCAGAGTAACTGTTTGTTTAACGGCTCGTTCAGGAAGTCCTGGTGTTTCCGAAAGAGAGACGGAAATAATATTACAGACCACTATTTCTTCACATATGTATAAGAGGAGATAGAAGTAGGAAATGTCCAATGTCCAAATCCCCCGACCTGTCGGGGCAGGCCAATGACCAATACATTATTAAATCCAAAATTACAAATCCCATTTAATCTCAAATGTTAAATGTCAAAACCAAATGGTAAATCTAAAAACTAATTAAATGAATCTGGAATCTGGAATTTGGAATCTAGAGTTGTAAAGATTTAGATTCAAGATTCTATATTCTAGATTCAAAGTAGTTTTGAGCTTCTAGCTTATTTTATGATAAAAATCCAATCTCCAAAAACACATACCTTAAATCACAATGGCCAAACTTTGGTTTTAGCTCTTCTTATTTTGGGGAGTATGTTGGTAGTAGGCCTAGCTCTAGGTGGTTTTGCTGTAAAAGAACTAGGGATGTCTTCTGGTATTCATCAGTCTGTAAGAGCATATTATGCTGCAGAGGCAGGGGTGGAAAGAGCTTTGTATGAGATAAGAAACGAAACTGGTCCTATATACGATAATCCAGGAGTTCCCCAAACTGAAAATTTAGATAATGGAACAAGTTTTGAAGTAATGTGGGATGGATCTACTAAAGTTAAATCAGAAGGCACATTTGCCACAACAAAAAGAGCAATTGAGATAGAGTTTGGCGGAAGTGGAGAAAACGGAGGAAATGGCGAGAATGGCGAGAATGGCGAGAATGGTGACCCAACCCATAAAGAATGTGTAGGTGTTTCTTGTGAAGATGTACCTGGAGCAGGGGCTGATCTTTGTACTGACGACGCTGATTGCATAGGACCCAGTCATAAAGAATGTGTAGGTGTTTCTTGTGAAGATGTACCTGGAGCAGGGGCTGATCTTTGTACTGACGATAGTGATTGCGGAGGTGCAGGAGTTTGCGTAGAAGGAGCAGGAAGTGACGACCCAGCTTGTGGAATTATAAGTTGTGATGATTGGCATCATATTGTTGGGGAAGCTAGCCCTACAGAGACTAATTACTGTTATGATTCTCCTGACATAACAACAGCAAGATGTGAAGGTATTGGTGATTGTAAAGATGCAGACACAGAAGATTGTGGCTCTGAAGATGATACCCAGGAGCTGGCTTGCGGAGAATGTTGTTATGTGGATGGTTGTACAGAAACCACCGATGGGTTTTGTAACTATTATCCATCTTCCACAACAATGTCAGAGGCAGATTATTATTACCATACGGGTGCGAAATCACCAGCAGAAACCCAATACTGTTATGCAAGAGCATACTATTGTACAGGATTTTCTTGTGCTAAGACTTACGGTGATACGCTAATATATACATGTAAGCTTTGTAAATATATTGAAGACGCGGATTGCGATGGCAATGTAGAGGGAAGTTGCACTAATTATTCTGATGGTACGGATTGCGGAGAAGGAAGAACGTGTGTTGGAGGGGTGTGCCAATAAGTGACGATTGCTATATTGCTCTATTGTTAAATAGAAATAATATTGAATATTAGATATTGAATATTGGTTGCTGATTGCTAATTGTTCCTGCCTGCCGGCAGGCAGGAATTGTTACCTTATTAAATGGCTTAATGGTTAAATAGCTGAATAGTTTAATAGCTGAATAGTTTAATAGCTATATAACTATAAAGCTATAAAACTATTTTTTAGTTAACTTACCAACTTATAAACTTATTAACTTAGGAGCTTGACTCCTATTTCTCAATATACTATATTAATCTTAGCTAGAAACTTGGTAAAAAACTTGTGAAAAAATCAAACATTAATAATAAATCTAATAAAAGGGCGAAGGATCCAAGATCCTTACGCCCTAAAGGAAGAACTAAACTTATGAAGAAAAAAATTCCTACAGTTTTAGGAATAGTTGTGCTCGTGGTGATTGCAGGTGCAGTTGCTTTTTATTTTGTAAGAGAGACATCTGTTTTTCAGACTGTCCAGTCTCCAGCTCCAACTGAAGAGAAAGCTCCTGCTAAAGAAGAAGGCGCTACTGAAGAAGTAAAGATTCCTAAAGAGGTGGAGAAGGACTTGGAAAAGAAAGGAATGGTAGTCAAAATCACTGCTAGTGGTTTTGAGCCAAAAGAGGTGACTGTCAAAAAGGGAGAAAAGATTAGTTTTGTAAATAGTGATGCCAAAGTCCACAAGATAGAGAGTGATAGTGATTTCAAAACAGATGAAATGAAATCAGGTGATATCTGGACTTTTCCCTGTAACGAGCAAGGCACATTTGCCTATCATCTCTCAAAGTATCCAGAGATGGGAGGAAAGGTAATTGTGGAGTAAATGCCTCTATAATAAACATAAAACCTTGACAAAATTTTTTAGATGTGGTAGGATTAGACGATTTAAGATAGAAAATACCTTAGCAACAAAATAAAAGGAGGGTATGATGAGAAAGAGATGGTTTTTGACGATGTTGGTAGTTTTACTGACTTGTTTTGCCTCATTTTATATTTGTGAGGCAGGGGCAAATACGGAAGCAGAGGAGATGCTAGAAGAAGTTGAGAGACCAGAATGGAATACAGGTGATTATTGGGAGTACAAAATCACCAATATCATGAAGTCGGGAAAAAAGAGAAAGGGATATACTAGTTCACGGAAAGTGCTTAAAAAAGGAGAGATGTTCGAAGGAATTGAGTGCTATATGTCGGTAGAAAGTTCATTGAGAGGGTATTACACCCTTGATCTGAATCTAAAAGGATTCATCAATGAAATACGAGGAGTAATTTTCGATAGAGCGAAAATTACTCCTGACAGTATGGAGTATAACTGGCCGCTAAAGGTTGGAAAGAAATGGGAACAGTCATATATGATGTTGGTAGAATCGGTAGGTCCGGGAGGAAAAGGAGAACTTAAAGAGAACAAAATTACTGTAAACGCGACCTACGAGGTCGTTGGTGCAGGAAAAGTAGAAGTTCCAGCCGGAGAATTCCTTGCCCTGAAAATTATCAGAAAAGTAGGTGATGTCGTAGCAGAAGAATGTTGGTATTCAGCCGAGATGAAATGGTTTGTAAAGAAAATGGTTTATTCCCAGAACGACGATCCTAAGGCTCCCAAGGCGGAACTCTGGGAACTGATGAAAGGCGAAGTTACTAAGTAAAGAAATTCCCGCTGACTCAGCAGGTGCTGTTTCAGCGGGCCTTTTTTATTTGACACCTATTTTCTGATTATGCTATACTATTTTTAGTAAAAGCTGGATTCAAAAACCTGTGGATAACTTTTTGTTGATGGAGAGTGTGTTGTTTTAACCGGACACAGAATAGACCCTTCGACTCGCTTCGCTCGCTCAGGGAATAACTAGGTGGTTGCATATTTTAGTGCCTGAGCTTGTCGAAGGCCCATATCTTAAACCTATGAAAAAATGAAAAAAATCCTTATAATTTCAGGAATAATTTCGCTTATAGTTATTATAGGTTTTTTGGGGTTTTATTTATTTAAGAATATTCCTACGATTTTCCAACCTTCAGAAGTAGCTGAATGTGAAGAGTTAGAAGGAGAGGAAAGAGATACATGCGTGATCAAAAAAGCTTTGGAAAAGAATGAAAGTTCATTATGTGATCAAGTGGCCGGCTCAGGGCTTAAAGATGAGTGCTATGAAAGAATTGCTGTGAGTACTAATGATTCTTCTTTATGTGATAAAATAAAAGATGAAGATAAGAAATATAGTTGTCAAGCTCAAGTAACAGGAGAGGTAAAATTCTGTGAGGATATTTCAGATGCTAAAATGAAAAGTTTATGTTTTAATTTCTTAGCATTTGTTTTAGATGATATTTCATTATGCGATAAAGTCTCTGATAAAGACAACTTTCGCTTATGCGGAGTAGTGGTCAAGGAGGATCCTAAGCTATGTAGAGACGTAAAAATAGAAGATGAAGATGGATGTTATAGCTTTATTGCCAGTATTAAAAAGGATTCCTCGATATGTAATGAGATTGTAAATAAAATATTAAGAGAACAGTGTAAAACAGATGTTGAGCAAGGAGTATATAAGGACTTAATAACTAGACGAGAAGAAGAAAAAAAGAAACAAGAAGAGAGTAAAAAGAAAGACGAAGCTCTTATCAAGTCAGCGATAAAGACAAATGATAGTTCAATTTGTGTTAAAATTCATACTCCAGTAATTAAAGATGAATGCTATAATGGAATTGCAGTTAATACAGAAGATATTTCTTTATGCGACAAAATAGAAGAAAAAGACATACAGCAAACTTGTAAAGCTTTTGCAATAAAAGATTCAAAATTTTGTGAGAATATAATAGATAATAGAAATAAAGATTGGTGCTATAGGAATCTTGCATTTCTTTTAAGCGATGTTTCGTTGTGTAATAAAATTTCTGATGAAGATAGATTGGCTTTGTGTAAAGCCACTGTACTAAAAAATCCGGAATTATGTGAAGATTTAGCACTACCAAATAAAAATCGATGTTATTTATCTGTGGCAACAGTTTTAAATGATGATTCAATGTGTGGAAAGATCACCATCCCATTTTTAAAAGAACAATGTTTAGAAATAGTAAGATGAAAATGTATAAAATATCATTAAAAAAAATATTATTCTCAATACTATTCTTGATAGTTTCTGCCTTCTTTTTTATCTCTCATAGTTCTTCGGTAATGGCATATTGTGATATATCATCGGATTGTCCGTCTGGGGGATGTACTTGTTGTTACTATACTTATCGTTATGTATGTACCGCTCATGCGTGTACGTACAAAGACACAAGAGTTGACTGCTGCTCAGGTTCTAATTGTGGGAATACTTCCTGTGGTTATGGTTCTTGGAAAGCGGGAGCATGTGGAGGAGGATCCTGTCCTTATAATAAAAGACAATATACAAGAACTCGCCAACACTCTACTTACCATTATTGTTCTAGTCATGATTGTCATACTAGTAGATGTAGTTCCACAAGCAAATGCGTGAGTGATTCGGCATGTGAATGTCAACCTCATGCTTCTATCAGATGTTACAATGATTCTTCAGGGGAGCACGATAACCAAGATAGATATTACTATGATTCCTGTGGAGCTAGAGAAGAAAAAGCTGAAGATTGTGGAAATGGTAGTTGGTTTCCTGAGAAATATAGATGTTCTGGAGATACGAGACAAAGATGGTATACAAGAAGAGGTTGTTATCAAGGTTCTGGATGGAGTGGATGTTATGATGATAGAGGATACTGGGCAGATGAGCATAACTGTAATGATGGTTGGTATGGTGTACCGGCAGAAGGTTTTATCGGCGAATATTCTTGTCGAGATAACCGCTGGAGAACAGAAAAATGGGTAAACTGGTGGTGCGAAGGTGCTGGTGAATGTAAATGGAGTTCTGAATGGAGAAACATTGAAGATTGCGGCTCTAGCTACTGGACGAATGAATACAGATGTTCAGGTCAATGGAGACAGAGAAAATACATAAACAGGGGTTGTTCTGGTTCGTCCTGCTATGCTAATTCTCAATGGAAGAATGTTCAAGACTGCGGCACTAGTGGATGGACTAGTGAATATCGTTGCTCAGGCAGAAACAAACAGAGAAAATACATAAACAGGGGTTGCTCTGGTTCGTCCTGCTATGCTAATTCTCAATGGAAGAATGTTGAAGACTGCGGTACAACCAGTTATGGCTCCTGGACTTTTTATTGCTCCAATAATGATAAATGGAAGAAGAGGACTGTGTATAACAGAGGCTGTGCAGATAATAATTGCTATTATTACACCTCAACCCAAAATGAATTTGTCCAAGACTGCGGTGACATTTCTTGCGGGGCATGGTCTTCATGGTATTGTGATGACAATATAAAGAAAAGAGAGAGAACTTGTACAGGAGGATATTGCGAGAATGGGAGCTGTGAATCAGGAACTTATGCAGAGTATGAGACAGAAGACTGCGGCTCTGATTATTGGACAGATGAATATCAATGTTCAGATAATATAAGACAAAGGAAATATGTTAATAGGGGTTGTTCTGATGGGTCTTGCTATAACTGGACTGAATGGAAAGATATTGAAGATTGTGAATCTACTTCTTATGGCCCTTGGGGAAATTATTGTTCATTAGATGATGTTTGGAAGAAAAGAACTATTACCCATGGATTCTGTTCAGGAGGAAGTTGTACTACCAATACCTCTACCCAAAATGAACTTGTTGAAGATTGTGGAGAAAGTAGTTGGGTAGATCCTGCTGAATACCGATGTTCTGGTAGCTGGAAACAGAGGAAATGGATAAATAGAGGTTGTCTAGATGCTTCTTGTTATGCAACGTCTGAATGGAAAAACGAACAGAATTGCGCTGAAACTTGTTTCCCCGGAGCTTTGGCAGAGGGATGTGAGGGAGGAACTTATTCTTGTGTAGATGGAGAATGTACCTATCCCATAAGTCAATGTATTCCTCGTCAATTTACCTCTCAAGGGACTGCCTGCAAGTGTAATGAAGGAAGAAAAACTATCCTTAAAGCTTGTGATGGTTCAGGATCCTGTTTAGATGTAGAAGAGGTGTGTGATATCCAATGTGGAGCAGATCCAGCCTGCCAAGGCTTGAAACCCGGTGATGCATATCCAGGAAAACCAGGCAGAACTTGCTGTGTAGGTAAGTGGGGGCTTCCAAAATGGAGAGAGATTGTACCGTGGTGAGATATCAGATATCAGATGTCAGATGACAGGTAGAAGTGGCGAAATCGATAATTGATAAATAATAATTGATAATTAAATGAAGGCGATACAACGTTGTGTCGCCTTCTGTTTTTTGTTTGGGGAAATTGTGGTATAATACAGGAGAATTGTTGATTGTTTAATATGGAGGGATTTAAAACACAACATGATCAAGATAAATACCATCGAAGATCAACCCGGTTAAAGGATTATGATTATTCACAGCAGTAGAGACGCGCCACGGCATAATTGGGCACAGATGTGCCATGGCGCGTCTCAATACCATGATAATCTATTTGAATAGGATCAAAACCTTGACAAAATTTTTTAGATATGGTATGGTTGATTGATTTAGATAGAAAAATAAAATACTTTACAATTTAAAAGGAGGGTATAATGAGAAGAACGAAGAGAGCCCGGATTCATTTATGTACATGATCTAAAGCCCTTAGATAGTTATTCACAGCTAAGGTTGACATTATTTATCAAGATGTGTTATGGTCAAATTGGTTAATTTAAATAACCAAGAACATTAAAAATATTTGAGGGGTAGATTTTTTCATTAAGAGAAGGTTCTACCCTCTAATTTAGGAGGTGATGCGGTTAAGAATGAAAGAACAGACTAGAGAAAGCTGAACAATTTTTATAGAAAAACATAGTAGGGGGTGTTAAAGATGAGGAAAAGATTAATGATTGTAGGTTTAGTAATAATGGTGTTTTTATTGCTTGGAAGTGAGGTATTGGCTCGATGGAGCATAAATCTACTAGGGGAGTATGGGTTTTATGACCCTTCCTTGAAGCAGATTTATGAGTTCAACCGGAGTTTTGAGTCCTGGACTAAGTATATGGGGGTAGAAGAGTTCGCGATAGAACCCTTGAGGGCTGATGACCTATATTCTATCTCGGGCAGATTAGAATTAGCCCCTCGGTGGGAACTCGGATTGAATGTGGCTTTTCTGAAAATGGATTCAGTATTTGACAATTGGAGAAGCAACAGAGTCCTTGCAGGAAGTGGAGAAAAGCCAGTACCGGATGCATATTACAACCTTTCTGGTAAAATGACTTATGTGGATTTGCTCGCTTACTATAGAGTTAATCCTACGAAAAGATTTTCTCCTTTCTTAGGGGCAGGCATCGGTAGATATGGCGTAGAGGTTAATGGCTGTTACACTATCCGAGAGGGAATGGGGACTGAAGAATATAGATATCTCCTCCAATCCTTTAGTGCTTCCGATTCGGTTTTAGGATACATTGCGACAGCAGGCATTGATTATAATCTGCCGCTTCCAGAGTGGGGACTTGATGTCAGAATTGGTTTGGAAATGAGATATCACCAGTTGCCTGTGCTGAATGGGCAATTCGATCATACATGGAAGAATGGATATGACTCTTATCCCGTAGAACCGAGTACGGAAGTAGAAGTGGACATGAGCGGACTCCAAGGGTTATTTTATGCGGTTATCAGTTTTTGATTTGAGGGTCTGCCCTAAACTAGAATTTTTAGTTTCGGCAGACCCCCCTTTTATTTGACATATATATTTGCTATAATATTATAAGTGTCTTAAAATAAACCTATGAAAAAAAACATACCACTAATTATCGGTATAGTCATAATCTTGGCAATTTCAATACCCGTTATTCTTTATCTTGTTGGATTGATACCCCCTTTCTTAACAAGTGAAGCCCCGGTTGTACCCGAACTTTCAGAAGAGGAGAAATGTCAAATGATTGAGAATCAAGCCGAGAGAGACATTTGTTATGTAAAATTAGCCATTAAAACAAATGATGTCTCAATTTGTGATAAAGTCAACAATCAAATTAACAGAGACCAATGTTATGCTGCTATTGCAATGACCTTGAGTGATTCTTCACTCTGCCAAGAGATTTCAGAAAAAGAGATATTAAATATATGTAATGCTGTTACTCTGAAAGATGTTAGCTTATGTGACAAAATTAAAGACAATACATTGAAGAGCACTTGTTATATAAATTTAGCTTTTTTCTCCGAAAATTCTTCTTTATGCAAAAAAATCTCTGAAGAAAACCTTAAAATCACCTGTAATGCCCTTGCCTCAAAAAATCCTTTATTATGTGAGAACTTAGAAGAGAAAGATGGGTGTTATTTAACTATTGCCTCAATGCTAAAAGATATTTTAATATGTGATAAAATTACTGACGAAAGATATAAAGAGCAATGTCGTTTATTGGTTGAAGAACTATAAAATGAAACATAAAAAACTGATATTTATAATTGGAGTATTTGTAATAGTTTTTATTGGAAGTTTTTTATTTGACATAGAGCCTGTAAATGCCTGTTTGATTAGCGGACCTGACGGAAGATTGAGTTGTAGTTCATCTTGGTTATGTAACGAAGCGGCATGTTGGGATTCTTGCTCTGGGGATGATCTTTGGGCTCATTGTTACTATCAAACCTTTTACCTTTTTTGTTGGGACCAATGGGATTCTGCGCTAATTTGGCACTGTCCCTCTGATGATTACTGGGCCGATGAATACAAATGTTCAGGTGATTGGAGACAAAGACAATATGTCTCTCAAGGCTGTGGCCAATGGTGGCAAGGCCCTCCTGGCCACATGATGTGCTATAATACTCTCTATATAGGGAAGGAATTTAGAAATGTTCACTACTGTCCCGATGGTTGGTATGGTGTACCAGCAGAAGGTTGGTTAGATGAATATACTTGTGAAGGAAACAAAAGAGTAAGAAAATGGGTAGATTGGTGGTGTCAAGGTGCTGGTGAATGTAAATGGAGTTCTGAATGGATAACTGTTGAAGATTGCGGCTCTAGCTACTGGACGAATGAATACAGATGTTCAGGTCAATGGAGACAAAGAAAATATATAAATAGAGGTTGCTCTGGTTCTTCCTGTTACTCTAATGCTGAATGGAGAAACATTGAAGATTGCGGCTCTAGCTACTGGACGAATGAATACAGATGTTCAGGTCAATGGAGACAGAGAAAATACATAAACAGGGGTTGTTCTGGTTCGTCCTGCTATGCTAATTCTCAATGGAAGAATGTTGAAGACTGTGGCACTAGCGGATGGACTAGTGAATATCGTTGCTCAGGCAGAAACAGACAGAGGAAATGGATAAATAGAGGTTGTTCTGGTTCGTCCTGCTATGCTAATTCTCAATGGAAGAAGGTTGAGGACTGCGGCACAACCAGTTATGGCTCATGGTCTTATTATTGCTCCAATAATGATAAATGGCAAAAAAGAACCGTCTATAACAGAGGCTGTTCAGATAATGATTGCTATTATTACACCTCAACCCAAAATGAATTTGTCCAAGACTGCGGTGACATTTCTTGCGGGGCATGGTCTTCTTGGTATTGCGATGGCAATACAAAGAAAAGAGAGAGGACTTGTACAGGAGGATATTGCGAGAATGGGAGCTGTGAATCAGGAACTTATGCAGACTATGAGACAGAAGACTGCGGTTCTGATTATTGGACAGATGAATATCAATGTTCAGATAACATAAGACAAAGGAAATATGTTAATAGGGGTTGTTCTGACGGGTCTTGCTATAACTGGACTGAATGGAAAGATATTGAAGATTGTGAATCTACTTCTTATGGTCCCTGGGAAAATTATTGTTCATTAGATGATGTTTGGAAGAAAAGAACCATTACCCATGGATATTGTTCAGGAGGAAGTTGTACTACTAATACCTCTACCCAAAATGAACTTGTTGAAGATTGTGGAGAAAGTAGTTGGGTAGATCCTGCTGAATACCGATGTTCTGGTAGCTGGAAACAGAGGAAATGGATAAATAGAGGTTGCTTAGATGCTTCTTGTTATGCAACGTCTGAATGGAAAAACGAACAGAATTGCGCTGAAACTTGTTTCCCCGGAGCTTTAGCAGAGGGATGTGAG
>Ga0315541_1003491_pt1 | contig 12089 bp, 8 predicted proteins | sample SalMarSW160190MG_FD_203095 | JGI IMG/M metagenome (GOLD analysis project Ga0315541, IMG submission 203095) | Salt marsh sediment microbial communities from the Plum Island Ecosystem LTER, Massachusetts, United States - Salt Marsh Sediment SW1601-190 ...
GCATTTCACGATGTCCTCTGATACGGTAGAATCGTTTCTCTGTCTCCAGCAGCACCGCCCCGGCCCATCGCCTGGCCATGCCCTCACCACGCCAGCATTTGACAATTACTGATACTGATGGAAAGAATAAAGAGGTAGATGAAATCACAACAAAGAATCTTATAATCGAACTTTTGACAAATCGCGATTGGAAAAAACGTGCATTCGTGGTCATAGAACTTGGAAAGCGGAAAGAAAAAGAAGTACCAGAAGCTTTAATGCATTGTATCGAAAAAGATCGGAATCTTGAAGTGGTAAGAAACGCAATAATAGCCTTTGAGAATATAACAGGTTATGAAAGAGCGGATGTGTTCAAGTATGAACCTATCAAGAGTTGGTGGATAGAACATGCTAATGAGGTTAATATTAAACTGAAAGATAGCAAGTAGAAGTTGGGTTGTACAAACTGTCTTGAAGAAGGTCAAACCGTAGTCAAAAGGCCGAGGCGAAGCGGTGCCGTACAAATTTTTTCCCTCTCAATAACATTCAACCTATACCACAAAAATATTTTATATCAGTATGAATTATTATAAAATGCGAATAGTCTTTTTGGCCGGCACTCCGCCAAAAAGAAGGTTATTGTTGATTGATTAATTGGTTTAATTGACCGCCGCCGCAAGGGTATAGAAAAAACCTGCCATAAAATGGCAGGGCTAACCAAATTATGAATCCGCGTTAATCAGTGAAATCTGTGGTTAAATATCCGTGTTAGTTCGTGTTTCAGTCTGTGTCCGTTCGTTCCCTCGACCGCGATCGGGAGACGGCCTATGGGAATTTTTTTTAAACTTTGGCTTGACTTTTGTCGAATAATTTGATAGATATAAGTTCTATTTTGGTCATTTTATCGTGGATTTGGTTATGAAGATTATTATCAACAATATGATTATCATAATTATAGAGCAGAGGTTGAAGCTGCCCTGAGATAGGTTTTGCAGGCGATTAAAGCCTTCCAGAGCAGTTAACTCTGGAAGGCTTTTTTATTTGGACTTCTGATTGGAATGGAGAGGTAATATTGACAGGTATAATTTTAGTGCTTATTATGCAGGATTCATTTTGGGAATATTTTTGAGGACTGATTAGATGTCGGACAATGAAGAAGATAAAAAGAAATTAACCACAGATTACACGGATAAAATAAAAAAGCAAGAATCAGTGAAATCTGCGAAATCCGCGGTTGAAAAAGGTTATCGTGATACTTTGAATTTGCCGAAGACAAGCTTTTCTATGAAGGCCAATCTCACTCAGCGTGAGCCGCAGATGCGAAAAGAATGGTCGAAAATGAATATCTACGGCAAAATAAGGCAAGCCCGGCAAGGTGCCCCTTCATATACTTTGCACGATGGGCCGCCTTACGCCAACGGCGATATTCACATGGGCCACGTCATAAACAAGGTACTCAAAGACTTCGTCGTTAAGTATAAAACGATGACCGGCTTTGATGCACCGTATATACCAGGCTGGGACTGTCACGGCCTTCCCATTGAATCGAAGGTTATGGAACAGCTCGGCGAAAATATTCGACAGATGCGCAAGCTCGACATCCGCAAAGACTGCATGAAATATGCCAGCAAATATGTCAAGATACAAAGCAAACAGTTCCAGGAATTGGGGATATTCGGCGATTTTGAGAATCCATATCTGACGTTTAAGCCTCAGTACGAGGCTGGAATCCTGGAAGTATTCGCCGAGCTGGTAGACAAGGGCCTGGTCTATAAGCAGTTAAAGCCGATTCACTGGTCGATTGGCTGCGAAACCGCTCTGGCCGAGGCAGAGCTTGAATATAAAGACGTTTCGTCACCGAGCATTTTTGTGAATTTCCCCGTCGACAAAGAAAGCATCACAAAATTAATCGAGCTTGGATTGGTAAAAGAAAGTGAAGCTAACAACACCAAAGTTTGTTTTATGATCTGGACGACCACACCCTGGACATTGGCGGCTAATCTGGCTATAGCTGTGCATCCCTACTTAGACTATACGACGATAAGCTATGAGAAAAATAGCCGGAAGTTCGTCTCGATATTGGCAACCGACAGGCTTGAGGCGGTACTTGCAGCAGGCAACTTACAAGAAAGACAATATAGTATTGGTGAAAAAGCAGTCAAAGGCAAAGAGCTTGAAGGTTTGCGCTACGTGCATCCTTTCGTTCAGAAAAATCCGACAAATAAAGATGCTTATATGATCATTCTTGCCGAATATGTCACGACCGAAGACGGCACTGGACTTGTCCATACGGCACCTGGACATGGCGTTGAGGACTACGTATCCGGCCAAATGTGTAACTTAGAAACTTATTCGCCTGTGATGGCGGACGGGCGGTACGATGATTCTGTCCCTGATTGGCTTCGGCGCTGGAATGTCCTTGAGGTGGATAAAGTCGTCAATAAATATCTGGCTGACAATGGCTTTCTTTTTGCTGAAAGTACAATTACGCACAGCTATCCCCATTGCTGGCGAAGCAAAGGCCCGGTTATATTCAGGGCAACCGAACAGTGGTTTATCAGTGTGGACAAAGAATTGCCCCCCACTGCTTCCTTGCGGAAGCAAGGAGTGGGGGGAAAAAGTCTGCGTGACCTGGCATTGGAAAGTATCAATAACGTGAGATGGATTCCTGCGTGGGGCCAAAAGCGTATAGCTGGCATGTTGGAGTCGCGGCCTGACTGGTGCATCAGCAGACAGCGGAGCTGGGGACTTCCTATACCGGCTTTTATCAGCTCAGCCGAGCAAACGTTGATGACTAAAGAATCCGTATTGGCGGTAGCCAAGCATATCGCCGAGAAAGGCTCGGATAGCTGGTTTACGGATTCGCCGCGTCAGATACTGGGTAACGATTTTAAATTGCCGGATGGATTCAACTTTGATGACCTAAAAAAAGAAGAGAACATCTTTGATGTCTGGTTTGAATCCGGTTGTAGCTGGCACAGTGCCGCTGTAAAGGCTGGCTGGTCTGTGCCGGTAGACTTATATCTGGAAGGCTCGGACCAGCACCGAGGATGGTTTCAACTGTCGCTTCTGCCTGCTTTAGGAGCAATAGGCAAAGCGCCGTTTAAGGGCGTCTTGACGCACGGCTTTACCGTTGACGAAAAGGGAATGAAGCAGTCAAAATCGCTGGGAAATTATGTCAATGCGCTGGATGAGGTGGCAAAATACGGCTCTGATATCCTTCGGCTGTGGGTGGCCAGCGTCAATTATCAGGAAGATATACGCTGCAATGACGAATTGATAGGACGAACACAGGACGCATACCGGAAGATCAGAAATACGCTCAGATTTTTACTCGGTAATACTTATGACTTTGACTTTAATGCTGACAGCGTAGCTTATAATGATATGTTTGAGGTTGATAAATGGGCGTTGCAGCAATTGCAAAAGCTCGTTATCGACGTAACGGAGGCTTACGAAAACTTTATCTTCCACAAAGTCTTTTCGCTCATATACAACTTCTGCACAGTCCAGATGAGCAGTATCTATATGGACGTGCTCAAAGACAGGCTCTACTGCGACGCATCAGACAGTCTGTCTCGACGCAGCGCTCAGACCGCGATGTGTAAGATACTGGATTGCCTAATTAGAATGCTGGCTCCTATATTGGTGCACACAGCGGAAGAAGCGTGGCGAGCTATGAATTCGTCGTGCGGGATGCGTGAAGCGTATTGCGAAAGAGACAAAACGCACGACGCAATACGCAATACGCAATACGAGGAAAGCATACACTGGGCGGAGATGACGAAAGTTGATGACTCAATTGATTTTAAAAGCTCCGAGCAGAAATGGCACAAACTGATGGAGCTGCGTGACGAGGTACTGCGCGTTTTAGAAGTCCTTCGGAAAGAGAAAAAGATCGCCAGCAATCAAGAAGCGTGTGTGAATATCTATTGTGCTGATGAAGAATTGGCTGGGCTTGTGGAGGAGTTTGGGCTCGAACAATTTGCGGCTCTTTGCATTGTCAGCGAAGTAAAGCTGCAAAAAGCTGCGGATAAAACAACAGTAACGGCTGAGAAGAGTAGTTACAATAAGTGTCAGCGTTGCTGGAACTATTGGCCCAGCGTTGGAACCGACAGCGAGCATCCCGACCTGTGTAAGCGATGCGTCGAAGTAGTTCGCGACTGATTGAATTCATCACGACATTACTATGATTAACTTGTAAAAGAGCTTTTCTACAGAGCGTACCGGACAGCCCTTCGACTTCGTTCGACTTCACTCACCACAGGTCGCTCAGAGCCTGCCCTGAGCCTGTCGAAGGGGCAGTCTTATGTCATCTGTTATCTGTCCTCCGTTTTCTGTCCTCTGTCTTCTGTCCTCTGCCTTCCGTCATCTGTCTTCTGTCCCGCCTCCTGCGGGTAAACTTCCGTAATTTGTCCTCTGTTCTCTGACATCTGTCTTCTGTCTTGAAATTGGCTTTGATTGGGTTTGTTTTCACCAAGTGTCCAGTGCAATGCTTTTCTCATAATCCCTTGATATATTTAACTTTATATCCATTTGACTTTTTCAAAAATTGGCTTTGTTTTGCAAAAAAATAGGCCGATTTGTAGAATACTTTCGGCATTTGTCGAACAACGTGGCTTTGCATAATATTGGCAATATACACAAACAATAGAAAGTGGGGTGCGAAACCTCGCACAATTTCCGTATCCTTTGCCTGGCAGAGCAGCAATTCGCAACATTTCCATATCTAATTTCCTGATTTACCCCGTGAGATAAGCGCAGCCGCCATCTAATGGGGTGAACCTCAATGGATTTTACTCTTCGATGCTTGTCCCGAGCAGGGTCGATGGATCTGCTATACTTTTATGTACTCAATATGCTATACGCAATACTCAATACGCATCACACAATGCGAGGTCATATTATACCCGAAAAGAGCTTAATTTTCAAGCAAAATGTCAGGAACATTGTGTGTAAACTTCTGCCTTCTGTCTTTAGCAATGGGTGGCAGCCACTGAGCGAACACAGTGAGCGAAGTGGATGGCAAAAAGTCTTTCAGAAAATACAGAATTGACAAGCAGACTTGGTCATGGTTCGACTCCGCTCACCACAGATTGTTTTAAGAGAAATTTTTTACACTTTTAAAATACCATCCACTTCACTCAAAGACATGGATTCAGTGGCTGCCACCCGTCCGTATGACGGTTGCGTTAACGATGAGTGTTTTGTTTTCCGTTTGAAAATTGGGTCAATACCATATAAGTATATGCGTATATACCTATAGACTGCTTTAAGGATCAAGGGTTTTAGATAAACGTAGGTGCGATGAAATCGCACCTACATAGCTGTGGTCTTGAGCCTGCAACCTGCCGGTAAAAAGAAATTGATATGGTGTCACCAAATTTAATTTATCCTTCCTTTCGTAAAACTTCAAACATTTTTTAGCATTGGATAAGGCTAATCTGGCTATTTACTGGATAATTGATCAAACCAAGACTTGTTCCATGCAATTCGATACTTTACTTTCTATTCAATGGTTGATCCCATGATATCTATAATACGGATGCACCTAATTCGTCGTAGTTTTAACGTGCAGATCAAGTCTTTCCCTAAGCCGAAACCACTAAGGCGTCGACGGCGATAGTCCTTACGAAAAACTGATATGTCTGCAAAACCGAGTGGTAGATAACGCAAAATGGCCATTCTTGAATGTTGTGTACGGGCATAAGATAATGAGTCACGGATAATACGCCTACATGATTTACGTACGAGATCTTTATTTATCTCCGCTTTGGGGTCAGAATTTTCGATTATAACAGATCCCTTCAGAACACTCCTCCATCCGTTTCGATGTATTTTTGCCTGACGGACTTTAATATTCGCCCAACCAAAATTTTTTCGGATGTCAGCAATGAGATAAGGCAGGTGTAAACGAAAAGAAAATAGAAAAGTTTCAAATTTTGAATAAAATCTGGGTGGTTTAATTCCTGGGACATGGTAAAAGATATCTTCAATAGCATTTCTATACTCTTCTAGTTGCACATTTGGCTGCAACCTGAGTCGCCGAAGTTCTTTCCCGTTAAATTTCGCCCAGCCTTGCCAATATTTCTCTGAACGAATAGAGAAGAAATACCAATCATAACCCGGAGCAAAAGATTCCGCAAGAACACCCGATTGAAAAGCAGAGAATCGCACTTTATTAAAAACGGTAGTTCGTGGACGCGCATAAATAACTAACTGTTTAGAACCACTGATTTCCGAAGGTACACAGCCGGTTATTTCCCACCATGGTGTTTTAGTTTCTTCTCTGAGTTCATCCAAAAGCAGTTGTTGTGGAAGTATATACCCCTTTGATTGACTTGAGAAAAGAAATATGGATAATCCAAAGGTAATAGCATTGCACGTATCAAGCAAATCATCAAAGTTTCTGATAACGTCAGTATCATCATACGTTTCTTCGGCTTTTTGATCTCTGTAGCATACCTGTTTCATGAGGTATATTATTGCTCCATGTGCAATTGCATTTCTCACCGTATGACGATATGGCTGGGTAAGTTCTGAGAGGCTACTGCGATTGACTTCTTCTATAACTGACCAAGCATTCAGTCCTTCTGTACTTTTATTACGATCTAAACGTAAAAAGTTAGCCACAATTCGAAGAAATGGTATGAGCACAGCTTCAATCAATCTAAGATAGGTGGGATGAATCTGCTGATCTATGAACCTAATCAATTCGTAATCATCAAGTTTATCAAAATAATCATGCCAGTTGTATTTATTAATTTCATCAAGATGCAGGAAAGCTCGATTCAATTCTGCGCTGTTAATAGTCAAGTAATCTTGGAGAGCATTACGGCCTAAACAATCCCGTTCTTTCAGCCAACTAAGAAAAAGTAAATAAGATGATTCTAAGTAGAACTTCTGTGGTGAAGAAATAATATACTTTCGAAGCATCAGAAAGTGTTGTCCCGGACAATCAATTAATTCAGGAAAACGCATCTTCAACTCCGCTCTCTGACGTTTATGCGTTTCTTTGAGAAGATGGTTCTCTAAAATACTTTTAATTGTTTCCATAGATTTCCAAGTTCTACTGGATAGTGCCGTAGGAGATAAAAGCCGTCGGCAGTCCAATGATATGGCTTTTCTTTGTAGTTTAGTAAGATTAACCCTTTTTTGCCAGCGGGCACTTGCAAATTATTGAGCAGGGATTACACTAATAGTCTATGGCAAAGAAGGCGGCAAAATCGAAGATGGAAGCAGGTAAATCCTTCGATGTTGCTCAGGGCAGGCCTGATATAGATACTTTTGAGGCCGTGATGATGCACGAAGACCGGCAGAAAAGGTTCTTTGTTTCCTTCGATTTCTCATCCGACGCCGACGGGAAGTCGCATCAGAAAAGACAATGAGATGATGGAATCATTATGGAAGAAGATGTGGTTCATTGTGGTTGGTACGTGACTCTGCTCGTCGACGTGCTGGGCCAAGGTGAAGCGATCTCTCGCCTCGCCTCTCTACCTCAAACTGAGGAACAGAAGGACAACTATCTTCGTGCCGTGAAGGACTCCGCCGGTAAGGTTGACGAAGTAAGACAATTAATATCTGAGTTCTTTAGATCATATTTGAACACAACGTCATCCATTCCTCTAAGCCAGCTCACTAATGAACAACGCGTGCAGTACGATATTCTTAACGATTACCGAATTGGTACACAGATGTTCTCCGATACAGTGATAGCTTATTCTCCGCTCTCCACCAGTTCTGGTCGAGTTAGCACAAAGGGCGTATACACTATGGTATTAGCAGCAGCTTCGACCTTGATACATAGTCTCTCAGACGAGGTTGCCTTGCGCGGTGGCATTGATGTGGGCGTGGCCATGGAGCTACACGACAACGATCTATACGGACCCGCGTTAATGACCGTAGATTACTTGGAAAAAAAAGTGGCACAATGGCCGCGCATCGTAGTTAGCAAAGGCTTAATACAGTTTCTTCACCAGATGATGAGAACACCGTGTGCTGATCTTGTCGACCAGATGAACTATAAGTTGGCCGAGACATGTTTGAGCATCATTGCGCCAGATGTTGATGGTGTGGCGATTATCGACTATCTCGGTGATGCGTTTCGGCGAACATTCGGATCAGCCAATCAACGGCCTATCGTGGAAGCCGGCCTTGCATTTGCGCATCGGGAGCACGAACGGTTCTCACAAAAGGGTGATTACAAACATACACTACGATATAGCCTTCTGCGCCAATACTATGAGGAACGGATGGCCAAGTGGACGGAATGATATTCACTGGCGTAGAAAAATCTGGAAACAACAAAAAGATGCATCTTCAGGTCTTAAAATGACAGAATGAAAATAGGTCAGGAACATTGCCGTAAGGCATGGCCAAGACCATTTGGGGATGTTTTTAGTCCGCTAGGGGATGCCTTACGGCACGGTGTCGGTGCAATTTCATCGTGCCCTACCGACTGATTTGTGCAAGCAATGTGTTAGCGTCGTACGTTATGCGTGATGCGTATTGCGAAAAGGTGAATACGCAATGCGAAATACGTACTACGCTCTACGAATTTAACCCGTGAGATAGCACTGCGTTATCTCACGGGTTTATCTGCTCACATGCTTTTTGATAAACTTCATCAACGGTTATGTTCTTGACACTGTGTTTGGCGTCAATGCTTTTTATCTCGAATCCCCTGCTGTAAGGCTCGCGGGCTACCATACATTCGCTTCTGCCGTATGGAGCAATTCTTGCCGGGTTTGACCAGCTATACATCAAAACCAATGGCGTGCCCAAAGCCGCAGCAATATGCCCGGGGCCGGTGTCGTTGCTTACCACCAGCTTTGCATCCTTAAGTAGAGCTACCAGCTCAGTGAGAGAGGTTTGACCGGCAAAATTTATTATGTGGACGTCGGTCAAGTCTTTAATCGCTTCAATTATGCTACTCTCGGCTTCCGTTCCGACAGCGATTATAGGCAAGCTAAAACGCGATGAAATTCTATCGGCCAAGGCAGCAAAACGCTCTACCGGCCAACACTTGCCGTGGTGTGTCGAGCCGGGTACAAAAACAATATATTCACCGAATTTGATATTATGACCTGCTAATAGATTACTGACCGAGTCGCGGATGTGCGGATTTACAGGAAGTAGAAATATGGGTTTTGACTTCTGTCTTCCGTTTTCTGTCTTCTGTCCTCTGTCCTCTGTCTTCTGCAAGGCAGCTTCGATTATCTTCAAATAGTAATCGACCAAATGAATACAATCATGGCCTTGCTCGATTTTATGCGTATAAAACAGGTGTGCATGTTCTCTGGCATTTGCCATTCCGAATCGCTTTTTACAGCCTGACAGCCACGCTAAACAGGCCGTTCTAAAAAGACCCTGAAGATCAAATACAGCGTCGAACTTACTACGACGGAGTCGCCGAGTGAGCGATACGAGAGCAACGAAGGCTTTGGGATGATACCAGGCCTTGCCGAGGAATTTCCGGTCGAAAGGAATTACCTCGGTCAGGTGAGGATGATTCTCAAGAAGCGGCGCAAATTCAGGACGGATCAGCCAGCTAATTTTGGCATCGGGAAAATTTCTGCGCAGGGCCGATAGAGCCGGCAAAGCCAAAACTACATCGCCAAGCGCGCTGGGCTTGATTATCAGGATATTCCTTAAGCCTGTTGGCATAATACGATATTTTAGGTGAAAAAACTAATTTGAGCAATAAATTTGATTATTAAAAATTTGGAGACTATAGCAGCCGATTATTTGTTCAATTCGTTCCGAAGGCTTTGCGGCAGTGTTTCTTCAAGCTGCGGATACTTCTCTATGATACGAAAAATATCAGCCAAATCCTTTTGCCGTTTGCTTTTCCGCCGAGCTTTATCCATATACGCCCAGACTTTGCCCTGCAGCACGTCTTCAAGCCTTGCGACCTTCATTTTGTAACCCAGCACATTTCTATCCTCCGCAACTGAAACAAAGCTCTGGTACCGGGGATCGGATTGTAGTTGAATCCGCAGGTCGGAGATTCCGCTGGTGATGTTCACACTATGCTCAAACTGCTCAACTTTTAAGCTGTGTTCTTTAGCTGCTTTGCAAATAGCACCGATATCTTCAGCCGCCGGGACAATATCCAAATCAAGGCTCACGACAGGTTCAACATAAGCGTTTACGGCAAGGCCCCCGATTAGACAATACCGCGAACCCGTTTTAGAAAGAATGTCTAAAAGTATCTGGATGATGTCCGATTTCCCGTTTGCCAGAGAGTTGATAAATTCCTTACCTGTCATCTCATTTCTTCCTTCAAACGAACATCGTTTCTTCTTAACAAATCCAAATTTTAACTCCTCTGATACATTAAATCCATTCAAATAATACGGATTAACACCAATTTTCATAGGTCTGGATTCCCGTTACCCGCCTTCGCGGGCACGAGCTTCGCAGAAATGGCAATGGCAAAAACTAAACGGATAGAAAAAATATACAGCGGTTTTGGAGTTTATGTTGACGGATGTGCTTTTTCTTGATAATTAAGATTTTCTCTGGAGTAAAGAATGTAGGTTGTCATTTCGAGTGAGCCGAAGGCGAGTCGAGACACGCAGCGAAGCGAAGAGCCACGAAGTGAAATCTGCTATTGAATAGATTTCTCCGCTTCGCCCCCGTGCTTTCTGCGAAAGAAGAAATGGGGGCTTCGGTCGAAATGACAATGAGTCTATTCTACAGAGCATTGCGAAAGAACGTAAATATTTTAGGAGGTTAGACAATGAGAAAGACAAGTCTGAAATTCCAGTGGCTTAGCCACAAGCTCTCGTTTATTTCGATTCTTGTAATTTTAATTTATGGCTTAGCCATAGATCCCTCCTTTTGCAATGGCCAGCCTGTCCCCGCGCAGGCGGGGAGACAGGAGACAGTATCTATCTCGGTGAATCCGTCGAAAGTCGAAGGCATGATCGATGAGAAAATTTACGGCCATTTTCTTGAGCATATTTATCATTCCGTCAACGGCGGCCTGTGGGGCGAGCTGGTTTGGAATCGCAGCTTTGAAGAACCTATAAATAAAGGCAGGTGGGCAATAAAAGATGACTGCCTTGTACAATCAAAAATAGCTGATAACGTAAGGCTGGTGATTGGAGACAACCAATGGGGTGATTATGAATTCAGTGTTGAGGCTCAGAAGACCGATGGTGCAGAAGGTTTTCTTATTCTTTTTCGTGTGTTGAACGAAGAAGAATTCTACTGGTATAACATCGGCGGCTGGGGCAATACTCAAAGCGCATTAGAAAAGGGAGTAAAGGGGAGAGGTTGGGGGATAGTCGGGCCGATAGTACGGAACAATATCGAAGCGGGCAAGTGGTATCAGATAAAGGTCCGCTGCGAAGGTGCGCATCTTCAGGTATCGCTGGACGGCAAAACTATGCTCGATTTTACAGACCAAAACAATCCACATCTTAAAGGCTGTGTAGGATTAGGGACGTGGAATACAAAAGCCAAATATCGAAATATTAAAGTAAAGTCACTCGATGGACAAACTTTATTCGAGGCCCTTCCAGACCTAAAGGCCGAACAAGCCGGTGCCAGGTACTGGCAGTTTTATGGTAAGGGTGAGGCGCACTTAACAGAAGATAATCCGCTCAACAGTAATTTGTGTTATGTGATTACGTCACAGACTAACGAGGCCGGTTTGCAACAAAAGCCATTCTGCATTCGCAAAGGAAAAGTTTATAATGGTTCGATATGGGTGCGAGGAGAAGCGCCTAACGGCCTGATGGTAAAATTGCTCGATGGTGATAAAATCATAGACAAAGCTGACCTTGCAGCACCTAAAAACGGTTGGAACGAATTCAAATTTACCTTTAAGCCGGGTATAGATTCCAAAGATGCTATGCTTCAGATAGGCATCAAGGGGAAAGGCAAGATTTGGCTTGACCAGGTCAGCATCATGGCCAAAAGGTCTGAAAAGTTTGATGGTTATCGTCCCGATTTGCTCAAGGCGATAGCGGATTTAAGGCCTCCTGTTATACGCTGGCCAGGCGGATGCTTTGCGTCACCATATCGCTGGAAGGATGGCATCGGGCCTCAGGACAAGAGAAAGGTTTATCCGAGAGAAATCTGGGACGACCTTGAGATAA
>Ga0315541_1003493_pt1 | contig 12084 bp, 21 predicted proteins | sample SalMarSW160190MG_FD_203095 | JGI IMG/M metagenome (GOLD analysis project Ga0315541, IMG submission 203095) | Salt marsh sediment microbial communities from the Plum Island Ecosystem LTER, Massachusetts, United States - Salt Marsh Sediment SW1601-190 ...
ATTTAATTTCTCCAATAAAAAAGGCCAGTTGTACAAAACAAAATTTAATTTGCTTGTCCAACTGGCCTGCATTCTTTGCTCAACCTATTTCTACAAATGATACAATAATATACTACTAATATAGTATTGTATAAATAAAAAGTAAAGTATTTTTTCATATATTGCCAATAAAAAAAGCCCCCTAAAAAGGGAGCTTAAATGCAATAGACCGAAATAAAACTTTTTATTTTTCTAATAATTTAGTAACAACTTGTTTCATTTTTTCAATACTTTTTTTATCATATTCGCCACTGTTAATTTGTTTTTCAAGTTTAACTATTTTTTTTTGCTTACTTGAAGTAAGGTTGTCCCATTGAATTTTTTCTTCTTCTTTGCTTATTGTGTTTGTAGTCATAATTTCCTCTCTTTTATTTCTTATTTACTATAACTAATATATAGAAGAAAGTAAGAAAAGTCAAGTTATTTTATTTTTTTACACTTTTTTTTGCTTTTTCCTCCAACTATTCGCAAAGATTTCTACCCCTGATCTTGTTGGTTTTAAAGGGGGATTATTGATTTTATCAAATCTGGTACGTATTTCAGTAACTATGTCTATCTTATTGGCATTCTCTTGTAATTCGATAATAATTTTACCATATTTTATTTGTTGCATTTCTTTTCTAATATGTTTCAACACGTCTTCAATTATAATATTATAATCATCCATAATCCGCTCCATTAAATTGCTTTTTTTCTTTTTTTATTATTTTATTATCATCATTTTCTTTTTTTTTCTTAATTATTATTAATGTAGAATTATCATAAAATCTTTCGTACTTAATCATAACATCTCCGCTGTATATATAATTATATTTCCTTTTTTTTGTTTTTCTATTATTTTATATTTAGAATTTCTTGCGGCTATAAACTCAGTTTCCCCGCTACCGCCTATTCGCGCAAGGCCTACAGGAGCCATTTTTTGCCCTTTTTTAGCAACTACTGATAAAAGTACACCATTTTTACCTGCAAAAGGTGACTTTGCAAATCCTTTTGCGGTCTCAAAACTTGTTGAAAAACTTTGAAAGCCTTTATATTGCATTATATCACCAGCAACTAGCTTTTTTAAATCTAATTTATCCCAATTATTATCTTTGCTAATTCCTCTATACATTTGAGTATTAGTTCTCATAGGATATTTATTTATAAATTTGTCTAATAAAACTATATCTTTTTTAATTTCTTTTCCTTGTTTTACAGTAAAATTTTCAGGACGTTGAATATAACCCTTTGTTCTTGCATATCCCATACGAGTATAGTCATCCACAGCTTCTCCCATAGCAGTATTTCCTATATTTTTCATATCTTTATATTTAGAATCCATTAATTTTTCGTATTCTTTTTGTATTCTTTGTTGTTTTTCTTTTTTTGTTTCTTTTGGTTTTACTTTTGGTTTTACTTTTGGTTTTACTTTTGGTTTTACTTCTTCTATACCAAGTTGCTGTTTTTCTTTTTCAATTATTTTATCAACTTCTTTGATAATATCATCCATGTAAGGAATAGCACTGCATCTGCATCTAATAGGTTGTCCAGGGTGTTCTTTGGGCATTTTACCAGTTCTTTTTTTCCATGTTATTCCATCATCACTGTATACAGTAGCATCATCCCAACGACATATTTTATTAGCCATTACATAATGACTTGGAATAGCATTTTTATAATGTCCACTTGGATTGCCGCGCACTCTTTCATCTCCAGCAGTTATCCATATATACATATCAATACCAGCTTCTGCCATTCTATGTTCTATAAACTGCCCCTGTAGTTTTCCAATTTGATCCCTGGCAATAAGTCTTGTTCTATATTCTGCCATATTTTTATCTAATTTTTTTAAATCCATAAAAACATTTTTTTTAATTTTTTCAAATAATGGCTGTTGCATTAAATATTGGGAAGTTTTGCCAGTCATAACAGCATCACTTACTAACAAATTTACTTTTTTTATATATTCTTGTGTTAATGATTTAATCAATACAAAATTATTTTCTGCCCAAACTTCAATTGCTTTTAATTCCCAAGCCTCAGTGACAACAAATTCAATTCCAATCAAAGCTTTTGTAAATTTTTTCCATTGCGTTTGATTATAATCACTGACATCAAAACCAATATCCGTGATTAACGTACGAATTTGACTACCATTCTTTTTATATATTTCTTCTAATTTACTTTCCAAATCAGATATATGTATTTTTAAATCATCTGGATAAATATCTTTTTTAAAATCATCAGCATCAAAATTATATTCTATTACCCATTTCTCATAATTTTCTTTTATAAATTCTGTTGTTGGTATAATAAATTGTTTCAGTAACAACCTTAATTTTTTATAATAATTAAATTCAATTGCTTTAGGATAAAGCCAATTAATACCTTGTATAGAATTTCTTTTTTTCATATAAGGTTTCATCTCTTTTCTTTTCATTTTTAAGAGTTCAAAGAAAAGTTTATAATCGGTGTTTATTGCCATAACTATTTTTTATTCCTATAATAATTAATAAAGTCTTTGGTATGAGCATCCAATTCATTATTAGAAACATCACCACCTAAATTATTTTTGGCATATTTTGTTTTTCAACCATCAACTCATAAATAGTTTTTATTTCTTTATATGCAGCAGTTATTCTCCAATCCAAATAAATAAAAATACCTGTAAATAAAATTATCACTACAAATAAAATCATTTTACCCCCTCTTCAGGTAAATTAAAATCAATGGCATCTCGTTCTGGTAAATCAGGATATTGAATTGTCCTGGACTCTTCTATATCAAGTATTTGTCTATCTACATTCATTACATGTGTCTCAGCTTTTATTTTTTCTGTCTCAGCTTTTTCCTTATCAGTTGGTTCCCACAAAGAATTAAATGTAATAGGATATTCAGCTTTTGATTTATAACTATACTGACCAATTAGATTAACTAGCTTTTGTAGTTCTGATTCTAATATTTGTGTCTGCTTAGTCGATACTTCATCATAATAATTTATCAAATCGCTTTCACCAGTTGCATTCATACCACCTGGCGATCTACGAAACAATTTTGTCGCTGGTAATTTTGACACAGCACATAAATTCATTTGCATCCTATCTATTATATCAGCTACACCACTCAAATTAGCACTGTCTCTTTCATATGCTTCACCTTCACCCAAAAGTACACCATTGATAATTGATTTACTTGCGTTAATCATTTCCAGTCTGGTGTATATCATGTCCAATGCTTCAACACTGTTCATAGATAAAATTTGAGCTAAATTTGATACCGTATATTTGCCAATATTAAATTCCAGCATTAAATTTGCAACTGCTCTTTCTACTGCGCCATAATGTTTTAATCGTGCCCAAATACGCTGCATAGTAGACAATCCCCAGTACCTATATCTCAAATCCATGTTACCATTATCAGAACACAACTCGCCTCCAAACCATAAACAACGCGATCTATGTACATCCATTGTTCCACCAATTCTTTTTTGTATATGAAAGGTTTCAATTTCTTCAAAATAAGGGTTTTTCATATCAGATATAATGTCAGTTGTATTGATATTAATTCTAGCAGCACTATACACTCGTAATTGTTTTATAGTACCAAAATTAACAGGTATTGGGTCACTTAATTTTCCTCTGTCTGTAACTATAACAATTAAAACTCCTCCAAAAAGCCTGGCATATTTAAGTGCTTTATTAATATGGTATACAGCTTTCAATCTTTTCATTTCTTTTTCTATTTTTCTATCTTCATCATTCGCTATTATCCAACCAGCTTTTGTCATATCATCTGGTATTGCATCTATAATATTTGCTCCCAAACCTTCGCCATTATAAAGCGCAGATAATTCTTCATCTGTTAATAAAACATCATCTGAAAACTCTGTACTCTCTGTTTTATCAGTTCCTCTTTTTCCAAGACCAGCCATTAAATTTGTCCAACCATCATTTTGTAGCATGTTATATATCATTTTATTTGCTCCTTAATTCTCTTTTTATTTATTCCATAAAGCATTATCATAATTTGTAGCTACTCCACTCCACTCCAAACATCCACATAGGGCGTCAGTTGCGTCATCGTGTTTATTTGCTTTAAAATTTCTTTTAAATCTAAGTATATCATTTGCAAATTTAGGCCACCTACTTGTCCAAGCCATAGGAAATAATATTTTTCTTTGTACTTCTGCTGAATTACTTATTATTCGGCTTTCTTTATTTACTGCTTGAAAAAAAGGTTTTATCACATGTCTACTTTTTGTTAGTCTGTCTACATTTCTGGCAAACGCTCTACCCCCTGCATTACTTTCAATTACCGCTTCATTTATTCTATTTCTATCAAGCAATTTAGCTGTTTCCAATTCGGTTATTTCTTGAGGCTCATCTGTGTAGTATATGTCGGTAATATATATCATGTCATCAATTCCAACATCATAACAAATACTGCATAAAAAATCTTTTCCTATATCAGCCGTGTCTGTGTAATTCTTCTTGTATCTATAACTTGGTTTTTTTATATACGTATTAAATCCACTATATAATAAACCTTTACTTGGCATTGGATTGCCTTGATATAAACTCTCAAATTTTTCACTATCCAAATTTCTATCGTTTGTTAATTTAGTTAAACCGTGTCGAGCAGGCCATAAAGCTTGGCCAGGTTTTCTATTATCAAATTCATTGTCAGGACTTTCGTTTGTAGCAATAGCTGGAAAATTAATCTTGTACCAATGATTGGAGTCAATATCTTTTAACTGTTCTTTTTTATCCAATAAAACAACTGTCTCATCTTCACTATTTTCTATAAATCCAATCAGATCTTCTTCATGCCACCTCGTGAATACAATTAGTTGTTGACTATTATTATGTAGTCTACTTCTTACAACTGAAATATACCAGTCAATTACTGCTTCACGGACTATCGGTGAATTACCTTCACTATAATCTTTGTACAAATCATCGGTAACAATTAAATCAAGTAAGTTACCGGTTAATGCTCCACCCCTACCAACTGCCTTAATACTACCTAAGTGATTTATTACTTCAAACTCTTCTTGCTTTCTTTGATATTTTGTACTAGTCAATGATTGTTCTGCTTGTTGGGTTTTACTTATTGTAGTGCCTGGGAATAAATTATAATACAATGGATCGGCTATGATTCTTTGGAGCTTGACTGAAAAAGATCGGGCTTGAGTTGCGTTGTAACTGGCAATAGCTCCTCTAAGATCGGGATTATGCCCAAGCATGAATGCCAATAGTCTAAGCGTAGCTAACTCAGATTTTCCATGTTGGGGGGGCATTGTGATTATTAGTTTTTTAATAATGCCCCTGGCAAACAAAGTAAGTATTTGAGCATACTCTTTGTGTATGTCTGTTAAATGATACGTTGGGAATTGATACAAAGTAAATGCTGCCAAATGTTGTCTGGCAATTTTCCTCATCTCTATTTCGGCAGCAAATTGACTTGTTAAATCATTTAATACTAAATTATTTACTTGTTGCATTTTTAAACAACCAAATTAGCAAATAAATTAGATTTATCTACATCGCCTGGTACAGTAAATTTAAAAATACCTGTGCGTTGCTCAACGACCATTTCATAATTATCAGCAAAGTCCTCTGTAAAATCCTGGCCTGGATTGTCTAATAATTTTAGTTGTAATTGATTAGCTGTCCATTCAATAGTTGATCCAAAATTATAGTCATCGGGATTGTCAAATGGATATGTTACTTGTATACTCACTTTATCTCACCCTCATTAATTCTTATGCAATTAATAAATTCATCTTTCTTTTTCAAATCACTTAAATCAGCGACTTCATTTGCAAATACTTCTTTTTTGCATTTCATTGAAACAGTTCTTAGGCGTTCTTTATCTATGCTTTTATAGCATTCATCTTGTGCTTTTTGTAGTAGTAGTAATACAGCTGCCTTTGTTTCTTCCTGTTTATTACTTTCATGGAAAGCAATTATTAATGCCCAAGTAATTTTACATTTCTGATTTAAATTTTCAGGTATTTTTATTGTTGATTTACATCCTGTTATAAGTACAGTACCCATTGCAAAACAAGCAAGTATTAATAATATCATTACAAAATAAATTATTTTATTTTTACCAAACATTTATTTTCTCCTTTATTTTTCTTTATACTTTTTTCTCTCAAGAATTTTTCTAGTATCAAAATCATATATTCCTGTATCATCTAATTCAATTTCAATTTGTTTTTTTCGTAGGGCTTGAAATGTCATTGGCCCAAAGTCACCATCTGTTTTTAATCCAAGATATTCCTGCAATTTTATTACTTCTCTTCCAACTGAACCAAATCTAAGTCTTAAATTGTCGCGATCATCTTCGATGTCTTTTTCTCTAAAAATAAAAGTATCGGCATAATCCAATATAATAACACTAAAAAAAGTAAAATGTTTGCAGATATTATATATCCAGTTATGAGTAAATTTCCAATCCCCGGATCTAATTTCTTTTTTATTTTTTCCCATGAACATATTGCCTTCAACTGTTATGCAGCCAGCACTGAAGGGCGCATTACCATGAAAATTATCACCAACAAAACCATTGTAATCAATGTAATCATCTTCATCCCTCAATTCCATGTCTTTAGATCTATAAATTAAATATGATTTATTTTGAACCAGTGCCTCTTTACCTCTATGGTGTCCTTTTCTTAGAGCACTCGAATATGCTCCAGTTGCTATATAGTTTGCTCTAGCAATTTTATCTACCATTTTTTTCTGATATTTTTCATGTGGCGTGCTACGTCCCTTGACAGCGTATGTTGTATCATCGTATGTTGTATTATCTTTGCCATGCAACAATATAGTATCACAAATATTTTTTCCATTGTCTTTGCAAAAAACCATTTGTCCTGATTCTAATACAGTAGTTTGTCTCAAAACAGTAATCAATGGTAGCATTTGCCTGGGAAAATTATTGTATTTGATTAAATCACTTATTATTTGTCTACCTATTTTTACTTCTATCATTTTATTTTCTCCTTACCCGTATCTAAGACAAGATTTTTTATCTTTTTTAATTATTTTTGGATTAATAGTCTTATCTTCAAATTGTTTTTTTCTTAAATTTTCCAGGGCCTCATTTATTTCATCTTGTGTTGTTGGGTCAATTCTAGTTACTTTTCGTATCATTTATCTTCTCCAATTCCAGTTCCATTGCCTGTAATTTGATTATAGGTAATATTTTTTTTAAAATTTTTCGTGGCTATACCACCCCAGACAATAGATAATAATACACTTGAAGATGTCAATATTATTTTCCAGGCAGCAAGTCTATTGATAAAATTAAAAAAAGCTGAGGACAATTCAGCAATAACCAATACTATGATAAGAAAAAATTGAAGATAAAAAGCGTGTGCCCCTATTTTTCTACTTGTTTTCATTTTCATTTTAAACATTTTCTTTTTCCTTTTTAACATTTTCAATTATAAATAATTCTGATTCATCTATCCAACATCCTTTTTGTGCTTTGCCATCTTTATCAACTTTAGGTACAACCCAATAAGTATTATTAGTATTTAAATTTTCTGATCTAGCAGTTACTGTCCCTTTAAGTCCTGTTATTAGACTTTCAACCTTTACGCCTAATTCAATTTTAAACATTTGTTTTCTCCTTTGCATTAAAAAATTTCTTTTTAATTTCTTTAAATCTACTTTTATTAAACTTTTCTTCCCTTTCTTTTGCAATTAAATTAATATGCACCTTGTCTTTTTTTATACCTGAAAAACCTGGTACAACTGGATTTTTTTTAAAAGACACTTGTCCCAAATAACCTTCAAATTTTCCTTTTTTATCTATAACTTTTCTTTTTTTTAATTGCTGCATTACATTCATTTTATTTTCTCCTTATTTAAATTATTATACTTTAATCTGCTTAAACAAAAAACCATTAACCACCCACCAATACAAGAAAAAAGAAGTGTTTCTTTTTTATCAATATCGAAAGAAAAATATAATATTATTGCCATTATTATTTGTAATATACTAACAAAACGTATAATTTGTATTTTTATTTTTTCCATTAGTTTTCTCCTTATTTTTTATCAAATATTGCTGTTTCAATTCTGTCCATTCTTTTTTCCGTGCCTTCAACTTTAAATAAAATAATATCTAACTTAGAGCTTATTTCAGTTTCAATTTTTGATATTTTGTTCTTTGTTTCATAGTTTTTTATCTCTACTTCCGTAAGTCTAAGTCCATATCCATTCACATCTTTTATCATAACTTCAAATTGCTCCTCTTTTTTTCCTTCCACCTTTGCTTTTGACTGCAAAAAAGTCCAAAATTTTATCCAAACAATTAAAACACCTACCAATGTTGTGCCACTTGTAACCAATGCAATTAAATCAATTTTCATTACTTTCCCCTCTACTCTTTAACTCATTATATCTTTTTATTAAATCATCATCACTTAGTTTTTTAAAATCAATTCCAATTAAATTTCCTTCTCCATCTAATGTTTGATGAGTTATTTCCATTTTTTCTGTTTCCAATAATCCAGGACAAACTCTTAGTAAATATTTTCTTGCTTTTTCTCTGTCACATAATTTAATTGTAGTAATTTGAGTTGCTGCATTTTGTCCGTATGCTTTTGTTTCTATGCCTTCCACGCAACAACGATATTCAACTGGTATATCATCCCAACTTTGAAATGCTATTTTACCATTTGGTGTAAAAAACATTGACGGATCATAAGTAGCTTGAACTATCAATTGCTGTAGCATGCTCTGGGGAATGGATTTTTTAATTTTGTTTTCATAATCTTTTCTAATCAGGGAAATTGCTGTCTGAATATAAGGTAAATTAAAAAGTGTAGCTGCTTTAATTGCAAGACATACATTTCTGCTTTTCCTTTGTTTAGAAGTTTCTTTTTCTAAAACAGGAGCTACTAATTTACCTATTTTTCTATCAAAGCGACTGTAATAAGCTCTTCTATATGCATCAGCTTTTATATTACCATTGAAGACATAATACCATGCAAACCCCCTAGCCTTCATTCGCATAAGATTTCCTTTATTATCTTTTAATTTATTTAGATAGGGAGTTATTTTTCTTATATAAAAAATATCATAATCTGTTTCCACAAATGCTTGATTACTATAACCACTCATGTTTTATTAATACTCTTATTTATATTCTTATTTATATTTTTAGATGGTTGAATTGTTCCTGTACTTGTTAATCTAATCTTATCAATATTTATTATAATATTTGTATGTCCAGTAAATGCTTTTTTCCAAGTATTTTTATCAAAAGATTCATCAATTCTATTTTTCATTTAGGTACCTTTATTATTAAAATAATAATTATATCCTAATAAGTAAAGTAATTTTTTACAAAAAATAACCCCTTAAACATTATAATTTAAGGGGGCTTAGTTAATAAAAATTTAAAAGAAAGCTTTTAATTTATTTTATATCTTACTTTTTAATATAATTTATTATATTTTTTTCTACTTCATATATTTTTTTCCATATTTTACATTTTTATATCAAATTATAAAATTTTAAATCCATGACTTTTTGTATAACTCCACTTGATATTCTTCTTTTTCTTTTATATGCATTCTCCTTATTTAAATAAAATTCATTTTCTGTGATAGCTCAGATAATAATATAGTAGATGCTTGTATATTAGCATAATCCTTCCATAGTTTTTTTTCTCTTTCAACTAAAAAATCTATAACTTTACTAATATTTAAATCTGACAGACTATTTTTATCCATTATTTTACTAATAGCATCCATAAAAATATCTTTTTCTGGCAAAGATATGCAATCACTCCAATTCAAGACCATACATTTTTTACTTTTCTTCTTAAACAATTTCATTATTTTTTCCTTGCCTACTTTCTCCTTGTCTACTTTCTTTTTCTTCCATAATTTTTTCCGTATTTTTATCAAATCTTTGTAAAAATATTCTCTATTTTTTTCTATTATGGAAGCATCAAAAATATTATATTTATTCATTTTATTTTCTTTACTTGCATTACCCAATATTTCATTACACCTAATCTAACAATTAAAAAATAAAAAATACCACCCATCAAAAAAGGTAAAATATCAAATAGAAAATTCATTTTCCCCCTCCAGGAGTCCGGTCTCTATTAAAGCAGACCGGACAGGAAATTATGAGACCTTTATTTATTTAAATTGCTTTGGCTATAATAAAATTGTTTTTAACTTCTTCTATATTTAAATTTACTTTAAATTCTTTTTTCATATCTTCTGGCCAGTTATTTCATAAAAAACATCTACGTCAAAATTTGGTATTTTTTTAATCTCTTTTATTTCTTCTTTCGTCAAATCTGCAATAAAATTATTCCACGATTTTTTATATGACATTAAAAATATTTTTTTCTTTCCGTTTATTTTTCTTCTGTATCTTGACAGTTTAAATTTTAAACAAATTTTAATTCCTGTAACTTCCAATGCTTCTTCTCTACTAATCTTTATGTAGTTATTAAATAATCGTATTTTATTTTCCTTTCTTGAATTAAAAAATCCTGTTTGAAAATTACACGAATTTATATTTCCGCTGTTTCCGTTTCCGCTGTTTCTGTCTCCGCTGTTTCCGTCTCCGCTGTTTCTGTATCCGCTGTTTCCATCTCCGCTGTTTTCGTCTCCGCTGTTTCTGTATCCGCTGTTTCCGTATCCGCTGTTTTCGTTTCCGCTGTTTCCGTCTCCGCTGTTTTTGTTTCCGCTGTTTTCGTTTCCGCTGTTTTCGTATCCGCTGTTTTCGTTTCCGCTGTTTCCGTATCCGCTGTTTTCGTTTCCGCTGTTTCTGCATCCGCTGTTTCCGTTTCCGCTGTTTTCGTCTCCGCTGTTTTCGTATCCGCTGTTTCTGTCTCCGCTGTTTCTGCATCCGCTGTTTCTGCATCCGCTATTTCTGTCTCCGCTATTTCTATATCCGCTGTTTCCGTTTCCGCTGTTTCTGTCTCCGCTGTTTCCGTTTCCGCTGTTTCTGTATCCGCTGTTTCCGTCTCCGCTGTTAGCTAGTTTTAGAACTTCATCCCAGCTTATTTTTTTTATAATTTTTATTTCAGAACAAACAGATTTATCTTTCCCATGTATAACTTCTCCAGTCATTTCTATTTCACAAACTATATTTTTAGAAGTAAATGCATAATAATTAAAACAATTTTGAGCTTTTATACAAGCATGAAATCCAGAAGAGCATAATTCTATTTCCCCTTCATACTTGTATGTTTCTCCTACTTTATATCGAAAATCTTTGCATGTCATATCTGAATTAAAACATTTATACGCTTTTATTTTTTCCATTTTATTTTTTCCTTTTCTACAATTGATTATTTTCTTTTAATGAATAATAACTTTCACTGATTAAAATTACATGATCCAATAATTTAATACCAAGTATTTCACCTGCTTTTTTTATTCTTTCTGTTATTACCAGATCTTCAGCAGATGCTTTCAAAGAACCTGCCGGATGATTGTGTGCTATGATAATACTAGAACACCCGCAAAGCAGCATTGGTACAAATACTTCTCTGGGATGAACTATGGTTTGATCAACTATTCCAATTGATACTTTTTCCCAAAAATGGACATTGTTTCGATTATCTAAACCCAAGACAAAAAATGATTCTTTGGCTGCATTTTCTATTTCAGGCAATAAAAATTTCCATACAGCTTCTGGACTACTGGCAGGAACAACTTTTTTATTTTTGTTTTTATATTTTACTTCTAATTCTCTTATAACCATCTTTCCCCTCCAGGAGTCCGGTCTCTATTAGAGCAGACCGGACGGAAACTATGTTACCTGTCTTTCCAGGTTGTCAGCTATATCATATAAGTTTTACAGTTAGCACACTGATAATACCTGCTTATACTCAGTCAAAGTCCTTTTTTTATCTTTGAGTTTCGCATGCTAAGGAACATTTGCCTTGACAGAAGTCGAACCTGTCTATATTCCAAAAAGGCAAACTAGCCCGTTAAGGCTAGTTTATATTTTAGTGACAATGGGAAATAACTCTTTTCTTTAGTATCATACAGTCCTATATTATATGTTCCTG
>Ga0315541_1003497_pt1 | contig 12069 bp, 14 predicted proteins | sample SalMarSW160190MG_FD_203095 | JGI IMG/M metagenome (GOLD analysis project Ga0315541, IMG submission 203095) | Salt marsh sediment microbial communities from the Plum Island Ecosystem LTER, Massachusetts, United States - Salt Marsh Sediment SW1601-190 ...
CAGTCTTCTGCTACTTTCGCGACTAATCAGAGCTTCCAAACCAAGTCTCACCAGAGAGGTCTTCTCTTTCACACCCGTCAACTTCGAAGCTTTATCAATCAGTTTGTCTTCAATGTTCAAAGTTGTTCTCATGGTCCACGCCTCCCAATATATGCGATAATAGATGTATTATTATGCATCATTAATGCATATTTGTCAAATACATTTTTCGCGTATTCAATACGTCCGTGAAGATAACAACCGTTATGACTTCCCATAGTATTCCTTCGCCATTTGCGTAATTCGCTGGATGAATTCTGTCTTACTCTTGGTATATGTAACTCTGTCATATTGAAATTCATTAGTAAAACGCAATTTAAGACTTTCGTATTTCTTGGCAGTTTCAGGATGTTCAATAAGGAAATCTCGAAAAAGCAGCCTATCCCAGTGTTCAACAAAATCATTCTCAACCATATGTATATGGTGAGTACGTATCCCATGGGTATTACGTTTTATAAACCAAGCATAGAAGGGCGGAATATTATCTCCCCAAGTAGGTCTCCAGAAATAATCGTATCCTTGTGATTCAAGAATCGGGACTATTTTTTCTCTGGTTTCCTGTAGGGATGTAACCTCAACCAGCATATCGATAATCGGCTTGGCCGCCAAATTTGGAACAGCCGTGCTCCCGAAATGCTCAATACGTCTGATGAGATTATTTGGAAGGTATGTTAAAAGGTGCTCTTTTTCATTTTGGAACATCCGAGGCCACACGGGATTGTATGGCTCAATAGAAATTTCCTCTTTCATAATCCTCTTAATTTTTTGCTCCAGCGTTTCCATATCGATTTTTTTAGGCATAACGGGCCTGCGGATTAAGGACAACGGTCTCCCACAAAGCAGCGAAGTCTCTAAAGCACGGCTCCCTTCAAAACGACTACGGAATAGCCGGTCAGCTTCATTCCATTGTTAGGTGGGTCAATCTGAATAAAGAGAATATTTGGACATCCAATTTTCAATCCGTGATACTTTTCCAAGGGCAGTTCCCGTTAATTGCCCGCACATCTTTGAAAATCTGTGCATTATATTCATTTAGTGTGCAGTACACTCTGACGGAGGAGATTTTGCCATCTTTCATTTTATAGAAGGCGGCGACACCGCTGGTTTTTATTGTTTCTCCTTTATCTATAGAAACCACATAATGATTTGGGACATCTTCATAGGCAGTGAATTCCTGTTCCAGTTCAACGGCGACAATAATTGTCACTAGACTTTACAAACAGAACAAAACTTTGAAAAGCCGCCCACCCCCGCCGTCCGCTGCAACGACTTGTTAGACTTTGATTGGACGCTGTCCCTATTTACACTATTTACAAGGCTTTAGCTTTTCGCGAGCCGCTAAGCCGCTGTTAGGCGATTTTCTCCGTCCATTTTAAAAAACTTCTTTATTTGTCCATTGTAAATCTTTGCTTCAACTCAGTAGACAAACCAGCAAAATCTGGAAATACAACCGAATGCGTTATACCCAATGTATCCAGCTCTGCTGCAATTCTTTTTCGAGAACTTGAAGGCACTAAATACTTTCTTATGTATCCCTCACACTCAAATGGATGTCCTTGAAACATAGTTTCGAAATCCTGTTTGTTTTTCCCATGAATAGTGAAACAACTTTTTTGTGAGGCCATGACATTTTTCCCATATGTAGTTTGTATAGCAATCGGAAGAACACTTGGCTTTCCGCCAGTTGCAAATGGCATGGATAAATTGTGCCTTACAATGTTACCTTTGTGGTCTGACCATGTATTTGGAAACTCATATTTACCTGTAGATAATTTATCCCGTATTAGGCGATGCGAGGAATTTTCTTTATAGAAAGCAGTATTTCTCATATTACTTTAACCTCTCCATATTGCTTTTTGGATTACTTGGAATCGATCTTTGACTCCAAAGCTCTTATACAAACTTTCGGTTAAAGTTCCTGTCGGATAATTAGTTTTTTCTTGTATTGCCACAAGCTCTATTGCTACAAGCATAAATTCCACTGTAAATTCTCCAATCCTATCCAATTCTTTAAATGGCTCGACGTGTTCAGGCTTAAAGTACTGAATGGCTGGGGGAAATGAAGTCACGGGTTTAACTTGACTCAGCATTTCCAGAATGTGCTCTCTTAATTTTAGAGTTAACGACGAATTGAAAGCGTGCTTGACATACATTTCTGTAATCAAGTGAACATGAGCGGGTGTTCTCTCTCGCTTACCTGGTTCTCTGAATTTCACAATGAAATCATAAGGAGATTGTCGTTTACTGCCAGGATAAACTTCAATACGCACATTTCCCATGGTTGTAAATATAAGGTCATCCTCTTGAACACGTTTTACACGCCAAATTTTATAAGATGCCTTCGAGTAATAATAAATTGTCTCTAACAATCTAATCAAATTTCTCATTTCATAAATTCACTCCAGTTTTCGATTCTAAAGAAGTATCTTGTTATATCAGGAAGTATATTATCTGGAAGCCACCTTTCAGACAACAAGCAATATTCAATATCTTTGCTTTCTAATATGCAAATAATATTTTCAAATGTCGATTTTTTGAAATCTCTGCTCGTTATTAAAAGCACTTTATTAACATCCTCTAAATCAAATTTAAGCTCCCCAGGAACAACCCACTCGTTTTCAGAAAATGGCAGCTCATCATATTTGTCAGCATAATCTTCAGAAATTTCGTAATCTCTTGGAATAATTAATTTGTTTTTCTTGAAAAGCGATACTGCATTTAATTCAAAAACTACATTTCCAAAAAATTCAACGACTCCTTTAGTTATTCTATCTGATAAGGACACCACTCCGTTTTTCTCTCTACATATAGATTCGCCTTTATTTGCAGTAATTTTATGTTCTTTAAGGATTAAAGGGGCGTTCTTTACAAAAGTTGTATGGTAAAATGCAAACGGTAATTCTAGTCTTTTCCATTTTTTCTCTAGCAAAGTTAGTTTGTTCATTCTTAAATATTCCTTAACTTCTCTCGTAATTCCTTGATGCTTTTCATTGACATTTCTCGCCCTTCTCCTTCTGGGTAGTTGCAGTCTTCCTGTCCCCATATCCATTTATATGCTTTAAGCAAAACTTCGGGTGGTTCTCCGGAGGAGATAGTTAATTCAGAATTCTTTAAGACTTCATCTGGTTCTTCGCCATCAAAAACACGTTCGAGAGCATCAATTATTTTGATTGTCTCTTTGGAATCAATCTCTCCTTTCTCTTCGAGGTCATTATATATATCTTTATGGGAAATTAACCAAAGAATCGACTCATTAGGATTATAAACCCATACCATAAAGTCCTCTCGCTTCACCCTACCAAAAACAAATTTCCCGCCGGGTTTGGTTATAACTATCTTCTTCCCATCAGTCAACTGTTCTACCTCATAACCTCTGTACTTGACTTTTTCTAAAAGTTCTCTGAATTCCTCGCGTGGTCTATTTTTGATTTTCAGATTTATCAACTCTATCTCATGCGTATAAATGTTTCTCTTCATCTTTTCACCTCATAAACGAGCAGATATTGATGGACTATTTCTAAATAATCTCTTGGATTTTGAGTATTTAAATTCACTCCTTCTTGAGTAACAAATATGATTTCCTTGAGCCATAAATTACCAAGCGACAATATATCTGCCACTCTTTTGGCGAGCGGTTCCACGTATCCATCTATTCTTACATCTTGAGTTTGGATTACTAAAAAGCCATGACTGATTATTGTGGGTAATTCTTGATTTACAATCTCTTTTATTTTCTGTAAGTAGAACTCAATGTTTGAGGGAGAGGAATTATTATTTAACAATGGCGACTTGATAAAAAGCAATCTTTTATTCTTTCTCCTGTTCTTCTCAGAGAAGCATGTTTCGTTTTCAGAATGACAGATAAAGGTTATAGTAGAATATGCCTCTCCATTTGAATATCTATCAATCACATTTTTATTTAAGCGTTTTTCAAAATCCTTCTTTGGGAAAATCCATACTGTTGTGGTTTCAAATCCGTCTAATTTCCTCTTCAGCGGTGGCTTCTCTAAAGTAGGAACAAACAAACCATAATCTATCCCTCTTTCTTTTACACTTAAAGGGACAAGTGACTTGGGTTTCTCAAAAATTGGCAGATACTCATGAGCTAGAAGAAGAAAATTGTATTTTATGCTATTAGCATACCAAAATCCTGTTGTCTTGCAGTTATGTTGTCGCTTGATAACAAGTTCTCTTAATTTGAAGCCAGCATCCAGATAAACCTTTATAAGTTTAAATCCTAAAGGAATTACATGTTTTTTCCTACGGGTATCTCCTATCAAGATGGCACATTGTCTTCCGGGCTTTAGTAATCTGAAACTTTCTTTAGCAACTTTAGCCATTTCTTTTAAAAATTCATCAACATCAAAAAATGATAAATCGCCTTCTTTGAAGTCTGTATAATGAAGAATGTTTGCATACGGAGGATGAGCACAGATTAAATCTATGGAGTTGTCTTCTAAGAACGATAGATCTCTGGCATCGCCTACCAATAATTCAGGTTCAAGAATTTGAGGATGTTTTTTTTCGTCATTGAATGTAAGTTGTTGTAACAACGTATTAAAATCTACATTCTTTTTTGCTAGCTCGATAGCTTTATCGTTTATGTCAAAGGCTATGCAGCTTCTTCCCAAAAGTTTGCATTCTACAGCAGTTGTTCCAGCACCACAGAAATAATCCAAAATTAATTCGCCGGGTTCTGAGTATTTAAGAATCACATTTCGAGGAATATAAGGAGACCAATTGCCTCTGTACTCTCCGCTATGAGTTGCCCAATTACCCCTCTGTTTAAAACTCCAGACCGTAGTTTGTTCCTCTTTAAAATGCTTTGGATAAAGCGTTTTTATTTTTTTAGAAACTCTTAAGGCGCTAATATTAAGCCCTTGAGATCGGGTAATAAGTCGTTCAATGTATCTAAATGTAACTCCATACTTCTGACCAATTTCTAAATCGAGGGTTCCTTTTGCCTTTTCATGCAAGATTGCCTCCTGAAGTTCCTTCTCGGTTTTGAAACTTACTTTTTGATTAGCCATTGTATCCTCATTTCTATCAAGTCCACCGTTCCGTTAAGTAGAATCAAGCGAAGCGACATTTTGCTTAACGTTTTGCGGATAAAAGAAGTTGCCGAAGGCAATATTTGGGCGAAGGTGCGTAGCACCGTAGCCTTTTATCCGCTGTTATCTGCAGGCTTATTATGATATGAATTCTATTCATGATTCTTTATAACCTCTTGTTAAAAGTTTTTTTGCCGAAATTCCTAATTTGTTTTCTATTCTTTGTCTATCTTTATGATTAATTAAATGTAAAGAACAATGATTAACAACCATTAATTTCATCGTTCTTTTTGCTATTTCAGAAAAGTCCTTTACCTTAGTTCTTTTCGTAATCTCATCAATTTTTAGATTTTTATTGTACCACATTAAAATTCCATGTCTTACTATGAAGGATGCTGGAATATTCACTTCATCACAAACTTTTTTCACAATTTCAGTTAATTTATCAGAACCTAAAGAATGAATAATTTTATCAATAATACCATACACAACAAAGAAGTTGAAATTCCAGAAGATAATTCTTGAAATTCTCTTCAGTTTTTCTTCACTTGGTTTTTTCTTTTTTTCTTCTATAATTTTTCTTAACCTATCCGATATAAAATCTATTATAGCTTTTTGCTCATCTTCACTTCTTATGACTTCAAAGAAAGAGGATAAAACCCTTAAATGAACGTACATTGCTTCTTTAAATATCTCTTCAAGTTTTGTTTTTTCCAAAGAGCCAGCCCGATTTTTAATAATACGTCCCATAACCTCCACTGTCTTAATAGCCCTCCTTAATTCTATTTCCAAAGAATCCTCTTTATCGATATCTTCTTTTTGTTCTACATCTCTTTGAGATTGCTCCAGCTTATCTTGATTTTTTAATATGTTAACCCTTTCTTTTTCAGGTGTTGTATTCGCAGGTGGTAAAACCGCTTTAACAATAATGTCTGCTTGTTTATCAAAAAACTTAACTTCATCTTTTGTCAATGTTGCAGGTTTATATTTATCAAATAAGCATAACGCATTATTTTTAATTTCTTCTAATATTTTGATATTTCTAGAGTGATGAGCTATGAAAATTGCAATATAGGCATTTTCATTTACATGAAGATTATTCATTATTTTTTTAATTTCTTTCTTTATTTCACTATCCTCAATATGCTCGGCAAGATATTTAGCAACAAAAAAGTAATAAAGGTATGGATATCGAAACGAGTAATTATTAAAGCTATCCACTGAAACTATTTGTCTTATTCTTTTAAGTAGGGTTTCTTGTTTTATTGGGAGGTTATATTTCTCCGAATACAAATTCATAAATGAGATAAAATCATCAGGGGATAACTCATGTTTCTTTTCTCTGTAAAAATAGAAAGCTAGCTCTGTTAAGAAATTTATGTATATATCAATCTCATCATTTCTTACGCCCTGTTTCCTCAAATAAAAATATATAAAAGCCTGGTAGCAGTAACCCTGAGATGTTATTTCCTGATCAAGTGGCATTGCAAATGTTTCATAGGTGACTATGGCAGATAAAATAAAAAAAGGATACGCAGGCATAATCCCTCTACCAATAATTTTTCCTAAAGTGGAATCTATTAGTTCTGTAGTTTTGTCAATATTTTGATATAAATTATTCTCAGTATAAATACCTCTAATTTGTTTATCCGTCAAACTTACCCATTTTTTAACTAATTCATACCTTAAGGACGGTTTAAGCTCTCTTGCCTTAAAATGAACAAATGACCCAATAAGTTTTTCATCCTTAGTGTTCAAACTAAAAATATCATCAACAACGACTATACACCAAGAGTATTTAGATAAATCTTTTATATGCTTTTCTTTATTCTTAGCAAAATGAAAATCATCTATTATCGGGATTATTCGCTCCTTATCAATTTCGTTTATATCAACTCCCTCGTATTGTTTATGAAATGACCGTAATATTTTATTTTCTATTTTCCCTGAAAAATGAGTCTTTTTATCGGATACATAAACAGGAATGAAATTCTTTTTTCGTAACTCTTTAAATATCATTTTACACAGAGTTGTTTTGCTTGATTGATCTTCTCCAGCTATAACAATCTTTGGATAATCTAAAAGATTTTTTAATAATTCCTCTGAGCTTGTTTTTTCTTCGTATTCTCTTAAATCATCATATTTATCTAACTCAGGATATACAAATATATCATCTAAAAAAACTCTTTCTTTTTGAGAATGTGCTTTTGTTAATATCTCTGTATCTTGCAAGAAATTTTCAAATTCTTCTGTTATTTTTAATTGCCTAATTTTTATCTCTTCCTTAATCATTTTTTTTAATCCAATGTAAACATCATGCCAGGCTTCGTTCCGGTCCTGAAAACTTGTAAGAGGCTTTCCGTCTGTGGGCAAAGCTAATAAATGCAAATTGGAAATATCTTCGTCATCTTGCCATCCACAATGAGACAAAATAATTGGGATAACTGGAATTCCTTTCTTTTTTCTTAATTCCAATGCAAACTCTTTTTCTTCTTTACAGCTACTTGAAGAAAGAAAATTTGCTGATATAAATAAACAAATAATATCTGCGTCCTCTAAATTATTATCAATTTCTTTTTGGTAATCTTTTCCTGCTAAAATTTCACGATCATACCACTCTTCTATTAAACCGTTGTCTTTCAGGGGGGCAATATGTTTTTTAAATTGCTCGATATAAGGGTTTTCCTCACGATTGTCTTCGTGTGAATAACTTATAAAAAATTTCAATTTACTGTTTCGTTCCATAGCTCCTATCCTCCAATACTTATTTTATCAAATATACTAATTACTGAGGTACGGAATATTCGACATTTTCAAAATGTGATGTAGGCAATGTTTTGTGATTATCTTTTCAATTCTAGATGGAATAAACGAACGACATTTTCCTTTGTTCCTCAACACGTCCTCTTTCTGATTATTTTGGCCGGAACGAGGCGAAGAATCTAATCACATCAAATTATCAACCCAACTTATGCGGGTTTCAGAGGTCAAAATCCAATCTTTCGAACCTCTGAATTTATTAAAAACATATTTCCTGTATCTTCTAAAACTCTCAACGATTCCCTTGCTAATTCAATATACCATGCAATATACTCGTTGAAAGTCTTGATATAGGACTTATTGCCATACTTTATCCCGACATTATAATCAGGGTCTCCATAAACCATATCAATACACTTGTTTGGTAACACTCAAAACGACCTCCTTATTTTGTACCGATGCTTTTTCATCAATCTCAGCACCACATCCACGGCAGAAAACTCTCACTTTCTCATTTATAAATTCCGATTTCTCTACTTGGGATTGCCCATTTACAAATCTTAAATAATCATATCGATTAGGTTGGGTTGTAAACTCTTCAGAACCACACTTTGGACATTTGGAATTACTTACTTGTTTCATATATGCTCCCTCCAATTTTGTTCAGCCGTTTCGTTGCGATATCTTCGCTAACTTCTCTGTAATATAAGCCGTTTTCTTCTACAATCACACCCATAAATCGTATTGCTAAAAAGTCAATAAATGCTTTAAATTGTATTTTATCCAAAGTACTTGTATTTAACTCTGTGCATTTCATCTGGTACCTCCCAAAGACTTCATCCAAATTTCTTTTTTGGGTTGTCAATACTTTGAATGATAGTAGACAGATTTGCGATTTTTTCATTGAGATTTGCAAGCTGATTTCTCAAATCTTGCCAACTCTCTTCTTTTAACAAACCTTTCAATTGAAAGATATATTTTAAGTCAGACGGTGATAATGGATATTCATCATTTAAATTATAATCTCCACTACCAAAGATTATCCTTGGTCAATTCTAAATAACATTCTGGCATTTTGAGTGGTGATTTCGTCCAGCTCTTCAGGTGAAATGTGCCGAATACGAGCTATCTCTTCCATAGTATGTCTCACAAAAGCTGGCTCATTGCGCCTTCCCCGGACTGCCTGAGGGGCAAGATAGGGACAGTCCGTTTCCAGTAGCAACCTGTCCAGAGGAACCAGCGAAACCAAATTACGTAAACTAGAGGCAGAGGGAAAAGTTATCATTCCAGCCAATGAGACATAAAAACCTAACTCAAGATATCTTTCTAACTCTTTTTTCTCTCCGGAAAAACAATGAATAACTACCTGCCCCATTGCTTCATCTTTAAGGATTCTCCAGGCATCCTCCGCTGCTTCCCGGGTATGAACAATAACGGGTAGGTCTCTTTCTCGAGCAAACTTGAGCTGCTCTCTAAAAACTTCTTTCTGAATTTCTCGAGGCGAATTCATATAGTGGTAATCTAAACCAATTTCTCCCAGAGCACAGAACCTCTTTGTTTTCAAAGCTGGAACGAGCATCTTCTTCATTTCTTTATATTTTGATGCATCGTGAGGATGAATTCCTGCTGCTAGCCAGATAAATGGATAGGAACTAAGAGCCTGCGAGAAGACACCGAGCTCTTTAATATTAGAACAAACACAGAGAATCTCCTTGACCTTTGCCTTCAAAGCCCTTTCAATAACTTGAGCCCGGTCTTTATTGAATCGCCCATCAGCAAGATGAGCATGAGTGTCAAACATTACTTTCCTTCGGAGATTTCGCGCATACCCATAATTACATCCGTAATGAGCTCGGTTAGCTCAACACCGAGCATTTCGGCTCCTTTTTCAATTATAGGACGATTTACGCCGGCAGCGAATCTCTTATCTTTCCACTTCTTTTTTACTGATTTTGCTTCCAGGTCCATAACACTCTTTGATGGACGTACTAACGCCACCGCTGTAATAAGACCGGTAAGCTCATCAATAGCATAAAGAGCCTTTTCCATTTCACTAACTGGCTCAACATCTGTACAAACTCCCCAACCGTGTGAAATAATAGCCCTTACATATTCCTCTGGCCAGTCGTGTGCACTAAGTATCTCCTCTGTTTTATGGCAGTGCTCACTGGGAAAGCGCTCATAGTCAAGGTCATGCACTAACCCGATGATTCCCCATTTATTTTCATCCTTCCCTCTCTTTCTAGCCATATAGCGCATGACACCCTCAACACAAAGGGCGTGTTTAATCAAACTATCCGTCTTGTTATACTCTTTTAGAAGAGCAAGAGCTTCGGCACGGGTCGGTACGTTTTTTTTCATTTTTCACTCCTATAAACTACTTTTCCTCCTATAATTGTCCATTCTACTTTCCCTGGTAGCTTCCATCCTAAGAAGGGAGAATTACTGCTCTGGGAGAGAAACTCTTCCTCTCTGACCAGCCAAACTTTGCCAGGGTCAAATATAGTTATATTTGCCTTAACCCCCTCCCTTATCTCTCCTCTATCAATCCCTAGAATACGAGCCGGATTCACGGTTAACTTGGCTATAGCCTGCATTAAAGACAGAATCTTCTTTTCTACCACTTCTCTGAGCACCAAACTTAAAGCAGTCTCTAAACCAATGATACCAAAAGGAGCCTCTTCATAGTCTTTCTCTTTTTCCTCTACAGTGTGAGGAGCATGGTCAGTAGCTATTACATCAATAGTGTTATCTCTGAGAGATTCCTTTAACAGTTCTATATCTTCCTTACCTCTAAAAGGCGGATTTACCTTGGTATTAGTATTGAAATCTGTTACTCCTTCATCGCTAATAGCCAAATGATGAGGAGTGACTTCAGCAGTAACCTTTATTCCCATATTTTTAGCCTTCCTGATTAGCCTAACTGAATTAGCCGTGGAAACATGCGCCAGGTGAAGAGACGAATCAGTCATTTTAGCCAGGGCTAAATCACGAAAGATAGCTACTTCTTCAGCCTCTCTAGGAATTCCTGCTAAACCATTAACAGTGGAAAAATATCCTTCATTCATTACCCCCTCAGCAGATAAGCTCTCATCCTCGCAGTGAGAAATAATAGGTAAATTAAGCATTTTCACATACTCCAGGGCCCTCCTCATAAGAGCTGAATTAGTCACCCAGCTCCCATCATCGGAAAAAGCTACGGCTCCTGCCTTTTTCAACCTTCCCATAGGTGATAATTCCTTTCCTTCTCTCCTTCTGCTAATAGTAGCTATAGGAAGGATTTCTACTGCTCCCTTGTTCTTTGCCTGCTCATATATAAACTTCACTAAAGAAGGATCATCAATGGGTGGGTCGGTATTAGGCATACAACAGACAGTGGTAAATCCCCCCCGGGCTGCAGCACGACTTCCACTTTCGATAGTCTCCTCATCCTCCCTGCCTGGCTCCCGGAGGTGAACATGCATGTCAATAAGTCCAGGAATAACTATCTTATCCGAAGCATCAATCAATTCAGAATAAGACAAATTAATATTTCTGGCTATTTTCCTTACCTTGCCCTCCTTTATAAACACATCACATATCTCATCTAGATTGCTGGCCGGGTCTAAAACTCTACCTCCCTTGATTAAAAGCCCCTCGGGCATCTTCTTCTCCTATTTTTTGGCAAGGAGTATATATAATACAGCCATCCTCACTGCTACACCATTGGTCACTTGGTCTAAAATGATACTTTTTTCTCCATCAGCTATCCTTGCTGGTAGCTCTACCCCTCGATTAACTGGACCAGGATGCATCACTAAAACATCTGGCTGGGCCAGGTTTAATTTCTCTTCATTGAGAGAAAAAAAATCTATATACTCGGAATTAGAAGGGAGAAATCCTTCATTCTGGCGTTCTTTCTGTATTCTAAGCATCATTACTATGTCTGCCCCTGTCAGAGCATCTTCCAGCGAATAGAAGACCTCTACTCCCATTTTTTCTATCAGGGGAGGAATAAGAGTAGGGGGTCCGCAAACCCTTACCTTAGCTCCTAACTTACACATACCCCATATATTAGAACGCGCCACTCTCGAATGGGCGATATCCCCTACTATGGCTATTTTTAGCCCTTCTATCTTTCCTTTTTTTTCTCTAATAGTATAAAGATCCAGCAGAGCCTGAGTAGGATGTTCGTGTGCTCCATCACCAGCATTTATTATAGAGACAGGTAGCTCTTTAG
>Ga0315541_1003501_pt1 | contig 12064 bp, 8 predicted proteins | sample SalMarSW160190MG_FD_203095 | JGI IMG/M metagenome (GOLD analysis project Ga0315541, IMG submission 203095) | Salt marsh sediment microbial communities from the Plum Island Ecosystem LTER, Massachusetts, United States - Salt Marsh Sediment SW1601-190 ...
CAACCCCCTAAAGGGGGCTTAAGCCCAATTATAAAGGACTAAAGTCCTATGCAATAGAGAGATTTCCCCATCCGTCGGCTAAAGCCGACGGTAATTGAAACTTAACAGATCTTCCCTTCTTCTGACAGACTATTTTCTTTCTGTCGTGGAGAAAATTTGCAATAAAAAGGCTAAATTTGTAAAAAACAAAGTCATGAGTACAGTCGAACTGAGACATATGATTATCGAAAAATTATCTCTCATCGATGACGTTTCATTTTTAAAGGCCATTAAGACGATTGTAGAATCCAAAGCTGACGAAAGAGTCTACCAGCTATCAGATTACCAAAAAAAACGTATAGAAGCCGGAAGGGAACAGGCCAGAAAAGGAAAAACAATTTCTGATGAAGCATTGCAGAAAGAGATTACCCAATGGCTAAGTACAAAATAGAATGGTCGGTTGAGGCAAGGCTTGACTTGATCGATATCCTTGATTACTACATTGAAAGAAACAAATCTGCTGCTTACAGTAAGAAATTACATTCCAGGATCAACAATAGCATTAAGCTCATTTCCAAAAATCCCATGATTGGACTTCAAACTGGGATTGAAACTGTTAAAGCCCTTATCACCGGAGATTATCAAATAATCTATGAAATTCTGGACAAATCTATTTTGATTGTGATGATCTGGGATTGCCGCAGAGATCCTGAGGATAAAATTATTGACCTGAGGATTAAAAAATAACAACTATAATAACCCGGACATTGGTAATTTATTTCCCACGGAATACGAACTACCTACATTGCCAGGCCGTTATGAAGATTTTCTTTAGGTGTGATGAAAACAAAAAAGGAGCACAACGACCAGACATTGTGCCCCTGAAAATGTTGTTATTATGGATTTGTTATTTCTCTTCGGGCAGGAAATGCTCCAGGAACCAGAATTCATTAACTCCACCTTTCCAACCGCTAAAAACAAATCTCTCACCATCAGGCGACCAGTCAAAGTGATACATAAATACATCTGCTAGTCCTGTTTTGACTTCATTAAAACCTCCATCAGATATTGACACGACTTTAATAATATTGTTATCGGAATCATTAAAAGCAACCTTTTTGCTATCGGGTGACCATGCCAGTTCATAGCTTAAACCAGCATTGGGGACCTCACTGACAATCCTTGACTCTCTATTTTTAATATTGGTCACATTCAAATAAGTAGCAAACGGAGGTTCCTTTTCATTGGTAAAATAAGCTAACATTTCACCATCAGGAGACCAGACAAGCGAAAAGATTCCTTTGCCATCTCCGGAAACCAATACTTCAGGTTCGCCACCGGAAGAATCAACAACGTAAATATCATTATCACCCATTTCATCTGTATTTCCATTAATCAATTGAATCCTGACAAAGGCAATTTTTGTTCCGTCAGGAGACCAGCAAGGACTGGAATCCAGGAAAGGCCCCTGTTCTTTAGTTATTTGAGTTGATTCACTTCCATCAATAGCTAATTTCCAGAGCCTGGCTTTAGGATAGAAATATTCAGAACTAACATCTTCGGGCGTCCATGCTCCAGCTATTATCATTTTGCCGTCAGGAGAAACTCTGTTCCCTCCCTGATAGTTGAATAACCGAATATCTTTCCCTTCCTTATCTCCGGGAAGTGGCTTTCCATTACCTCCACTTGCCGGAACAGACGCAAGGATCCTCCAGCCAATAGACCTGCCAGAGGCGGAGATATGTTCTATTCCAAGTGAATGCTCTCCTTCTGGAGGAGTTGTATATAAAATATGTTTGCCATCGCGTGACCATCGTGGTTGAGTGGGTTGTGCGCCTTCAGTGTTGTACAAAATCATGGCTGCCTGCCCGCCTTTGACCGGTAAAGTGTAGATTGCATCTGCCGCTTCCATTAATAACAATGTGCCTATCTTATTTTCCGGAGTCCATCCGGCAAGTAGATATACTCCACTTGTACCTTCAGGCGTATTAATTGAAATGGGATTTCCAACAGCTTGTCCGGTTTTATCAATCCGAACAATAAAAATCTGACGTACTTGCGTCCTATCCAAATAGGCAATCATACTGCCGTCGGCGGACCAGACAGGATTATATGCCTTAGCTGCCTCAACCACAAGTTGAGGAGTCCCCCCTTTTACAGGCATAACCCATAATCCAAGATCATCTTCACTTTTTCCAATGTTTTTACCTGCAATATAAGCAACTTTAGCTCCATCAGGAGAAAAGACAGGTTCCCTGGCCTCCATGCTGGTCAATTGTTTAGGATTACCACCTTCTACCGGAACTGTATAAATATGCTGCTTTTTATCTTCAACCGAGGTAAAAGCCAATTGTTTCCCATCTGGGGACAAACTTATATTGAAATAACGCCAACGGGCTCCACCAAAATTTTCGATGATTTTCCTGGGATTGCCTCCTTTGTATGACACTACATAAGTTGCACAATCAGGTAGAGTGTCAGCTGTTGTTGGAAATTCATTGAAAGCAATCCATTTACCATCATTGGACCAGGATAATCCGTAACCGTCAACCTCTGTACCTTCAGTATTTATCTGAACAGGTGGTCCAGAGAATCCGGGTCCAAGATTCCCTTCGAGTGGCATAGCCCAAAGTTTCTTATCGGAAACCAGCGCAAGATTTTTCCCATCGGGGGATAATCGTACTGACCATGAGAGCTCTGTCGGAATACGGATTTTTCTGAAGGTTGGTTTACGAGGAACGTCCACCGATGCAAGCAGGCGATTAAGATTTTCCCTGGCCATGGCGACTTCCTTCTTCTGTTCAGGATAGCCCTCAACAACTTTCCGGTAAGCTTTCTGCGCTTCATTCAAACCCAGTTTTTCATAACACAATCCGATATGAAGATATGTTTTTGCACCAACCGGACGGTTTCCTGGATATTCGTTAATGATTGTCTCATAGATTTTAATTGCAGCATCTAGCTCCCCTTCGATCTCTTCCTTGTATAATCCCGACTGGTAAAGTTGTTCAGCAGTCTGCTGAGCATTAACTGATATTAAACCTGTAAATGCCAGAACAAGACTAACTGCAATAAAGTAACGTGCCTTCATAATTGGTTCCTCCTCTTTTGTTAGACTTCTTATTTTACAGGAGCAAACATATTAATACAAAGATCCTGATGCATGAAGCTTTCGTGTATCTTGTGTTAAGATTTGGTTAAGCTTGGTTATCCTTTGAATTTATATCCGATACTTCGCACACCAATTATATATTTCGGATTTTCCGGATCATCTTCTATCTTCTTCCTCAGATGAGCGATATGCGTATCCACAGTGCGGGGGTAAACATATACATCATCTCCCCACACTTCATTAAGAATGGAATCCCTGCTGACCACCTGGTCTTTATTTTTAATGAGAAAATGAAGTATGGCGAACTCAAGGGCTGTCAGGTAAACTGGTTCTCCGCCTTTTTTTGCTTCGTATTTTTTGAAATCAACATCCACGTCTCCGAAATGATACCGGTCGATTCCCTGCTGAGTCTGCTTTACTCTTCTGAAAAGGGCATTCACGCGGGCACGAAGTTCGCGCGGACTGAATGGCTTTGTTACATAATCATCTGCTCCCAACTCCAATCCGAGGACTTTATCGACCTCCTGACTTTTTGCAGTTAATATCAGAATAGGAGTCGTAATCCCTGATTGACGTAATTGTTTGCAGACTTCAAAACCATTCATTTCCGGAAGCATGATATCAAGGATGATGAGATCATATGCCTGCTCTGCTTCCAGAATATTTTCTTCAACCGACCTGGTAATCAGTTCTAAAATATCCCGGTGTTCGTTCAATCTTTCTTTTTCCAGTAATGCCTGATCATTCTGAATACCACGGAAAGCCAGGTAGCCCAGGAGCAGGCAGGGGATTCCGATACCAAGAAAAAAGAGGAGAGGTATCCTTCTGGGCTTATGTACTGATTTTGCCATTGTATGTTTCCAGAACGCTTTTGAGACTCAGTACCAAAAGTTAAGAAATACTTCTCTTCTTTACAACTCTTTGACATTTAAAATATGTTTTTCAAATGTGAGTAGTACATTTTGGAAAGTAACAGCATTCCGATAATTTTTTTAACCACGGAGTCGCACGGAGTCGCACGGAGTGATGCACGGAGTACTTTAACCGTGTTACTTCCGTGATCCCGATTTATCGGGACTGTGTAACCCCATGGATAGAATTGGGAACGTTTTTTTATGAATATTTTATTCAGGCAGGAAATCCTCCATCAACCAGAATTCAGGAGCTCCATCCTGGTAGCCGGCAAAAACAAATCTTTTTCCATCAGGTGACCAATCGAGATTGTAAATTCGTGCGTTAACCAGTCCCGTCTCAATATCCTGTATCTTCCCGTTATCAACGGATACGACTTTAATAACCTTCCCCTCTTTAATGTTATCATTAAAGGCAATTCTCTTGCTGTCAGGAGACCAGGTCAATTCTGAAAAAACCGTAAAACCTGTAACTTCGCAAACTGTCCTTGATATTCTATTTTCGATATTTATTATTTCTAAAGTGCTAATAATATCAGGATTATTACGTTTGTCTCCCTTTAAATATGCAATCCATTTCCCATCAGGAGACCAGTTGATTGAATAAATGAACTTTTCGGGTTCTGACATCAGAAGTCTTGGTACCCCTCCGGATGAATTAACAACATAGATTCCCATTTCCCCATACATGTTCATCCTGCTTTCCTTGAATTCGGTACGTATAAATGCGATTGATTTTCCATCAGGTGACCAGCACGGACTATCATCTGAATATGGCGCGGGAGGGTTTGTTATTTTAGTTAATTCACTTCCGTTGATTGGAGTCGTCCAGATTTGTGTGGTTGGATAACGGTTTATATAAACGGTATCATCATCAATTTTTTTCCCTGAGAATACTATCTTTTGTCCGTTGGGTGATACCCTGATCCCCGTTCCGTAAGGCATAAAACCGATCTTTCTTTCATGCAAAGAAAGAATATCTTTACCTTCACCTCCATCAGCAGGAACAACTGCCAGTTTATTATCGGACCAACCTTGTACCTGTTGATCGGCAGCTTTTCGAAAGAATATCTGCTTCCCGTCAGGTGACCATCGTGGTTGAGATGCATCACCATTGAAAACCATTACTGCCTGACCTCCATCTGCAGGCATAGTATATAATCCATATAGCACACGGCTGATAATCATTCCGATTTTATTGTTTTCGCTCCAGCCTGTCAGAAGTGTTACTCCCTTACTTCCTTCAGGTGCATCTATCGTAACCTTTTTCCCATCCGGTTTCCCATCTTTTTTAACAGGAATGATATTTATTTTATTTTGTTCATTTTTATCAAGAAAAGCGATTTTACTCCCATCAGGGGACCAGACCGGACTGGATGCATTACTGGCTTCTGCAACAAGGATTGGATTACCACCTGACGCAGGTACAGTCCATAAACTACCTCCTCCTATTCCTGCTTCCTTATCCTCTACATAGGCAATCGTTTTCCCGTCAGGAGAAAAAACCGGTTCCCTGGCCTGCAAATCAACCAGCTTTTTGCGTGCTCTTCCATCAACAGAAATTGAATAAATATGCGTCTCATTATCATCTATTGATGAGTATGCCAGAGTTTTGCCATCAGGGGATAAACTCATTCTATAGCTCACAGCACGTGGGCCACAATAATTTTCAACGATTTTTTCCGGATTTTCGCCTTCAGGAGAAACGATATATATATTTTGATTTCTTTTTTCATTTTCAGGTATATCCTTTAAATATTGGCTATTGTCCTCATTAAAGGCGATTGTTTTACCATCAGCTGACCAGGAAAGTCCTGCCCATATTACTTTAATACCGTCTGTATTTAATTGTACAGGTTTGCCCGGCACATCAGGTCCCAGATTTCCAGATAGTGGCATTTTCCACAATTTTTCATCATATACCAGTAATAATTCCTGACCATCAGGAGATATAGCTGCATCCCAGGGGAGTAATGATGGTATCTGGATTTTCCTGAATGTCGGCCTGGAGGGAGCCTTTTCTGAAGCAAGAAGACTGTTAAGCCTTTCTTTTGCAAGGGCTACCATCTCGGTTTGATCGGGATAGGTTTTGATCAGCCGCGTGAAATAATCACTGGCTTTTTGCTTGCCCATTTTTTCATTGACCAGTCCAAGGTGATACAAGGTTTTAGCTGCCACCGGACGGTCATCCGGATATTTCTTAAGAATATCCAGGTAGAGTTCAATGGCCTTATCAAGGTTGCCTGTTACTTCTTCTTCATAAATTGCTGTTGTGAGTGCTACTGAAGCCCTGTTTTCCTGGGCGGAAACGGAACAGGTCAGAAACACCAAAGCGATAGTCAAAAAAATTTGTGTTTTCATGGTTTTAATTCTTTTTTTTACAAAAGTACCATGGGTTAATGTTAAGCCTCTGAAGATGGTGTTAAGTTTGGTTAAGATCAGGTGAAGATCCATAAGTATTGAATTTGTATCCCACTCCCCGAATACCTGTTATCCAGTACGACTGATCCGGATCATCTTCTATCTTTCTGCGCAGATTGGCAATATGTGTATCTACGGTCCTTGATGTAACATAAACTTCATCGCCCCAGATGCTGCGGAGAATATCATCGCGTTTGAGAACATGTCCGGCATGCTGCATAAGCATTTTCATGAGGGCAAACTCTATAGTGGTAAGCTGAACAGGTTTTCCGTCTTTTGTGAACTCATATTTCGAAGGATCCAGTTCAAACGGTCCAACCTGTATTGTTGTCGCTGCAGCCTGCTGGTCCCTTATCTCCGACCGGCGTAGCAGGGCTTTGACACGGGCATGAAGCTCGAACGTACTGAATGGCTTTGTTATATAATCGTCTGCTCCGAGCTCAAGGCCCAGCACCTTGTCGAATTCCTGGCTCCTGGCCGTCAGCATGATAATCGGGGTCCCGATATTGCGACGCCGCAGTTCCTTGCAGATCTCCAGCCCGCTCAGCTCCGGCAGCATAAGGTCGAGGATGATTATATCAAGATCGAGATCCAATGCCTTTTCCAGCCCTTCCGGACCTGTGGAGGCAGTCTCGACCTGATAGCCTTCAAATTTGAAATCATCCTCCAGGGCCATCCGGATGGTCCGGGCATCTTCAATTATCAGGATCCTCTTCATGGTTCACTATTTTTATTTACAGGTAAATGAACACAAAATGTACTTCCTTCTCCAGGCTTACTTTCAAGCGTCAGGTGTCCCTTGTGGTCCTCAACAATCCTCTTCACAATTGTCAGTCCGATCCCGCTGCCCCTGATACCCGATCTCTGCGGCTCCCCGCAGCGATAGAACCTCTCAAACACTTTTTCCTGGTCTTTTGCTGAAATACCGATTCCGTAGTCCTTCACACAAAGCTGCAGCTCATTATCTCCAGAAACCAGATTGATGTCAATTTGTCTGGATTTCCCTGAGAATTTAATCGCATTGTCAACAAGATTATATAAAACCTGCAGGATGGCATTGCTGTCAGCCTTTATGACCGGGACCTTGTCAGGGCAGCTGTAACGGATATCAAAACCTGTTTCCTTTATCATTTCACGGATTGACTTGAGAAACTGCCGGGTGAGTTTATCCAGGTCTATATCAATGAATTCATATTTCTTGCGATCCTCGTCTATTCTCGAAAAATCAAGGATATTATCTATCAGATGACTCAGGTGTTCGCTTTCCTCGAGCATTGCCGAGTAATAAGCCGATTTTCGTTCTTCGGTTTCCACCCGGTTATGATGAAGCATTTCGGTCATCATACGGATGGAAGTGAGCGGACTTTTTAATTCGTGCGATACATTGGAGATGAATTCCGATTTGAGTTTATTAAGCCGTAGTTCAACGTTGAGGGTATAGAGGATGAAAACAAAACCGAGCAGCATAAAGAGGACGATCAGGATAAAAGCTAAAAGATATATGCCGCTTCCGGCTTTCATTAATGTTGCAAGGAAGCCGGGCCTGTTTTCACTAAGCAGCAATTTCCATTTCGGAAAATTTTCCGGGAAAGGGAAAGAAAGATACCCGGTTTCTTCCGCTATAACCCTTGAAGAAATGAGATTTCCGTTATTATCTTCAATCTTTACATTTATCGAAGAATCCGGATCAAGTTTTCGGATCAGCTTTTCCGATTCAGATATAAGATAAGCCTGGAAATCAATCACCATGCCGGTGTGTGTGCCATTGTCTTTATCCCATGATAAACAGACTGCTGTAAGTTCAGCTGTATTGACTGGTGTACTGATTATTCCATTTTTGCTGTCTGTAAAACGGCTATTGCTGCTGTTTGCTATAAGATCCTGTTCACTGAGTATCCGGATCAGGTAATCAGTTCTGGCTTTCTGAGTATCGATTTCCGCGAACAGGGAATCAATAACAGTATCTGTTTCCCGGACGATCTCCTTGAAAGACTGGTAAAACAGGTCAAACTGATTCTTGTCGTATTCACAGGGAGGGTAAAGTAATAACTCAAGATATTGCCGGGAATTGATTCTCATTTCATCCTTTTCTCCTGTGGCATGGTTGATCTTCAGAATTTCCAGACCGGCAATGAGTCCTAATGGTATCTCTCCGTTCAGAAGGCTTCCCTGGTAATCCCTCCGGATCTCTTCATACAGGGCTTTAGCCCGGTCAGGCTGGTTCATCTTGTTATACAACCGGGCCGAAGCTACCAGTGCCTGGATTTTCATTGCGGTATCAGCGGTCTTCAGTGCCTTATCCTGATAAAACCTGAGTGCGTCCGGGAACCTGTGTTCGGCAAACTCAAGGCGCTGACCTTCTTTAAGGTTGGCTGGCTGACGTGACTGCCCCGGGTCAACAGTCATGAGATCAGCAGGGAGATAGAGGAGTTGATGGGTTATCAGTCTTTTTGAACCGCTTGAGTCTCTGACAAACAATGCAAGCAATGAAGGATCACCCTTTCCGGAGGCGGAAAGCATTGAGTCAGTGGTCTGCTCATTCATGAACCTTACAAAACCTGAATCAATTGCAGTGAAAAAGGCCTGGCTGTTTATTTCAAGTTTCCTCCGGCTCTCTTTCTCGCGCAGGGCCTGGTCGTTGCGGATACCGCGGCAGGCCATATAGCCGAGAATAATGCCTGGCAGCACTATAGCCGTGACATAATAAAGTATGATCTTTTTTCTGCGTGATCCGGGTTTATCGGGTTTCATAACAGCTGTACAGCTAGTGATTATCAAATATATGAAATATCAAGTAGTTACGTGTTAAGAATTGGAAAAATTCGGTTAAGAATTGAACAAGGAAGCATTACAATAGAAATTTCTTAACCACGGAGGTAACACGGAGGTAATAGCCCCCAACCCCCTAAAGGGGGCTTTATCCAAGATACTGTTTAGCCCCCCTTCTGCGCCTTCGCGTAGCCGCTTCAGCAGAGCAAGGCAGGGGGGATGGGAGGTAAAACTCAGTGGTTAAAAATATTATATATTTTTTTGTCAGAAAAAGGGGCACAACGATCAAACATTGTGCCCCTGAAAATTTTTTATTATGTATTGTTTATTTCTCCAATGGCAGGAAATTCTCTATTAACCAAAATTCCTTTTTACCGCCTTTTACTCCGCCAAAGACAAACCGTTCTCCATCAGGAGACCAGTCTAGGTGATGAATAGTCACATCAACAAGACCTGTCTCAATATCTTCTATGTTGCCATCTTCGATGTTCATTATCTTGATGACTTTCCCTTCCTTGTCATTGAACGCGATCCGTTTGCTGTCGGGCGACCAGGCGGTTTCAATATTGCCATGCTGGGTGGGTACCTTTCCTGCAATTCTGCATTTTCTGTTGCTGAAATCGTATAGATTAAGGAGCTTATCCTTTGTCGTCGGATCTTCCTGCTCCTGACTCAACCAGGCAAGCATCTTTCCATCGGGAGACCAGATCAGTGAATTGACCCATTTCCCGTTTTCAGAAACCAGTAGTTCAGGCTCTCCGCCCGAAGAATCGATGACATAGACACCGGCATTACTATAGGGTCCTCCTCCTTTAATAAGCTGCACCCTTACAAATGCTATTTTTTCCCCATCGGGCGACCAGCAAGGGCTTCCATCTGCAAAAGATCCTTGTTTATGAGTAATTTGTATTGCCTCACTGCCATCAGTTGCAATTTTCCATATTTTAGATGTGAAATACATAAGTTCAGCAGACAAATCTTCTGGTGTCCATGCCGCTGATATAATCCATTTCCCATCAGGAGATATCCTGTTACCGGATTGCATGCCCAGCTGATTAACTGGTATTTTATTTGAAATAACGGGAATTGATCTCCCTTCTCCACCATTTGCTGAAACAGTCGCAAGGCCCAATTGGAACAACCTATTATCCCCCACTTCAGGGGCACTTACATAAAAAATCTGCTTCCCATCCTTTGACCAGCGTGGCTGAAGAGCATAAGTGTCATGAAGAATCATCGCGGCCTGTCCTCCATTTGCCGGCAATGTGAATAAAGACATTTCTTGTTTTGTGGCCATTAGAGCTCCAATCTTATTATCAGGAGTCCAACCGGCAAGTAAACCAAATCCTTCAGCCCCTTCAGGTGCATTAATTATAACAGATTTCCGAGTTGCCTGTCCTGTCTTATTTATTGGAACGATAAAAAGTTGATTCCCTATTGTTTCATCCAGAAATGCAACCATGCTGCCATCGGGTGACCAGACCGGACTCGTTGCTTTCCCGGCATCAGCTACTTTGCGCGGCATACCTCCGGTTACTGATAATATCCAAAATCCCAGATCACCTTCTAATCTTCCGGCAAATTTATCTTCCACAAAAGCAATCATTTTTCCGTCGGGAGAAAAAACCGGTTCCCTGGCTTCCATTTCAACCAACAGTTCAGGTTCTCCTCTTTCTGTGTCCATTGTGTAAATGTGTTGCTTATTGTCTTTTACGGTAGAAAATGCAAGCTTTTTCCCGTCAGGGGACAAACTTATCTGGTAGTTTACAACACGGGCATCACGATAGTTTTCAAATATTTTTTTTGGCTTCCCTCCTGAGGATGGTACCATAAAAATACCCTGATTTGTTAAAGAGTCTAATGTCTTTGGATACTCATTGAAAGCAATCCATTTACCATCAGTTGACCAGGACAGACCATATCCTTCAACCTCTGTATTTTCAGTATTTATCTGAACAGGAGTACCGGAGATTCCGGGTCCAAGATTCCCTTCAAGTGGCATGGCCCATAATTTCTTATCAGAAACCAGTGCTAGATTTTTCCCGTCTGGTGATAATTTTGCAATGGATGAGAGCTTTGTTGGGATGTTGATTTTCCTGAAAGTTGGCTGATGTGGAACATCCATTGATGCAAGTAGCCGGTTAAGATTCTCTCGCGCCATGGCAACTTCCTGCTTCTGCTCAGGATAATTCTCAACAACTTTCCTGTAAGCTTTCTGTGCCTCTTCCAGTCCCAGTTTTTCGTAGCACAATCCGATATATAACTGCGATTTAGCCGCGTATTCCCTCTCCTTCGGATATTTCTTAATGATCTCGTTAAAGAGGTCAATAGCTCCATTCAGGTCTCCTTTTGTTTCCATCGTAAACTTTGCCTTTTCGAACAGGATCTTATACTGAGGAGAATCCTGAAATCCTGATACGGTCACTAAAACTGCTATTAAAGCGGCCAGAAATAAATTTTTTTTGTGTTTCATGATATTACCTCTCTTTTCTTAGTGAAATTCATTTTCACTTCAAAAGTTGCGCTAGCAATTGTCAATGTTGTCAAAGAAATGTCAACAAGTGTAAAAGATTGTCGTCATCCGATAAAACGGTAACCTTCTCCATAAACTGAAAGTATATACCTTGGATGAGACGGGTCATCTTCAATCTTTTTTCTTAGTTTGAGAATATGATTATCAATGGTCCGGGTAGTGGGGTAACTTTCATAGCCCCAGATCTTGTCAAGCAGATCATTTCTTGATACTACTTCCCCCCTGTGAATAATGAAGTATTTTAAAATTTCCATTTCACGAGAGGTGAATTCCATCTCCTCTCCTTTGCGTGTTACCTTAAACCGGATAAAATCAATCTCGATATCACTAAATGAATAT
>Ga0315541_1003507_pt1 | contig 12052 bp, 12 predicted proteins | sample SalMarSW160190MG_FD_203095 | JGI IMG/M metagenome (GOLD analysis project Ga0315541, IMG submission 203095) | Salt marsh sediment microbial communities from the Plum Island Ecosystem LTER, Massachusetts, United States - Salt Marsh Sediment SW1601-190 ...
TCAATGTGCATCGCATCCGTTTCTACGCCCTGCGTCGCCGAGAGCCAGCATGGCAACCACTTCTTTGTGAGGTCCCTTACATACTGCCAAGGCGAAGGTTCAACGAGTGACCAGGAGGCGCTGTCACTTGTCAATCAACAAACGCTAAGATGACCAGGAGGCGCTGTCACCTGGCCCATAAAGTTAATGCTGCGATTGTTCCAGCTTGCGAAATGAGTATTGTGTCCCTGGAATTCCTGGAATTCCCGGACTTCAGCAGGCCGGAATCCTGCTCCTTTTGGGGACCGATTCGGGTACTGGCGGCATGGGGATAGTCCCGGGGTATTCGATCCACGATGAACTGCGAATCCTGATAGAAAATGGCTTCTCCCCTTATGAAGCCATTTCCGCCGCCACGGTCAACGCTTCCATTGTTGTCGAAAGGATGACCGGCGATGGCAATTTCGGCACCATCGAAGTAGGAAAGCGAGCTGACTTGATCCTGGTGCGAGATAATCCGCTTGAGGATATAACCACCATCAAAGAACCGCTTGGCGTGATGGCGGCAGGCAGATGGTATTCACAAGAAACACTCGCCGAATTGATCGAGCCAGCTAATCTACCCACATCCGAGACGGAGTAAAAGGTGATAGTCACCCGGCATTTTGGGGCGGTTGCTCACTTGAGAACAAGTGATTATCACCCACGAACGGATCGATCAGCAGGTGACCTGGTACACCCAACGGAGCAGCAATCATTCGGCACACACGTAGGTGCTGCTGGTACTTGGGTAGCACCGATTTCCGCTTGCGCAAGAAGGCAGCATAACCTTCCAACACCGACTCAAGAGCCTTGCCAACTTTGGCCATATTTCGATCCCTGATTATTAACAATCTCCATAACTCGCCAATTCTAGTGTTATGTTAACCGATGAACTGATTCCGATCAGACGTCTTCTTCAGGTCTCCTCTTGACAGTACAGAGATGGAGTCATAGAATGCGTAACGTTGGGAGAATGATAGCTTAGTAAAAGGGAGATTTTGGGTAGTAACAAGTTAGCCAAACAGGCAGGAACCACTATGGCAGGACCATTCTTCAAGCGTTTGCGGGACTACTACCTGGACGTCGCAGCGGTGCTTCGTGGTGAAGCCACTGTCGCGTCCATCTTCCCGAACCCGACGGACATTGGGGTGTCACGTGAGAAGGTCTATGCCGAGTTCCTGCGCCAACATGCCCCCTCCAAATGCAATGTCTTCTTCGGTGGGTTCCTGTTCGGAGACGACGGTAGTGAGTCTAGGCAACTGGACGTGCTTGTCACCACGGATACAACACCGAGATTCGATTTCCACAACAAAGACGGACACGGGAAATCCTTTTCTCCGGTCGAGGGGACGCTGGGTGTTGCTTCGATAAAGTCCATGCTGAACAAGAACGAGTTGGAGGATGCTCTCGCGGGTATGGCCGCGATTCCCCCGACCTCTTCACTAGACGGTCGGGTCAGCATCATGATCTCCATCAAGAACTACGATGATTGGCCCTACAAGGTCGTGTACGCGTCGGATGGCATCTCGCCACACTCGCTGATGCTTCACCTCCATGATTTCTACGCGCGACACCCGAACGTCCCGCTGGGACGCCGCCCGAACGTGATTCATGTTGCGGGCAAGTATGTCATCTTCCGGTTGGTTTCCGGAATGACCGTGTGGGACGCCAACAAGCAAGCGGAAGAGAAGCCCGAACTCGGGACTTTCCGTCTCTTCACGCGGGACCCTGACCTCCAAGGATTGCTCTGGGTTCTCGATGGTCTCCAGAAACGTGCTACGGCATCAACCCACATCCTGTATTCCTACGGCCAGATCGTGAACCAAGTGAATGGTCTCCCAGCCGCGATAGAGGGCCAACCAGAAGCTGCACAGGACGGGGAATCCGCTGCCGCTTCCTCCCCGCCTGTGAGCTAATCGTTAGCCAAGAGAGGAATTCGATATGACAGCCGAACTGATTGTGATGAACAAGAACGGTTTGGCTCTCGCCGCTGACAGTGCGGTCAGCGTTGCGACTGGCGGCAGAGCCACCAAGGTATACAACACAGCGAACAAGCTGTTTTCTCTTTCGAAGTACAGGCCTATCGCTGTGATGATATACGGCAGTGCCGAAATCATGGGACTGCCGTGGGAGGTCGTCATAAAGCGTTACCGGGAATTCCTCGGTGAGAGGTCATTCGCATCCCTTGCCGGCTACATTGACGACTTCTTCGATCACCTCAAAAAACAGGCATTCACACCCGACTGCTACATTGCATACGTCAGACAACGAGCCGTCGAACTGTTCAACGTCATCGCGAACGACGCGGACACCCGCGTCGAGGAACACATCAAAGAGAATGACGGCATCGAGGAAGCCGACCTTGAAGGAATACACTCAAACTGCATCAAGGAAGCATATGACAGCATCCGCACGCTCCAGAAGAAGCTGAAGATAAAGCGCGCCGACATCCAAGAGAGCCTTGCCAATCACCGCGGGGTTGTTCGCGAGGCCATTGACGAGCTCCTTGAGGACCGCCCCGTGAAGGGACCGGTTAAGCGCAAGCTCATCGACGCCTGCTTGCTTGTGGCGATAGTCTTCCCTGGAATGAATCAGAGCGGCCTTGTGATAGCAGGATTCGGAGATTCTGACGTGTTTCCGTCTGCTAGGGCCTTTGAGATTCACAAGATACTTGACGGCAACATCCACTTCTATCAGACGTTCGAAGGTAACGTTTCACTGGACAACACCGTCGACATCAAGGCATTCGCTCAGGCGAATGAAACACAGAACTTCATGAACGGTGTTAGCACACGGATAGACGGCTACATCGCAGAAGACGCAGCGAAGATCCTCTCTGGTGCGTTTGCCGAAAAGGTTACGGAGCAGCTTGTGGAGGATCACATTGTTGCTGCAGACAAGCAGGATGACTGTAAAGCGCGACTTGCTGCCGCAGGCAAAGGTGTACACGCGTTCATCAAAAGTCAGATTGACGGCATATCGCAAAGGGAGTTCTCGGGTCCTGTGGTCAACGCAGTCGCCTTCTTCAGTCCCACGGAGATGGCGTCCATGGCAGAGACTCTGGTCAGTTTGGAGTCGTTCAAGCAGCAAGTTACACTGCGCAGTGAGACGGTGGGAGGTCCCATTGACGTCGCGGTCATCACTAGGGGCGATGGATTCATTTGGATCAAGAGGAAGCACTATTTCACGCCGGAACTCAATCACCAGTTCTTCACGAACTACAACCGTCGGAAGGAGCCGCCCAATGACGATTAAGACAATGGATGAGTATAGAGCGAGGATCAGCAGGAAACCCAAGCGCCCGTCCAGCAGCCACACCACAGCCGTGAAATACTTTGTAGCGGGCTTTGCGGGTGCGGCAATGGCAGCACGAGCAGACGAGAGAAAGGCTAACAAAGCCATCGACAGCGACAAGAAATAGCCGCGCTTTGCGCGCCCCTTTCTTGCGCGTCATGGCACTCGTTATACAGAAGGAAGAAAATGAGTAAGTACGACCCCTTGTGGCAACAACGAGAACTAGAGCGGCTTCTCTCGCAGATGCGACCAACGTTCGACCTACTTGCTCATTTGCCTCCCACCCACTTCGAGAATATGCGTGCATTTGAGGACCTGAGTCGCAGATTCACGTTTCCGCTCGAATATTTGACTGTGAATGACGAAATCCTAAAATCACTCGATACGGCCAATCTAGCTGCATCACTGCCCTCAATCTACGAGATTGACAAGTCTTACTTTGGTGCTTTCGAAGCAATCCAGCAGCAAATGGTTTCTACATTTTCCGCCATTGACAGCGCGACATCCGCTATGGAGGCGGTTTCAGCATCGATCGCTGAATCGCTAGCGGGTGCTGAAGCCATGGCAAAATGCTTTTCGCTAGGGGCGGTCGATATCGCAGTCCTGCTGAGGGCACATGACTCGTTTGTAAGTTTCGCATTGGGGAGAGTAGCTTTTGCTAGTGGCGCATCTGGGATTTTTCAAAAAAATACAGCCTCGGCAATTGCGGAGGCGGCGCAAATCCTTCCGGAATTGTCATACGTATCTGAGTTGAGCGCCCTAATGGCTCCGCGCGTGCTGGAAAGTCTAATCGACCTTCCGAGTGTAAACCTCTTCGAAGAGTTAGATGCAGAATTGGTGCTTGTCGACTTAGAAGGAAATGAAGCTGACGTAGTAGCAGCAGTTGAAGGATCTTCGGCTTCTCGGGTCGTCGATGTGGGTGGTCGGTTGGTACAACGAGTCTATGAAATGAATACTGAGGCTGAACGTCGCGGTAAAAAGCCACTGTTTAAGCCGACCACGAAGACAATGATGGCGTTTCATCGGGTTCCCTCTACGGTCGCATCCGAGGAAGCTGTGTTTCTTGAGATGGTCGATGCGCTGTACTTCCTGCTATACGAAGGAAGCGGGTATGGAGGCCGGTTGACGGAGAGTTTCTCGCCTGATCGTCTTGAAGCTCTGTGGCTATTGAAGTATTTGCGTCTAGGCGCTCGTCACGATCTCGATCACGGTGAACCCAAGGAAGTGACTAAGAAGGCGATAACAGTAGGAGAGGCATACGAAGACTTGATCGGTGTGCCAATTCCAAAGACGAAGGCTGAGTGGCAGGGGGCACAAATCGCGCTTTACGAAAAGCTTGCAGAGATGCTTGACGATCTTTGGCTGAATGATTCTTAGACAAGAAAGATGGCTCTGCATAACAGCGCTTGCACCTGACAATCGCGACTGTCACGGCCCTGGTGGGGCCAGGGCCGCGCCGCATAGTTCAACGTTAGAGGGAATATGAAATATCTCGACCCTGGGAAAATGTCGGAGGCTGAGGTTAGCCTGAGATTGGCCGAGTTTCTTGCTCTTCCCTCAAGGGCCGTTGAAACCGTTGAGGTTGCTATTGACGGTGCCCAGGTTGAAGTTGGAAATACATTGGTATTCCCTTTATTACGGTTTATGAATGACCATGGCTGGGAGTTGTTTGAGGGGGATAAATGGCGTGGGCGTTATTCCCGAAATGGTTTCCGCGATATTTTGGTTCATTCTTTTCCTGGGAGGGGTGATGTTGTTGCCAAATTGCCGAGTGGGAAAACGATCCGGGTGGAATCAAAAAAGGGCACCCTTCAACGAAGCAAAGGGTCGCAAGAGTATCCTCTTCTGCGAGAGGCTTTGGGCCAGTTGTTAACCGTACCCAATGTGTCAGATAATGATATCCTCGGCGTTGCAGTTCCAGATTCAGATAAATTCAAAGAATTGGCAAGCCGTTGGAGAAAGGCGCCGCTTATCAAGCGGTTTGGAATAAAAATAATCTTAGTTAGCCGGGACGGGTCAATATCGGGGATTTAGAGCTCGATTGGACCTCCCTCTAACATTCGCTTGTACCTGACAAGTGCGCAAGGCACGCAGCTTGCAAGGTAAAGCACACGTTAGGCTTTTGGGAGCGGCTTTAGGGCCTGGTCTTGCAATCCAACACGTCCACCAACCTTGTGTCTTCTCATACCCCTGAACCCACGGCTTGAAGAACGTTGGCACGTCCACATGGAAAGGCTTTGAGATGTGGGGTATACGGAAACCTCGTAGCGAGCTACGGGGAATCCAACCCACAGAGATTGAATGATCTGCCGCCGGCGGGTTGCCCAAGGCTTACTGACACCTACGGCGAGGACTTCTTCTTCCGGGTAACCCCCAACACTGCCACAAACTTCTGACAGGGATAGCGAGGCCGCTCTGTGGGTACAGGGATCCCCGAAGCGCGTGCCGTGCCATTGTCTCTTGGAATCCAGACGCACGTGGTACCATTACGGATGCCTTGTGCGGTGAAACGTAAGGCAGGGAATCGAACAACGCCATCAACCTGACGCCCAAGGCCGGGGGCCTCAGCCGCAGGTTATGGTCACGTTCGGCACACAGAGACATAGGGAATAGAAAATGAGACAAATACGGCTTTGTGAGTCATTAATGTTCCCGTTCGGTAATATTTGTGTTAAAAAGACTCGTGTACAACAAAATGTTCCCTAACGGTAATATTTTGCTTGACAGGCACTCCATGGTACGGTATATTCCCGATCGGTAACATGAATACTACTAAGAATCCAGAGCAGCTTGGCGCCTCTATTCGCGCAAGGCGCAGACAGTTGAAGGTCACCCAGAAGGACCTGGCGATGACTTGTGGTACGGGTTTGCGCTTCATTATTGATCTTGAGAAGGGCAAGCAAACCTGCCAAATTGGAAAGATCCTACAGGTTCTCAACGCCCTGGGGCTCGAACTGCAGATCGCTATCCCTGGCGGTGACACTGGCCAAGGCGAGAAGCCATGAACAACTTGATCGTTTATCTGAACGCCGAGAGAGTGGGAACCCTCGAACAAGACGATAGTGGCTTGATGCAATTCTCCTACAATCAGGCATGGCTGGAGAAGCCGGGTGCCATACCCCTCTCCCGTTCACTGCCTCTCCAAAGCGAGGTGTTCTCTGGAAAAAAGGCTAGGCCTTTCTTTGCGGGCATACTGCCTGAAGAGCGACCACGAGAAAAGATAGCAGAGATTCTCGGGATCAGTGACACCAATGACTTTGCAATGCTAGAGAGGATAGGAGGCGAGTGCGCTGGCGCTGTCAGCCTGCTTCCTGAAGGCGTTGCTCCGACAGATCCGGAAAATGCTCGGCATCGCGAACTGACCGAACCGGAGTTGCGACAACTCATAGCCGAGTTACCCAGTCGTCCCTTAATGGTTGGTAAGGATGGACTGCGACTCTCACTCGCCGGTGCGCAGGACAAATTGCCCATTATCGTTCATAATAACAGAATATGTCTCCCTCTTGGCGGTATTCCCAGCACCCACATACTAAAACCGGAGCCAGATCGTTTTCCGGGACTGGCCGCCAACGAGATTTTCTGTATGACTCTAGCGCAGGCAGTTGGTTTGAACACACCCAATACGGAATATCGTCTGATCGGAAAGAAATCGTGCATTCTAGTTCAAAGATATGACCGAGCGACTGATGAAGAAGGTCGTACGACCCGATTCCACCAAGAGGACTTCTGCCAGGCATTGGGATTTCCGCCGGAGCGAAAGTACCAGGTAGAGGGAGGACCGACGCTTAGCGACTGCATTTCGCTGCTTCGGGACTGGTCCACTGCACCAGTTCTTGATATCCCCAGCTTTATAAACGGCCTGATTTTCAATGTGTTGATTGGCAACGCCGATGCTCACGGCAAGAACTACTCGTTATTGTATTCTGGTGGCGAACGACGGCTATCTCCCTATTATGATCTTGTCTCCACTCTTGCTTGGCCTGGCCTCTCCAAGAATCTCGCGATGAAAATTGGTGGCTGCGAATCAGTCAACGCATTCACGATTGGTGAATGGAAGAAGATGGCAAAGAAGGCTGGTCTCGGTTGGCCGATGATACGAGAACGAATGGCAGAAAGCTGCCACAGTGTTTTGAACGAGCTTGGCAAGGTCCAGGCACAGACCAGAGAATACAGCGATTCGATGGTTACACTACTTCATGAAACCATAGGAAGTCGCGTGGCCAGAATGCTTAAAGCACTTTCCCAGCAAGATCACTAGCCGAACCACAGGATTCAGCCGACTCGCAAGCTCGCAGCTGATCCAAACGTAAGGCGTTTGAGATCGGCTTTAGCGTCTGGTCTTGCAATCCAACACATTCACCGGTCTTGTATCTTCTCATACCCCTGAAACTGCAGCTTGAACAACGTTAGCACGTGTGCACGTTAGCATACAAAGGCTTTGAAGGGCAACGCCTTAGACTGAAGTTCCCCGTGATTTAGGGTCGAAAATTGCTTCACAATTCTAGGGACACAATACCTATTTCTCAATTCTAGGGACACAATACCTATTTCTTCTTAAGTTTTCGTCTTGGCCGCCGTCTTTTCAGCAATCGTCTTGTCAGCCTCTCACTCGGGGGATGCAGTAAGACCCTCTTAAGAATACTACATCCCTCAGGCCATGGTGCCATTTTGAGATAATGAAGGTTTTTGATGGAAGACATTAAGAGAAAGTGAGGAATCTATTAGATATTAAAATAAGTGTTATGTCCCTGGGAAACCCTTGTCTATCGAGAAGCGGGCTAGTGGTCTCACCTTTCAGCAAGGTCCAGGGGACTATAGATCTGAAGTCCCTCCACCCGGGTGAAATCGGGATCGGCAGTGGCGAGATCCAAGATTCCTTCCGCCTTCATCACGGCCGCTGTCAGAGAGTCGTTGACCAAAAGACCGTCCCGTCGGCGATAAGGATGACTGATCTTCAGGACATCTAGGGTTAGTCCTACCACTTCGATACCCATCTCCAAGATGGCTTCGGTCTGGGTCTGACAATCGGCGAGTTGCTTCACCACATTGGGCTTCTCCCGAAGCTTCTTCGCTACGTTCCCCGACGTCACCAACCCCTTGGTCACAGCCTCGATCATCATCAGCCGATGCAGGACTTCCAAAAGGATATGCACTGCGGTGAGGCCCCAAAGCTCTCCCCGCTCGCAGCGCTCAAGGAAGCTCGAGCACTCCTGCGAGATCCCGGTGAAGTGGTAAATAAAGATATTGGCGTCGATAAAGACGGTTTGCCCGGCGGGCAACTCCTGGAGTGGGAGTGCCTTTTCCTCAGGCGGCATAGAACTCCTCTTCCTCCATGATAGCTTGGACCACCCGGGGCGAAGCCCTCAATGTACCTTTAGTCTCTTTGACCACCCGACCTTGCTTTCGCTTGAGATACTGGCGTAGGGCTTCCTCGATCAGTTGGGAAAGCTTTTTATCCTCCTTGGCTGCCAGGACCTTCAGCTCAGTGATGACTTCCTCTTCTAGGATGGTACCGAGTTTCTTCTTCATGGCAATTCACCTCCAGTGAATCTTACCCAGTAAGTTAGGAAGAAATCAAGATTTTTTTCTAACTTTCTTCCCCTTCAGAGGTTGAGTCATCGGTCGGGGGGATATGTCGGATTTTGCTTCCGCGGTGGTTTCTTAGTACTGTAACTATCCGGCTTCTCGCTATTTCGAGTGGGTAACTCAAACTTGAGCTTGCCTGCAAGTTTATTATGAGGAAATCAGGAAGCCATGAGGAGTCAAGAACGAGGGGGCAAGGTTTGTAGGGTCCATATTGTGAAACCTTTCCCTGGTTTCCTGACTTCCTAATAATTTCAAAGATTTTCAGTTCAAGAGGTGACCCAAAGCGGGGTTTGTCCACACTCAGCCAAGTTACCCATACTGGATAACAAAGAGCCAAGGATCGTGCCTTTCATATTAAGAAGTGATCTGCTCCGCCCTTTGAAGCGACGGAGCAGATCAGCCAACGGTCGTCGTTCTTTTCGGATCCTTACGGATCCGCCTTGACAACAGGAGGAAGGTTCAGGTTGTTCACATGAACAGTCAGTGAGTCACTGGAACTGTAACCACAAGCATCCCTCACTGTGAGGGTGAGCACAATCTCCTCCCCTTCGCAGCGATCCGTCACCGGTGCGGTGTAGCACGGGTGAAGCAGCGTGGGGTCATCAAACGTTCCCCGGCCACACTCCGCGATCCAGCGGTAAGTCAGCATGTCACCGTCCGGATCGTAGGCGGAACAGGTCAGGCAAACACTAGCACACTCGTCCATCACCAGGTCTTCACCTGCCACAGCAACAGGGGGATGATTGAGGTTTCTCACGTGGACAGTCACGCTGTCGCTCGCGCTCGCTCCGCATTCATCCGTCACGGTCAGTCTCAGGATGATGTCTTCTCCTTCACAGCGATCGGTTGCCGGTGCGGTGTAACACGGATGGAGCAGTGTGGGATCGTCAAACGTCCCGCGATCACACTCCGCGGTCCAGCGGTATGTCAGCATGTCACCGTCCGGATCAGAGGCAGAGCAGGTAAGTTGTACACTAGCGCACTCGTCTACGGCCAGATCGTCCCCTGCCACAGCAACAGGTAAATGATTTACGTTATTGATGTGCAGGCTAAACGAGTCGCGTCCTTTAGCGCCGCAGCTATCTGTCGCTGTGAGGGTGATAAGGACGTTCTCCCCCTCACAACGATCGGTCAGCGGAGCATAGTAGATAGGTTCGAGTGATGTCGGGTCGTCAAATCGGCCTGCCTCCGCACGCCAGTAAACCTCAGCTACATTGCAGTCGTGGTCAACGACCGTTCCGTGTAGCCTGATGGATGCCCCCTCGTTGACATATTTACCACTAGGCGGCGCACAAAGGGGAGCAATCGGTGCAGCAGGAGGGCAGACTGCGGCAAGGGGACAGGATGGACTAAGGCAGCGACAGCCTGGATAAGGCCCCTCGATCACCATCCCTTCAAGGAGGATGTCGCATCCATCTATGCGGTAAAGCTGGTTATTCCCCGGTCCACCGAGGAGCTTATCATTCCCCACTCCACCGTAAAGGATGTCATCGCCGATCTCCCCTTCAAGCGAGTCATCGCCAGGGCCTCCGCAGAGCACATCATTCCCTGCCGCACCGAACAGCCGGTCATCCCCGGGGTCGCCGATGAGAACATCGTTCCCGTCTCCTCCCTCGATGATGTCATTTCCCTCGCCACCGAGAAGGATGTCGTTCCCATCAAGGCCAATGATGAGATCATTCCCGGCAAGGCCGTAAATCAGGTCATTTCCCGGCGTTCCGTACAGCGTATCATTGCCTTCTGTTCCCCATACTACACTGGTAATCCCAAAGCACGCATACTCTGATGGTACCATGGGGACGGTTGGCTGCTCTGGAAGTGAGATCACGGCAAAGAGCGCCTCGAATAGATCTTTTGCCTCACTCACATCACGGTACTCACCGCCGGTCGCCTCTGCCATCGCGATCATGGTTGCGCGCACCTGCTGTTCCACATCGAGCCCGATAACATGCAGGAGCGTCGGAGGCGTCATCGTAGCGATCATATGAGCAACGACGAGCGGGTCTCCGCCGCAGGTCTCCTCACCATCGCTTATAAGGACGATCGCACTCTCCCCTGAAAACGCGGAGATCTCGTTCGACGCCGCTACCAGCGCGTCGGCAAGGGGGGTCAGCCCCTGCGCCTTCACCCCCAGGAATGCGGCGGTCATCTCCTCGCCCACGGATACGTTAAACGGAAGAAGCGAAAAGAGCGGTTCGATGTCCTGACAACTCGCTTCCCTATCGCTCTTGGCGATCCGATGGCCGTAAATGAAGAGCCCCACATTGACCCCTTCAGGGAAGATTTCCAACAGTTCGCTCAACGCTCCCTTGGCCGCGCCCAATCGCGACTCATCATCGAACGGTTTATTCATGCTGTTCGACGCATCGAGAATGAAGACTAAGTTCTCCGGGGTTGCCCAGGCAACGAGGGAGAAGAAAAGCGACCCGATCAACAAACCAGTTAGCAGCAGTCTCTTGCCATGCATTCCTACCTCCTTATCGGTTCCCCCTATCTCGAACCTCATTTTACAAGAAAGCACACAGAAATTTCCGTGATCTAGATTACAGTCGGCCTTTTAAGGAGCTAAACAGGCGCGCCTTTTGGGTAATGGACAAGGTATTAGTGTAGATCGTCGCCGAGAGGAAAAGGGAGAAAGCAGAGCAAACCCCCTCAGCCTGGGATGATCTCGCAATAGTAGGCTAGGCGTGCGATCGTTGACAATTAAGGATTCACAAAGATCGCTTCTTGCCAACCAGGGCAAGCATCTCCGCATGGATGCGGCCGTTTGTCGCCAGGATCCCTACCTCCGGATCGGTTAGGGAGGCACCCTCAAGGTTACTCACCCGGCCTCCGGCCTCACTGATAAGGAGGTTCCCAGCGGCGACATCCCATGGCGAGAGGGAGACATACCAGGTTGCGTCGAGCCGCCCAGCGGCTACATAGGCAAGGTCGAGACACGCCGAACCAGCGGCGCGGATCGCGCGCGCATGGGGAATGAGGTGTTCCAGTACAGCGTGGGTGATCAAGGCACGCTCCGGCCGCGAGGAGAAGCCGGCCCCGATCAGCGCCCCGTCGAGAGACCCCTGGGCGCTCACGTGTTTTGGCTCCCCGTTCAGGAACGCCCCTTCCCCGCAGATCGCTGTGAACATCTCCTCCCGTAACGGGTCGT
>Ga0315541_1003508_pt1 | contig 12049 bp, 12 predicted proteins | sample SalMarSW160190MG_FD_203095 | JGI IMG/M metagenome (GOLD analysis project Ga0315541, IMG submission 203095) | Salt marsh sediment microbial communities from the Plum Island Ecosystem LTER, Massachusetts, United States - Salt Marsh Sediment SW1601-190 ...
TTTTTCATAGACCTGATCTATTTTATATTCCCTTCTATCTTCTATTTCTTAGCACTATAAGTCGTAATAGCTGAAAGACTGCCACTGAAGTAGCAGCCACGTAGGTTAATGCAGCGGCGCTTAAAACTTTTTTAACGGAATTAATTTCTTCTGTATCCGAAACAATATTTGCTCCAACCAACAGGTTTACCGCTCTCTTGCTGGCATCAAATTCGACCGGTAAAGTGACTAACTGAAACAGGACTGCTAAGGAAAAGGCGATAATGCCGATATCCATCAGGGCAGGAAAACTGAAGATAAAGCCGATCAAAAACAGGGGGACCGCCATACTGGAGCCGATATTGGTGACCGGTACCAAATTACAGCGAAGGGATAGCGGAAAATAATTTTTGGCATCCTGAAGGGCATGACCGATCTCATGGGCTACAATCCCCTGGGCAGCTATTGATTTACCATAATATATTTCTTCGGAGAGGGCTAATTTTTTCTGCCTGGGGTCATAGTGGTCAGAAAGGCGACCTTCTATCGGTTCTATCTTAATATTGCTTAAATTATTTCGCAATAACAGTTCCTCGGCTGTTTCCTTCCCGCTTAATCCGTTTTTGGCTAATATTTTTGAATATTTTGAATAGTTTGTTTTAACCTTGTATTGAGCATAAAGGGTTAAAATTATGGCCGGTATTAAAACAATTATGGTGCTGTCGAAAAAGAACATAAAAATCTCCTAACCTAATACATCTCCTGATTTAATCTTATAACCGTTGACGAATTGTTCAGCGGTTAATTCTTTTGAACTGGCAGGAATCAGCCTTAATATTTTTATAATACCCTTATCCCCGGTAGAGATTAAAATACCATCTTTTTCAGTTTTAACTACCCTTCCAGGTTTGGTGGAACTTGTGTCCGTTTTACCCTGATAATCATCCAGAGATCTTGCCTGAGTAATTTTCAGTTTTTTGCCTTTGTAAAAGGTAAAGGCACCGGGGTAGGGAATAGTTCCTCTGATTAAATTATAAACCTTTTCTCCCTTATCACTCCAGTCTATTTTCCCATCCCCTTTGCTCATCTTATGGGCAAATGTCACCAAATTAATATCCTGGGAAATTCTTTCTATCTTCCCGCTTTTTATTTTTTCTAAAAGTTTGGGGAGAGATTCAGCGCTTAAATCGGATAACCTGTAGTAAAGTTCCCCGCAGGTCTCATCCGGTAAAATGTCTATCTTCTCCTGAAAAATAATTTCACCGGCATCTACTTTCTCCTTCATAAACATAAAAGTTATCCCGGTCTCCTTTTCACCGTTTATAATAGCCCGGTTAATGGGGGCGGCACCCCGATATTTAGGCAGGAGAGAGCCGTGGATATTTATACAGCCTATTTTGGGAATATTTAAGATATGGCTGGAAAGAATTTGGCCATAAGCGACTACCAGGATAATATCCGGGTTAAATCCTTTCAATCTCTTCAGGGATTCCTCATCATTAATATTTTCCGGCTGGAATACTTCCAATCCCTTACTGAGTGCAACTTTTTTAATGGGGGTGGGCAATATTTTCCTGCCGCGTCCCTGAGGACGGTCTGGTTGAGTAACTACCATAAGTTTCTTTTCTTTACTGTCTGCCAGTTTCTCTAAAACCGGTGCGCCAAAATCTGCTGTCCCCATAAAAATAATTCTAGGCATAATTATCACCTTTTGGTGACAGGAGACGGTCCTCTGTCACTGTTTTTTCATTGTTTTTTCTTTTTTAATTTATTTAACAATATCTGTCTTTCCATTCTACCTATTCTGTCAATAAATAAAATCCCGTCTAAATGATCGATCTCATGCTGCAGCGCGCGGGCAGTTAAACCTTCTTTGGTGATTTCAATCGAGTCTGCGTTCTCGTTAAGTGCTTTTACCGTTACTTTTGACGAACGCTTGACCTTGCTATAGATACCGGGGACACTTAAACAGCCCTCTTCTTCTACAACTTCTCCCTCGCTTTTGATAATCATCGGATTTATCAATACTATTAATCCATCTTCTTCTTCGTCAACAAGAATTATTCTTTTCGATACCCCCACTTGCGGGGCAGCAAGGCCTACTCCGGAATCAGCATACATAGTCTCAGCCATATCTTTTATAAAATTCAATATTTCCGGAGTAATCTCCTTAAGCGGTAGTGCTTTTTCCCTTAAAACGGGTTCGCCGTATTCTTTAATTTCTAATATTGCCATCTGTTCCTCCTATTGATTTTAGAGTGATTACGCCGATTTAATCTATGTAATCATTCTATATTTATATCATCCTTACCGGATCAACATCAATAGTCAATCTGTTTTTTTGGTCAAAATGCTTTGATAACATTTTATCATATTTTTTCTTAAATGCCTTGTTAAATCTTTCTAAATCTTTTACTTTTATTAAAAATTGTACTTTAAAGTTGTTTCTCGATTTCCATAATACCATATCTACAGCACCCAGCAATTTAAATTCCGCAGACTCTTTGTCTTTACGGAGGGATTCTAAATAACTGATTAGATATTCCGCCCTCTGTTTAACTCCTTCCTTCTCTTCTCCTAAGATCACGATTTTAATAATATGGGTAAAGGGAGGGTAATCCAGTTCTTTCCGTAATTCAATTTCTTTTTGGTAAAAATAGTTATAATCCTGTTCTTTTAAGGCAACTATACAGTGATCTTCGGGGTTAAAGGTCTGAATAATCACTTCTTTGGGAAAACTTATCTCCCTGAAAGAGGAAATAACTTCACTAAGCAGCTGAAAGGTCTTTTCCTCCGAACGATAATCCGGCAGATTCAGCAGAGTATCAGCGGAAATAATCCCTATTAAATCTACATTATTGAAATCCACTCCCTTTAACACCATCTGTGTACCTATTAATATATCGGTATTTCCCTGATTGAATTCTTCCAGGATTTGCCGATAATCGTCGTCTTTAATTAACGAATCCCGATCCAGGCGCTTTATTTCAGCCCTGGTGAACATCTTTCTAATTTCACTCTCTAATTTTTGAGTTCCCATCCCCAGGGGGCGAATCTCTTTACTGCCGCATTTAGCACAAACATCCGTTACTTTTGCCCTTTTCCCGCAGTTATGGCAAATCAGTTGAGCCCGTTTTTGAATATCTAAATGATAAGAAAGAGAAGTGTTGCAATCGGGGCATTTAGGTATATGGCCGCACTGGCTGCAAATCATAAAACTGGAGAAACCCCTCTTGTTTAAAAAAAGTACGACCTGCTTTTTGTTCTTTAAGCTTCTTGAAATGGCTTGCTGTAGTTCGTAGCTAATTATCTTTTTTTTGGATTTTTCTTGGGTCATATTTATTATGGTTTTTTTTAATAGATTTTCTCTTTCACCTCCTGTGTTCAGCTCTGCTTCCAGAAAATTATTTTCCTGGACATTCCAGTAAGATTCCATCGACGGTGTTTCACTGCTCAGAATCAGGGGGATGTTCTCCAATTCTGCCCGCTTTAGGGCTACTTCCCGGGCATTATAGCGGGGAGACCTTTCTTCTTTGTACAGACTGCTGTATTCCCGCTCCACGATAATCAATCCTAATCTGTTAAAGGGGACGAATATGGATGACCTCATCCCCAGGGCTATATTTACCTGAGAATTTCTTATTTTAATCCATTTCTGATATTTGGCCTTCTGGTCTATTTTTTCATCAAAGACTACCATATTATCCTTAAATTCCTTTTCCAGCAGACCGGCTAATTCCGATAGATGAGATTCGGTGGGAGCCAATATAATGGCCTGCCTCCCCTCTTTTAAAGTCTTTCGGATACAACTTAAATAGATTTTCATCCTGCTGTTAAAATCGTTTCCCCGGATTAAAACTGTTTTAAACTTTTTATTATTTATAATATTTTCTATATTTTTTAAGTGGGGTCTTTCTTTCTCTTCTTCTTCAGAAAACTTAATTTCATTATCCGAGGATTTATCATCTTTAGGCAGCTGTGGGGAGTTTGGGGACGAAATATCCGTTATATCGAATTTCTTAAGCCAGGCCTTACGGGTCTTGGGAATAGCATAATTTAAAATCTTTTCCCAGGAACAAAGATAATAATTAGAAATGCATTTGGTTAATCTGATTACCTGGGGAGTAAGGAGAGGTTTTTTATCGATTATTTGCACAATATTTTTTAAGTTTTTAACATCCGATTTCGCTAAAAATCCTACTACGCATCCTATAGTCACCTTACCCCGGAAAGGTATGGTCACTCTCGAACCGAGGGATATCCGGTCTTTTAAATCCTGAGGAATACAGTAGTGAAATATTTTATCAAAATTATATTTCAAGATTACTATTTCGACATATTTCTTTTCACCATGCATATTAATAAACTCATTAATTCCATTATTCACTTTATTTTTGTGATTTCATCTAAAATTTTTTCGGCCATATCAATTTTTGGCATCAGGGATAATTCCCGTGCGCTTCCTTTGCTGTTTATCAGCCTGGCTCTATTATTATCTGAGCCAAATCCGACTTCTTTTGCCGATATATCATTTGCGACAATTAGATCTAATCTTTTTTCTTTCAATTTTTTAAAGGCATTAGCCGTTAAATTTTCCGTTTCCGCAGCAAATCCGACTAATATTTTATCTCCCTTTTTCTTTCCTAATTCATAGAGGATATCAGGAGTTCTTTCCAGCTCTATAAGCGTTTTTTCACTCTTTTCTTTTTTAATCTTCCCGGCAAATACATCTCTGGGACGAAAATCGGCCACTGCGGCAGCAGAAATTATTATATCCGCCTCCGAAAAATGTTTAAAAACTTCTTTTTTCATTTCTTCCGCAGATTCAATTGAAATTGTGTTAATCCCTTTGGGGGCGGGTAAAGAGGTTGGCCCGGTTATCAGAATAACCCTTGCCCCTCTGGCCCGGGCAATCTTTGCCAGAGCGAATCCCATCTTGCCGGAAGAATAGTTAGAAATAAATCTTACTTTATCAATAGGTTCTCTGGTGCAGGAAGCAGTAACCAATACCGTCTTGCCCTGGTAATCATTTTTAAAGGTTAGGGCGTACTCAATTGTATCTACTATATCTTCGATATTTGCTAATCTGCCCTCTCCCGTTTCGCCGCAAGCCAATCGGCCATATTCTGAATCGATAAACTCATACCCTAAGGCGGTTAATTTTTCTACATTCTGCTGATACAGAAGGTTAGAGAGCATATTTTTATTCATTGCCGGGGCAAAGATGACCTTCGCTTTGAAAGCCATCACTGTGGTAGTTAACATATCACCGGCGATACCGTTGGCAATTTTACCGATAATATTTGCCGTAGCCGGGGCAATCAATATCAGGTCAGCCCATTCGGCAAGAGAGATATGTTTTACTACCATCTTATCATTTGTAGAAAACAGGTTATCTATTACCGGGTTCCCGGAAAGAGTAGAAAAGGTTAAAGGCTGAATAAATTTGGTGGCAGATTCGGTCATTATTACAAAAACCTCTGCCCCTCTTTTCTTTAATAAACTCACTATCTCCGCTGCTTTATAAGCAGCTATGCTTCCGGTAACTCCCAGGAGTACTTTTTTTCCTTTTAACACTTTCTTTACCTCTTTATAAAGTATTGCGTATCGCGTATCGCGTTAAAGAAACCAGGATTCAGATGTAGGGGCACAATGAATTGTGCCCTTCTTATATTATTGCCTTTTGATTATCATGGGCACGATGCATCGTGCCCCTATATCTGTCATTCCCATACCTTATGTCATTATTTAATCATTTAATAAGCCTTTAGACTTTCCAGATTCTTCATCTTTATTAAATATCTCTTCAATTTCTACTGGTTTTTTAACTTTATTAGATAAGCCTTTAGATTTTGCAGGTTTTTCAACTTTATCAGATAAGTCTTCAGGTTTTACAGATTCTTCTATTTTCACGGAATCTTCTTCTTTAAATACATCTTCGGACTTTAGATACTCCTTTTTCTCTTTAATGAATACTTTCCCTGCTTTTATCTCCTCTAAGGCAATCATCATAGGCTTCCTATATTTGGTTTCCACTAAAGGTTTAGCTCCTTTTTCTAACTTTTTTGCTCTTTTTGCTACCATCACTGCTAATAAGTATTTATTATTTTCCATGTTTATTCCTCACCCTCCTCTTGGTAAAATATACTATCTTACAACTTTAAAACCAAAATTCATTTTTTATAATTTGCTATTTTGCATCTTTCGGCAATTATTATAGACTCTATTTTTTTTAAAGCGGTTTTTATATTATCATTCACTACCATATAATTATAATTTTTTTTATATTTTATTTCAATGTGGGCATCTTTTAATCTTTTCCCCAGCGCCTTTTCTCCCTCAGTATTTCTTTTTCGTAATCTATCCTCTAAATCCTTCCAGGTTGGAGGAGCTATAAAAATGAAAACACCATCAGGAAATTTCTTCTTTACCTGCATAGCACCCTGAACATCTAATTCCAGCAGAACATCTCTCCCTTTTTGAAGTTTTTCTATTAAAAATTTTATAGGCGTACCCTTATAATCTCCATGGACAATAGCCCATTCTACAAATTTATTTTCTTTTATCCTTTTTTTGAATTCATCTACTGTTACAAAATAATAATCCTTGCCTTCTATTTCACCCTTTCGGGGAGGGCGGGTATTTGCCGACACAGAATATTTTAAATCAGGAAAAAGATTAAACACATTTTCCCTTAGAGTACCTTTACCTACACCTGATGGGCCGGAGATAACAAACAGCAAACCCCTACTTGATTGCGTATCGCGTTTAAGAACAAAAGATGATAACTCTTTATCGTCAGTCATATTTAAAATTACCTACTTTGGAGTGTTTTCTTCTAATTTAATATTTTGTCCGCTATATTCGGTGAATCTATGGGCAATGGTTTCCGGTTGAATAGAAGATAAAATTACATGATTGCTGTCAGTAATTATTATGGCTCTTGTTCTCCTCCCATAAGTAGCATCAATCAACTTTTTCTCTGCCCTTGCTTCTTCTTTCAACCTTTTCATTGGTGCAGAATCCGGACTTAAAATAGTTATAACTCTGGTAGAATTCATATAATTCCCAAAACCTATATTCACTAAATCATTCAACATATTCTGTCCTCTTTCATTCTATATTTCTGGCCTGTTCCCTGATCTTTTCCAATTCACTCTTTACTAAAACAACCAAAGAAGTTACCTCTATATCATTAGTCTTTGACCCGATAGTATTTACTTCCCGATTTATCTCCTGGGTTAAAAAATCCATCTTTCTTCCCACAGATTCCTCAGAATTTAGTAGATCATCGAATTGGATAAGGTGGCTTTTTAATCTGATAATTTCTTCGGTAATGTCCGTCTTTTCGGCAAATATTGCCGCTTCTAATTCGATTCTTCCCTCATCAACATTCAAGCCATCAGTTAAATCATTTATTTTGCGTAAAAATTTATCCTTATATTCGAGCGGTGACAATTTTGAATATTTCTCAATTTTATCTATTAGCTTTTGTATTTTCTTGACTCTTTTTCTGATATCAGCAATGAGAACCCTGCCTTCTCTTTCCCTCATTTTTAGCAAAGAATCTAAAGCAAGATTCGTGGCTTTTTCTACCAGTGACCATATCTTAGTACTCTCTTCTTCTTTTACTATTTTAAATATATCTTTGAACTTAAGCATAGAATCTATGTTTATTTCGTCTTTTAATTTATACTTCTTTTTTAAGGTCTTTAGATTTTTATAACAGGAATCGGCTACATCCTCATTTAATATTATCTTCTCTTCGGTTAGGCCATAGTTTTCAACTTTTACTAAAATATTAACCTTTCCCCTTGAGACTCTGTTTTTTATTAACTTTTCCATTTTTTGTTCAATTTCCAAAGATTGAAAGTTATTTTTTATATTTATATCACAGTATTTATTGTTTAAGCTTTTTATCTCTGCCAGGCATTCTCCGTCTTCTGCTTTAACCCTTCCCACACCGTAACCGGTCATACTTTTAATCAACTTTATTCCCCTTTACCTGTTTTATTTTTTGAAAAATTATAAACTTCACATTAATTTTATGGTAATACCTGCTGCTTGTCAAATAATTTCGTATTGCGTATCGCGTACGAAAATGACAGGGGACGGTCCTTTGTCATTTTTATTTTCTTGATTATACCTCTATAATAGATTATATTAAAGTTAAATATTACAGCAAGGAGATTAATATGTCCCTGGACAGTATCGCTTTAGAGGCAATGAGAAAAGAGCTTCTGGAGAAATTTAAAGAGGGAAAGATAATAAGCCTAATTCAGACTAAAAAATATAAAATTATTATTGAAGTAAAACCTGATAAGCTTTTTGCCTTAAATGACACAAATAAAAAAAGCGAAACCTTTTATATCCATATTTCCATTGACCCATCGCTTCCGGAAATTTACTTTACCGAATTAGAAAATAAACAAAAGACTATCAGTTCCCCTTTATTAACTCTTCTGCAATATCAGCTAAGGGGAGCAAAAATAATCGATATTACGCATCCTGATTTTGACCGTATTTTACATTTTATTATCAGACCCTACCAAAAATTTGGCAAAGTGCAGAATAAAATATTAGTAGTAGAATTTATGGGCAAACACGGTAATATGATTCTTCTTAAAGAAGATAAAACCATAGAAACCAGTATAAAATTAATAGATTCCAATATCAGCAGATACCGAGATATTTTGCCCGGAAAGCTCTATATCCCTCCTCCTTCTCAAAACAAAATAGACCCTCTAAACATTAACCGTGAAGACTTCTTTAATATTTTTAATTCTCTATCCGCAGAAAATAAAAGTTTAAGCTTGTGGAAGTTGATACAAGACAGTTTTATAGGAATAAGCCCTCAGAGCGCAAAAGAAGTAGTTCTTCAGGCAAATTTATCCCCGGAGATGAATGCATCTGGTGCATCCGCGGTAGATTTAGAAATGCTCTTGATTTCTTTTAATAAAATTATAACTAATATTAAAAATTATAATTTTCAGCCGGCTCTCTTTTTAAATCCTCTATCTAAAAAGATAGAAGCCTGGTCTATAATTGATTCAGTGCAGTTTCCCAAATACCATAAGCAAACTTTTAATGAAGCGAATTCGTGCCTGGAATCCTTATTTACCGAGCTGGAAAAAGAACGTGAAATATTATCTATGCAAAATAAGTTAGACCAGATAATCAGAAAAAATATGGTTAAAATAAATAATAAGATAAGCGATTGCCAAAAAAAACTGGAAGAAGTAAAAAATTGCAAAAAATATAAGATAAGCGGTGAACTGATAAAAGCAAACCTTTCCAGCATTAAAAGAGGAGACAAAGAAATTATTACTATCAACTATTATTCTCCCCGGCAGAAAAATATAACCATCCCGCTAAACGATAAATTAACTCCTTTAGATAATGCTCGGTTATATTTTAAAAAATACCGGAAAACAAAAGATAGTTTCCAGATAATTTTCGAGCAGTTAAAGAACCATCAATTAAAGCATGCTCGGCTGACCGAGATTCAGAAATTATATGAACAAAAAATCAATTCTCTTCCCAATCTGCTAAAAATTTATAATAATCTAACGAAATTAGGATGGGCAAAGAAGACAACTGCTCCCCTCAAAAAAGCAAAAAAAGAAACGAATAGATTACAGCCTACTAAATATATCTCCAAAGATGGCTGGGGAATCTACGTGGGGAAAAATAACCTGCAAAATGATTTTTTAACCTTTAAATTGGCTTCCGGCAATGATACCTGGCTTCATGTAAAAAACATTCAGGGGTCTCATATTATCATTAAAAATAAAGGGAGTAAACAATCTCTTCCGCTTGACACCTTAATTCAAGCTGCAAATTTAGCCGCTTATTTTAGTAAAGCTAAAAAATATAATAAAGTATTGGTCGATTATACTTTTAAAAAATACGTAAAAAAACCTAAAAACGCTAAGCCGGGAATGGTTATTTATTCTCAAGAAAAGAGTCTTTGGATAAAAATAAATCCGGAAGAGATCAGGAGTATGGAGAAGGTCTCTCAAAAATAAAAAAATAACCCTGATATTTTTCTATTTTTCACCTCTTTCTAAATAATCAATTATTTCCTGTATATCTTTGGGTAGAGGGGCACAAAATTCCATATATTTTTTGGTTAAGGGGTGCACAAAACCTAAAATATGAGAATGCAAGGACTGCCTGCTGATATTTAATTCTTGCTTTTTATGGCCGTATAGCTGATCACCAACGATAGGATAGCCGATAAAAGCCAGATGTACTCTTATCTGATGAGTCCTGCCCGTGCGAAGAGTTGCTTCGACCAGAGTATAGCCGGAAAATCTTTTTAACACCTTAAACTGAGTTACTGCTTCCCTACTCTTCCCTTCTACTGTCACTGCCATTTTTTTTCTATTCTTTAGACTCCTGCCGATAGGTGCGTCGATAAGTCCGGAATCATCTCTCATGCGTCCGTGGACCAGGGTGAGATATTTTTTAGTTACCTGGTGTTCTTTTATCTGCTTTGATAAATCAAGATGAGCAAAATCATTTTTTGCTGCTACCATCAGGCCGGAGGTATTTTTGTCCAGGCGGTGCACAATACCCGGCCTGATCACACCACCGCCTATCCCCGATAAGGAATCCCGGCAATGATAAAGCAGGGCATTCACCAGAGTGCCGGAGCGTATCTTTCCTACAGGGTGAACAATCATATTGGCTGGTTTATTAATCACCATCAAGTATTCATCTTCATAAATTATATCTAAGGGGATTGCCTCAGCTTTAATCTCTAATTCTTTGTTTTCCGGTATAGCTAAATCTATCACATCCCCATTTTTCAAGATATAGCTTGGTTTAACCGAGTTGTTGTTTACTCTGATTTTACCCTGGGTGATTAAATTTCTAATCTGGGATCTGGAGGGGTGTATTTCTTTCTGGGTTAAATAGAGGTCAATTCTGATTTTATCTTCGCCTGTGAATATTAAACTTTTTTCTTTTTCTATCATAAATAAATCCTAATTGAATTAGTTAACTGGTTACTTGGTTAGCTAGTTAGGATCAAAAACGAGACGCTTGTCTTACTAACGACTATTCACTATTCACTAACGACTAATTATGCTTTTTTGCTTTTCTTCTTCAAAATATTCATAAACACCAGGGAAACCAAGATAACACCTATTAAAATAGTCTGAGTAATAGTTAATAAATTAAATACTTTGTAATTATTTTCGTAAAATCTAAAAAATTCTATAGTAAAGCGAGAAACCGAATATAATATTAAAAAGCTCAACATAAGAAATCCATCATATTTCTTATATTTTTTCATCCAAAGAAGTATTAAAAATATCAAAAAACCATATAGCGAAGAATAAAGTTGTGTAGGAATTACCGGAAGAGTACAGGAACTTCCGGAGGCAATTAATCCATCTTTTAATTGCTGTAAATACACCGGGGGCATATGTAAAGAAGGAAAATGAATACCATAATTTTCTGATACTCTTCCAAAGCAGCAGCCGTTTAAAAAACAGCCTATCCTTCCAATCCCTAGTCCGATAGCTACCGATGGAGCAGCAATATCAGTATATTTCCAGAATGAAAGCTTATTCCGTGAAACATACCAGGCGCCAAGGATAAAAGCTAAAAAAAAAGCCCCTAAAAAAGACAGTCCACCTTGCCTGAAATATAATATTTTAATAGGATTTTTTAAATAATAATCGAGATATTGTAAAACATATGCTAATCTACCCCCTATCAGGGCGCCTAAAATAACATATAAACTTATATCTAAAACTCTTTCCGGGTTTTCTCCGCTTTTTTTTGCTTCTTTCATAGCAAAAAGAATGCCTATAATAAAAGCTAAAGCAATCATCACTCCGTAAGAATAGATGGGAAATGAACCAATAGTAAATAATATTCTATACATTATTGAACCTTAATCCTCCTCTTCTTTATATTCTTTAATATTCTTTACATTCTCTTCTTCTTCTTCTTCTTCTTCCCTTTCCGGGGTACGGAATAAAAGATGAATCAATAATATCAACATTCCGCATACTATCGCTGAATCAGCAAAATTAAAAACCGGCCAGATTCTAAA
>Ga0315541_1003511_pt1 | contig 12039 bp, 9 predicted proteins | sample SalMarSW160190MG_FD_203095 | JGI IMG/M metagenome (GOLD analysis project Ga0315541, IMG submission 203095) | Salt marsh sediment microbial communities from the Plum Island Ecosystem LTER, Massachusetts, United States - Salt Marsh Sediment SW1601-190 ...
CATTAAATAGTTTGTCAAAATGTCTCACATACTGCATGAATAATTCGCTGGTTTTTCCTTCATCATCTTTTTCATGCACCTGAAAGTGTATGCTATCTTTCCCTCTTTCATGGGAGACTAACGGAGAATAAATGACCTTTGAATCTGCCAAAAATAAGCAGCAAGTTGGGTACTTATCGTAAAGTCTCCATTCAACATATTTTGCTTCCTTTTTTGATTCTTCTTTTTCTGTTTCTTCATTTCTGTCTAAGAAAGTGTCCAAGACATCCTTTCCAGAGATTCTAATTCTTGGTATCACAGCAGCATGTTTTTTAGACTCCTTGCTTCTTAACTCAGCACTCTTATACCTAGGATCTAGACCCAAAATCTTGATCTCAACACCATCTAACCATTTTTGTTTTATTATATTTATAAGTCTAGTTTCTAAGTCTGTCAAGGAGTAGTAATGTGTGATCGATATCCATATTCTTTCTCTTGCAGATCTAATAAGCCTTTCAAGTCCCTCTCTATGAAGAGTGATATTTTCAATCCCAAATCTATTAAGGGGATCGTCAAGCCTACATTTTTCGCAGACTTTCTGCTTAAAGTTTTCAATAGCATCATCGAACTGCCCTTCAATTTCTCTTTTCACATACTCAAGGAACTTCTTTTTTATCAACAGATCCAATAGCATGCCAATGAGACAAGCAGGTATTAATCCTATAGAGAGAATATTTAGCTTCTTGAGTACAGGATTTGTAGTTGATATAGTAAGTACAAATCCAATTACGCTTACCCCTAAAATTGAAACAGTGTACAAAAGGACTTTATCTTCGAAAATCTCTCTCAATAATTCTGATATTCTGTTTTTATTATTGCCTTTATTCATCTTGTTCCCCTTTTGCTCAAAATATGATCAAAATCCCTCACTTCCCTGGCCTGACCCGACACAATAAAACATCCTGCGGCACGCACCCGATAGTAAGCTTTGCCAATGAATAATTTCTAATAGGGCTGACCCTATAATTTTTTTGCTCCCTCAATAACCAACACCAACTCCCCCTTAACTTTACTTTTTTGAAAATATTTCTTAATCTCTTCAGGGGTGCCTCTTTTTATCTCCTCGAACTTTTTGGTCAGCTCCCTGGCCACCACCATTTTTCTTTCTCCCAGGATCTCGGATATGTCCTGGAGAGTTTTGAGGAGCCGATGCGGCGATTCATAGAAGATTATAGTTCTTTTTTCTTGGCGTAGTTCTTCGAGTCTTTTTCTTCTTTTTCCGGATTTGGCAGGCAGAAACCCCTCGAAGGCAAATCTATCCGTCGGCAGGCCCGAAACCACCAGCGCCGAAAGTAAGGCGGATGCGCCTGGAATAGGAACAACCTTGATCTTCTCCTGAAGGCCCAGTTTCACTAACAAGTAGCAGGGATCGGAGACTCCCGGTGTACCGGCATCTGAAGTCACCGCCACAGATCTACCGGATTTCAATTCTTCAATCAAAGCTGGTGCTTTTTTCTCTTTGTTGAAATCATGATATGACTCCAGCCTGTTCTTGATTCCGTAATGCTTGAGAAGCAGTCCCGTACGTCGGGTGTCTTCAGCCGCAACAATATCCACCTCTTTCAGCACTTTTAACGCTCTTAAGGTAATATCTTCCAGATTGCCGATGGGAGTGCTGACTACATATAAGACGCCGGGTTCAACCGAAGGATTTTCGTAGTTTTCAGATTTGCTCATGCAAGAAAAAGTCTTAAAGAGATTTGAAGAATCAGGTTCAGAGAGGTTAGATTTGATTGCCAAGCCGCCAGAGTCTCGGTCTTGAGCTTGACGATTAGATATTTATAAAACACAGGAGTTCTTCGATCTACCTAAAGGTGGACACTGCAATTATGTTGTAAACTAATGCCTGTGAATAATAAACCTGGCCGGTTTTTGGTCTGAGACGCCTCTGGTTTGACATCCGGGGCTCACATGAGACGGTCTTCCCACATGCTGAATTTTGCTCCGAGCTTCTGATCTTCAAGATAGATGCCAGCCAGCCTGCTTTGGACCCGACCCTGATCATCTCATTTTATGCAATTCTTGCCAAGACTGCTTTTCAAAGCGGTCTTGCGGTTTCTGCTGTTATCTCTGAATGTTTCTAAAAAGAAGGGCACGACTGTTGAGAATAATCTTTTGGGTCGACCATAAAACGAAAGGTGTGCCCTCCAGAAAAGCTTCTTCAACTCCTTGGAGGAGAGCTTATCCAGCTTGATCACCGGATCGCCTCCCCAGAACTTCTTCCAGTTCGAAGTCATCAATCTGTTCTTCACCTTCTCATACAGAACCGTACCGGGATACGGCGTCAAGATGCCGAACTGGATGTAACGGGGGTTCAGTCGATTGGCGAACTTGATGGTCTGTTTTATCATCTTTTTGGTTTCATTCAAAGCCCCGATGACGAAGCTCGCCCACACGGTGATCTTGTATTTTCTTAGTATCTCCATGGCTTTAAATGCGCTGTCCACGTTGAGGTCTTTTCCGTAGCTGTCCAAGACCTCCTGGCATCCGCTTTCGAAGCCGATGAAGACTTGTTTCAGCCCTGCGCGAGCCATTAATTCAACCAGTTTCTCGTTCTTAACCACGGTGTCCACCCGCGAGAATGCCCACCAATAGAGGTCCCAGTTGTTTCTGAGGACGTTTTCGCAGAATGTTACCGTCCTCCTTGGCTTCAAGGTGAAATGGTCGTCAAAAAACGCGACCGCCCGGTAACCATACTTTTCGTACAAAAGCTCTATTTCCTCCATCACGTTCTCGATCGAGCGGGTGCGCCATTTCCTTCCGAAAAACTGGGAGGCCGCACAGAAATCGCAGTTGAAGGGACATCCTCGAGACGTCAAGGCGGCGGCCATAAACCGATCTTTTAAGGTGACGGTGTATTTTTGTAGGGGCAAAAGATCCCGGGCGGGGAAGGGAATTGAATCCAGATCCTGAATGAGAGGGCGGGATGGAGTGCGAACCAGTTCTCCGTCCGACAAGAAGGAAATCCCCTCCACTTGGTGGAAGGAATTGCCCTCTTCAACATGTTTGACTAAATCCAGCATAGTGTGTTCGCCTTCTCCTCTGACCACAAAGTCAAACAGACCAGTGGACAGAGCTTCGGAATCGAAGAAGGTGACATGCTGGCCACCTGCCACCACCACACTTTTTTGTTTTTTGGCGGCCTGGGCGATTTTCAAGGAGATTGGGTATCTCATGGTGTCAACAGAGATTCCCACTAAGTCAAAGTCAGAGTAGGGTAAGGTTCGATAATCTTTTGATTCCACATTCAGATCGATTATCTTGACTTGATGATGGGCCTGCTTCAAAACCGCAGCAATATAAGCTAAGCCCAGGGGAGGCGTTTTCAGTCTGAGTACGTAATAAATGCTTCCTGCCGGGGGATTGATCAGAAGAATCTTCATTTTAGTAATCTATTGGTCGAATTCAGAATTTCCAATTCAGAGAATACTGTTTCACCGTGGATTATTTCATTCTTATCTTGTCATACGGTATTTTTGGAACTTCAGGCATCTTCCTTTTGAATTCGTTCTTGCCGATCATGTTTTTGATTTTTTCGATAAAACTTTTCCGGTAACCCAGCTTCATAAGCTTTTGGGTAGTGTACTTCCTGTCCACCAGATAATAGAGGAATCGGTCCACCCTTTCATAGGTGACCCCCAGTTCGCCCTCGTCGGTCTGGCCCTTCCACAAATCAGCGCTGGGGGCTTTATCTATTATTCTCTGCGGAACGCCAAGCTCCTTTGCCAGAAGGCGCACCTGAGTTTTGTAAAGATCGCCTATAGGATTGAAAGCGCAGGCGGCATCCCCATGCAGGGTGCAATATCCCAAAAGAGATTCGGTCTTGTTTCCGGTGCCGATCACCAAAGCATTCTCTTTCGAAGAGAAGTCATAAAGGATCGCCATTCTCTCCCGGGCGAACTTGTTTCCTTTTCGCACCCGGTTCTTGTCCGGATAGCGCTTGTAATATGCGTCTATCATGGGACTTATGTCGATGACCCTGCTTTTTATCCCTAAAATTCTTGCGATTTTTCTTGCATCCCTTACGCTCTCCGGATTGCTCTCCTTAGAGGGTAGAATGAGTGCCAGGACGTTTTTCTTTCCCAGGGCCTGACAGGCCAAATATGCCACCACGGCAGAATCCAAGCCCCCGGAAAGACCCAAGACCACCTTCTTGAAGCCTGATTTGCGGCAAAAATTACGGATGAAATCTAAGAGAGTTTTCTCTAGCTTCTTTGTGTCTATGTCCAGATAGCTCATGGGCAACTTTTCCGATGTAAGAGCGTTAGAATAATACAGTAGCTCGCTGCTTTTTGCAACAGAAAATTAAAAAAATTAGAAGTTGACAAATTTCTGTAAGGGATTTATTATTCAACCAGATGATTTCTTTAAAAAGTCAGAAAGTTCAAAGGTTAAAAGGTTGGGTAATGAACCGCGAATGATGGAAAATCGAAGCTCTTGGAGGTGAATATGCGGGGCGTGAACAAGGTTATCTTGATAGGAAATTTGGGGAGAGATCCTGAGTTGCGTTATCTCCCCAGCGGACAAGCTGTTGCGAAGTTTTCTCTCGCTACCGGCTCAAGATGGAAAGACAAGAGTGGACAACTGCAGGAGAGAACTGATTGGCACAACATCGTTGCTTTTGGAAGACAGGGGGAAGTCTGCAATGAATATCTCAAAAAGGGCAGCCCGATCTACGTAGAGGGAAGAATCCAGACCAGGTCATGGGACGACAAGGACGGCAACAAGAAATATATGACGGAAATAGTTGCCCAGTCGGTTAATATGTTAGGTAGAAAGGGAGAGCCTGAAGAGGAGGTTCCTGAAGAGGTGGGCGAGACCAAAAGCGAAGACGAGGACCTTCCGTTCTGAGTTTTTCCGATTAAGGAGCTTCTCAGTTTAATCAAAATCCTGTGTCGCAGAGTTCCGGCTTTCAGTCTGCGCTCCCTTTACTCTTGACTAATCCATCTAAGCTAAGGGTTGGGATTGCGGGGGCCCGTTTGCGAGAAAAAGCCGAGGCAGCAGAACTGCTCAATTTAAAATCGTGCTTTGAGATGTGATCGAAATTCGCCCTCATGTCATACCGTGCCACATCCGTCCTTGCTGTTTTTCTTCTTTTAATAATTAACTTAACAATATATCTTTCCACGCTTTCACCCACAGTTCAATTCATCGATTCCGGGGAATTGGCAGTGGTTTGCGCCGAATTGGGAGTTGCCCATGCCACCGGCTACCCGATTTACACCATCCTGGGACGAATATTTGCCTTGCTGCCCGTGAGAGACCTAATCTTCAGGGTCAATCTCATGTCGCTTCTCTTCGTCTGTGTGGGCAATCTGATTCTGTTCTTTGTCATATTGAAGGCGGTCGAGCCGTCCTCTGAAAAAGAGAAGAGGGAAGACGTCCAGGGATCTTATCTTAGGACGTGGGCCGCGTTTCTGGCGTGTCTGATATTCTCTTTTACTCCCACACTGTGGTCCCAGGCCACCTCCAACGAGGTATACTCCTTGAATGTCCTCTTTTTTAGCCTGATCATAATTCTGGTTCTTTTCTGGCACAGTAGCGCAGGGAAGCTCAAGAGTGAAAGAATCTACTTTGTCCTGGTATTTCTCTACGGCCTAAGCTTCGGCAACCACATGTCCACCATATTGCTCTTCCCGGCTCTGGTTTTCTTTGTGATAGCCACACGGGGGTGGTCATTTTTTGATTCTCGGAGAATAGTCTTATCCGTTCTCATTTTCATGCTGGGGCTTTCCATATACATTTATCTTCCGGTTCGTTCCTCTCAGAATCCTCTTATGGACTGGGGCAACCCGGAAACTTGGTCCACCTTCAAAAGACATGTGACCGGCTGGCAGTATCAGGTGTGGATGTTTTCGGAATCGGCTGACCAGCTGTTTGGCAATCTCGAAGGTTTTGTCAAGTTATTCTTTCACCAATTTCCATTCTATCTGTTACCTCTGACCCTTCTGGGCATCTGGGAGCTTTTCTCCAAAGAGCGAAAAATCCTTTACTTTCTTATGATCCTGTTTTTCGCCAACGTATTTTACGGAATAAACTACAGTATTCCCGACATAGACCCCTATTTCTTATGGTCCTTTCTGGTCAATTCAATCCTGGTGGGGGCCGGACTGTACTTCTTGTTTCGAATAATACACAAACTGAAAATCAGTACGGCCATATCTTATGGCATAGTTCTCTGCTTCATCTTTCTACCTTTTGTCATTCTGAAGAAGAATTATCATGAGGCAGATAGAAGCAAGAGTTATTTTGCCTATGATTTCGCGTCCAACCTTATGCGGTCGGTCAAGAAGGATGCGGTTATGCTCACCGACGTCTGGGATCACTACTCACCCTGGCTATATCTGAAACACGTTGAATTGAAAAGACCGGATGTGGTTTATCTGGATAAGGAGCTTTGCCGAAGAACCTGGTATTTTGATTACATCAAGACGAATTATCCCGATCTTTTCAGCGCTTCGCAGGAAGAGATTAAGAGGTTCTTGCAAAGGGTTTATCCCTTTGAGAATCAGCTCTCCTTTGATCCTTATGTGATCGAGGACGCATATCTCAGCATGCTGAACAGTTTCTTGGTGAAGAATTCTGGGCAAAGACCCATATATGATGATCTGCTGGTTGACACCAAGGTAGGGGAAATGTTCGTCAAGATACCGGAAGGGCTGGTCTTCGCCGCAAAGGACAGCGCGAGATACTATGCCTTCGATTTCCCGGATTTTCAGCTTCGAGGAATAACGGATGAGAGGATTTACAAAGACGATCGCACCATAAATGTTTTGAAGCAATATCCTCTTATGATCGATACCCGGATCAAATATCTGAGCTATTTCAATAAGGAAAGCGAAGCTTCGAAGCTGAAAGATAAATATCTGGAGTATTTGACTAAGCCGATTCGCTGAGAATAATAACGGCCCGTCTATCGAGGAAGAAGACCAATAGAAAGCAGAGTAGAGGCTCTTTCAGAAGCGCCACGCAGAGAGCCCTTTGAGCCATCGGGAGGCGCACAGGGTAGAAGAATCTTGTTGCACTTGCCACTGAGGAATATTATACTGAGAAATGAGTGCGAAGCTTATAAAGTCTTAAGCTTTGGACTCTTTGCTCTAAATGGTTGACCGAGTTTGCCGGAGAGATGTCCGAGTGGTCTAAGGAGCACGCCTGGAGAGCGTGTAGGGTTGAAAAGCCCTCCTGGGTTCGAATCCCAGTCTCTCCGCCATTGTCAATAGACAATGGCCCTGAGCCTGTCGAAGGGCTGCTCAACTAAAACGGCGGCGTAGAGAGAATGGTTGATTGCTGGGTTCCCTTCGGCTCGTCCTTCGGACTCGTTCAGGACCTGACGGCGAATCCCAGTTTCTCCACTATGCACCATGCGGTTCATGGCTCCGCTTTCTGTCCCCACCGCTGATCAATGCATATGAGTCAGGAACTCCGTGCTCCTGATATTATTCTGCGCGATCTTCAAACAGTGCTGTATTTCCGTGCCGATGGCGGGAATAGCCTCGGTGAATGTGAGGCAGCCAGGGCTTCCCGCAGCCGGATGAACTTAGAATCTGATAGACCGTATTTTCCTGTTGCGATCGGATCGATAATTGGTTAACTACTATTTTGCGTCTGCCAGCTGTTGATTTACTCAAGGAGAAAATCCTGTGAAACCTCTGAATGAATTGACACGTCTGCAGACAATTCGCAGATTCAGGAGTTTGGCCGAAGTGGCATTGGCTGCCTACGGGCTGAGAGACGTACGCTTCGAGTTCTTGACGGTCGCCGGGAACGTCCTTTTCCGCGTTTTCGAATTGGCGCCAGAGCCTGCCGGAGCAGAAGACTATCCATTCAAAGAGGGGCAGTACCTTCTACGGATTCATGATCGCGGCGAGCAAGCGACCGACGCGATTAGACTGGAGATGGAATGGCTCAGCGCAATACGCAGGGATTTCGAACTGGCAGTGCCCGAGCCCGTTCCAGCCCTGGATGGCAGCTTGCTAGTAAAGGTTTCAGCCCCAAGGATACCGGAAAAACGTGCTTGCACACTGCTCCGCTGGTTGAAGGGGCGGCGTGTCACCAAGAGTATTCGACCCTGCCACTTCCAGGCACAGGGTAAGGAGATGGCGAAATTGCACAGTCATGCTTCGAAGTGGTCCGCCCCGATAGGTCTGACTAAGCGCCGCTTCGATTATGACGGTCTGTTTAACGACGACGTCGGGGCCGGTCTCCCCAATAGCGCAGCGTGGTTGCTGTTGCCCCATCGTTACCGACGGTCCTTTGAGGTAGTATCCCGAAAGGTGAAGCAGGTCATGGATGATTGGGGTACGGATCCCGATATTTACGGATTGATACATGGCGATTGCGGGGTGGATGCGAATGTGTTGTTCTGGAAAGGCCAGGCTCAGTTTATCGACTTCGATGGTTCCGGTTTTGGCTATTATCTCTATGACCTAGCCCTTGCTTTGGAGCATTGCTGGGAAGATAAAGCATATCCTCACTATCTGGATGCTTTGCTAAAGGGGTATACCGAGATCCGTTCACTTGAGCCTGAGCAATTGAAACACATGGATTTATTCAGGGCGGCCTTCTATGTGTCTATGGGACTGTGGACCATTGCAATGGACGAAACTTGCCCGAATTCTCCACGTAAGCTTTACCGGCATAAGAGGTGGCTGGAACATGGTCTGAGATTCGCAAAAACCCACATCGAGGGTTGCTGATGTAGCAACAATCGGAGACTGTTGTTTTCCTCAAGGCAATTGCAAAATGGCAGTGCCTTGTGAGTAGGGAGGAACACATGACGAATCGATTACTCCTGGTTTTTATCAACCTGTCGGTAATCTTAGCAGGAGGATGTAACACTATGAACCACAAACAGAATATCGCCGCGGAAAAGGCCCAAATAAGCAAGGTTATCCACAACAGTATCGGCTGGGCAGCGACCAAAGACAAGGAATTGGTCTTCAGCTGTTTTGCTCAAGATCCGGAGTTATTCTGGTATTCCCCCAGAGACGACGGTACGATTCACGGTTACCAAGCCTTTGTCGAGATGACAGAAGGCTTTTTCATGGAGGATGATTTCAAGGCGGTTGGCTATGAGATAAAAAGTCTTGAAATAAACCTTTCCCGGTCAGGAGATGTGGCATGGTATCACGCGCGTCTTGACGATTACAACGAATGGAAGGGTCAACCCGCAAATTGGGAAGACGTCCGCTGGACAGGTGTATTAGAGAAGCGCGACGGTCGCTGGGTAATCGTGCAGATGCACTTCTCCGACGCAGGCGACTAAAGACGCTGCGGAAGAGGCATAAATTGACGCGGCGAGCTCTCCATCTTGCCTTGAGATTCAATTAGACTCGCTCATGGTCACCTGAGGCAGGCATACACCGGAGGGTAATGATAAGGTGGCACATTATGAAACTGACTATGCGAAGATATCAGACCGAGGAAGATTACTGGAGAATTCGTGAGTTCTTGCGAGAAGTGTTTCGAGCCAATGGCCGTCGAGAACTGTGCTGGCAGACTTACCGTTTCGACTATTGGCGCTGGCATGGTGTTGAAAACATGGGACATGGCAAACTGGAAACGGATTTGTTCCTCTGGGAAAAACCCGATGGGCAGATAGGAGCAGTCCTTAATCGGGAGAACCCCGGCAGCGTATTTCTTCAGGTACATCCGGATTACCGCACGCCGTACCTGGAGGAGGAGATGTTGGCAGTGGCTGAGGGGAATTTGTTCACGGTGACGTCCAACGGCAGGAAGACACTACGGGTATGGGTTCTGGAACATGACCATCTTCGGCAGGATATCGTATCAAAGCGAAATTACGCAGAAAGCGCTCATGCAGATTATCAACGACGCCGAGACATGTCGATGCCGATCCCTGACGTACCAGTTGCAGAAGGTTACACCGTGAGGTCTCTTGGGGGTGTGGAGGAACATCCAGCACGCAGCCTAATCTCGTGGCAGCCCTTCCATCCCGATGAATCTGACGATGCTTATAAAGGCTCGCGATGGTACGACAATATTCAGCGCTGCCCGCTTTACCGTCGTGATCTCGATATCGTAGCCGTAGCACCAGACGGGGAACTTGCTGCATTCTGCACTATCTGGTTTGACGACGTAAATCGCACCGGCGCATTCGAACCGGTGGGCACGGCGCCGACACATCAGCGGCGCGGTCTGGCTAGAGCATTAATGAATGAGGGATTGCGTCGGCTGGAGCGACTGGGGGCAACCCTGGCGTTCGTTGGCTCGTGGAACGAGGCGACTCACGCTTTATATTCGTCAGTGGGGTTCACGGAGTATGACCTTCTGAAGGCGTGGGTCAAAGATCTATAAACCACCCAACGCGCTGTCCGAGGCCGCAGCGCAGGAGGAGTGGGTTGCGCTCCGGCCTAGGTGACCAAAGATAATAAGGTCCTGAGTACAGCATTCCTGACCTGTACACCTGAGTGTGACAGGGCAGTTAAGATTTGTGAAAGCATACTATGAGCACATCTCTTTTCAATCTACGACCGGGGCTCACACTGGGTCGCAATTATTACGTGGTGGAGTTTCTTGGAAGCGGTTGGGAGGGAGAGGTGTATAAAGTTGAGGAGCGCCGGACAGGCATTCTCCGAGCGGCCAAAATCTTCTACGACCACAGCAGGCTCAAGCCGACCCAGCTAAAGCGCTACACTCGCAAACTGGACAAGCTCCGGGTGTGCCCGATAATCACCCAGTATCATCATCGAGACATGGCCCGAGTCGGTGGCAGGCAGGTTGAGATTCTCGTTTCTGATTTCGCTGAAGGAGTATTGCTGTCCACGTACCTGGGCCAACAGCCAGGGAAACGCCTTATTCCCTTTGAGGCGCTCCACCTAATCCGCTCGCTGGCGCTTGGGGTCGAACAGATTCATTTCTTAGGTGAGTATCACGGCGACATCCATACGGATAACATCCTTGTATCGAAAAGAGGCCTGGGGTTTGAGGTCCATCTGATAGACTTCTTGGACCTAGGCAGGTCGACGCGCGAGAAAATCCAGATTGACGTATTCGACCTGATTGGAGTTCTTTACGAGTCGGTGGGCGGAGCTGCAGGTTACAGGCGGTGTGGCCGGGAAATTCGAGGGCTGGTAATGGGACGGAAACACAGCCTCATCTCGAAGAAGTTCAAAACAGCCGGGCAACTCCGACTGGCCTTAGAGAATCTTAAATGGTGAATCGATTCCAACTATCCTGCCGCTTCACACAGATTGACTGCACTTGTTGCCTTCTTTATTTAACAAGCAAGTCAGGTGCCTTGGCCCCCGACCCACATAGCTTCTTCAAAACGAAGCAGCTGCGGCGACGATGAAAGAAGTCCCCGCCTGAGCACGGAGCCTTCTTAGGAGCGTGTCCGGGAACGCAACTGCTCGATTTGCGAAGCATCTTGACGACATCGAGCTAAAGAATACCCAAGCACCGCCTTTGTCCCGCCTCCGGCGGGATAAAAGGGGTATAAATTGGGCAACTACATTCAATACCGCCAGCTATGTAGCGATCGGAAATATGACTTCAGCATTTCTCGGACAGACTCCTGGCAGGGAGTGTCCAACATTTTCCGCCTGGGCTCTGCGGAAGAAAAGCCGTTTTGTTACTTCTGGGTCTTGAACTCTCTCCCTACCCGATTCTTCGCAGCCTTCTCTCAGTTATAGACCCAGATTCGGACTCTGACCTGACCGACCTGGTTATCATTTTGAAGGCGGTGCACTTTGATTCGGGAAGTAGTCAAACCGTACCAGTAAGCGCCTTTATACTTGTCGTCCTTCTCGTATCCTCCATAGAATACATTATGGCGATCTCCGTTCAATTCGAACCAGAGGTCAACAAAGTAGTTTTCCAGGTTACCACCGAGATTATGGGTAAATGTGAGCGTCTGCCCTTGGTTAATCAGCGCATATCCGCTGTCATAGTTTGGTTTGGGAAAGCCACGATAGTTTTTAATCTTGTGATTTGACACGTCGATATTTCCTGCTACATCAAGCTTTTCACTGGGACTTG
>Ga0315541_1003515_pt1 | contig 12028 bp, 10 predicted proteins | sample SalMarSW160190MG_FD_203095 | JGI IMG/M metagenome (GOLD analysis project Ga0315541, IMG submission 203095) | Salt marsh sediment microbial communities from the Plum Island Ecosystem LTER, Massachusetts, United States - Salt Marsh Sediment SW1601-190 ...
GCCCGCCGCGGTCGGAAATTCCACCCTCACGCGCGGCTGGTCAAGCCGGATTCGCTTTACCTGCCGTTGGGGCCACGGTATTATTCGACCCCTTTCCAGCGTGCGACATCGCCGGGTCCGGCTCAGGGAGCCCATGTCGAGAGTCATCGCGATCGCGAACCAGAAGGGTGGGGTGGGCAAGACCACCACCGCCATCAACCTCGGCGCGTCCCTGGCCGTCGCCGAGAAGCGGACGCTGGTGGTGGACATCGACCCCCAGGGAAACGCCACGAGCGGGCTGGGATGGGAGGAGCGGGAGAACCTCCCCACCATCTACGACGTGCTGGCGGGAGACAGCAGCGCGGAAGCGGCGATCAGCAGCCACATCCACTTCGACCACCTGGATCTCATCCCGTCCACGCAGGATCTGGTCGGGGCGGAGATCGAGCTGGTGCAGACCCCCAACAGGGAGAGGGTCCTGCGGCGGGCGCTGGAGCCCCTCCGGGGTCGGTACGACTACATTTTGGTCGATTGTCCCCCATCGTTGGGGCTCCTCACGCTCAACACGCTCACGGCCGCCGACTCCGTCCTCATTCCCATCCAGTGCGAGTTCTACGCCCTGGAGGGCCTGAGCAAGCTCCTGAACAACATCCGCCTGGTCCAGAGGGGGCTGAACCCCCACCTGGACATCGAAGGGGTACTCCTGACGATGTACGACAGGCGGCTCAACCTCTCCAAACAGGTGGCCGCCGAGGCCAGGGAGTACTTCGGGGAGAAGGTGTACCGCACCGCGATCCCCCGGAACGTCCGCCTCGCCGAGGCGCCGTCCTTCGGGCAGCCCATTGTCCAGTATGACGCGGCTTCTCCAGGCGCCCAGGCGTACCTGGCCCTCGCCAAGGAAGTCCTGGCACGGCCAGACGCGGTCCCACCGCCGGCAACGGAGGCCGAATGACGCGTCGCGACCGGCTGGGGAAAGGCCTGGGAGCCCTCCTGGGCCAGTATCTGGAGCCGCAGGCGGAAGACGCCGAGATCCGGCGGGTGAAGCTAGCGGCGGTGGTCCCCAACCCGCTCCAGCCTCGGCGATCCTTCTCGGATCAGGAGCTGGAGGAGCTGGCGGCGAGCATCCGGGAGAACGGCCTCCTCCAGCCCCTGGTGGTCCGGCCTGCGCCGGGCAGCACGGATCGGTACGAGCTGGTGGCCGGGGAGCGGCGGTTCAGGGCGATCGCCAAGCTCGGTTGGGAGGATGTGCCGGTCCTCGTTCGCGATGCCTCCGACGAGACCCTTCTCGTGCTGGCCTTGGTGGAGAACCTCCAACGGGAGGCCCTGAATCCCGTGGAAGAGGCTGAGGGGTACCGGTCTCTCGTGGACCGCTTCAAGATGTCCCAGGCGGACATCGCCCGGGCCATGGGGAGGGACCGCTCCACGGTGGCCAACTTCCTCCGCCTCCTGAACCTCCCGCCCTCCGTGCGGAAGCTGCTGGAGAGCGGCGAGCTATCCATGGGGCACGCGCGCGCCCTTCTCTCGGTGCAGGACACCGTGCGTGCGGGCGAACTGGCCAGGAAGGCGGTTCGGGAAGGTTGGTCGGTTCGGGAGATGGAACGCCAGGCCGGGAAGGAGGGAACGGGCGCAGCGCCGAGGAGGAAAAACGGCACGCGCCCAGTGGACCCCGTGGTGCGCGCCCTGGAGGAGGCTCTCCAGGAGTCGCTGTCCACCCGGGTCAGCATCAAGCGGGGGAGGAAAGGAAGAGGTGTGATCGAGATCACCTTCCATGGCTCCGAGGACTTCGAGCGGGTCTTCGAGCTCGTCACGGGTCGTGAGGCGGGGGAGGTCGTCGGATGAAGGGTGACTCGTGTTCCCGCCGGTACCTCACCGTCATGCTGGTCCCCGACCGGGGCGAGGAGAGCCACAACTTCAGGCTTTCGTATGCTCTGCTGCGGATGCTGGCAGGCGCCACCGCCCTCCTTGCCCTCGCGCTGACACTCGTGGCCGGCAGCTGGTGGTACCTGGCTGCGCGGGCGGCCCACGCCACCCAACTGGAGGAGGAGGTGCGTGCCCTGGAGTCGGAGCGGGACCGCATTCAGGAGCTGGCGGCACAGTTGGACGCCATCGAGAGACACTACGGAAAGGTTCGGGAGCTGTTCGGGTTTTCGGTCCCCGCCGCGCCTTCCGACGTCTGGCTCCCCCCGGTGAGCGAGGGGCGCCGCGGCCCGACCTCCCGGAACACGGCGAGCGCCTCCATCCCGAGCAGTTGGCCCCTCACCGAACGGGGCTTCGTCACCCAGGGGCTCCTCGAAACGGGAGATCACCCCGGGGTGGACATCGCCGTGCCCACCGATTCCTACGTCCGAGCGACCGGCGCGGGCACCGTGGTGGACGTGGGTGAAGACCCGGTGTACGGCTTCTTCGTCGCCCTGGACCACGGCGGGGGGTACACCAGCCTTTACGGCCACGCCTCCCTGACCCTCGTGTCCCGAGGGCAACGCGTACGCCAGAACGAGGTCATCGCTCTTTCAGGCTCCACCGGGCGCTCGACTGCGCCCCACCTCCATTTCGAGATCCTCCTCAACGGGGAGGCGGTGGATCCGCTCACGCTGGTTCACCAACCCTGAAACAACATTCGAGGAACCATGGCACGTGACCGGGCAGGAAACGGGGCCCCCATGGAGTCGGTGATCTCCATCATTGGCCCCAGCATGAAGCTCGTCGGCGACTGCGAGACCGACGGCACCATCCGCATTGAGGGCGTCGTGGAGGGTTCCGTGAAAGCCGGAAAGGCGGTGGTCGTGGGCAAAGACGGCAAGGTCAAGGGGGATATCATCACCCAGGATGCCGTGATCTCCGGAACGGTGGTTGGAACGGTGTCCGCGGATTCGCGCCTGGAGCTCCAGGCCACGGCCAGGATCGACGGAGAGATCCGCGCGCGCCGCATGCAGCTCGAGGAGGGGGCTGTCCTCAACGGCACCGTGCAGATGGCCCAGGTGCCGAAAGCACCCCAGGGGCCGGAGGGTGGGGAACCGCAGGCCTGACGGCGGCTTCCGAGAGTTTTCCCCACGCGACTGGGGATAACCGGTGCGTGGCTGTGGTTTCTGTCCAAGGCCGTAAGTGATTGTAAGCCAAATAGTTACGGCTCCAGCTGGCGCGCTTCCCCTTGGCGGCCCGTGAGCCGGCCCCGGTTTTCCACACCCTCTCCACCGTCCATCGACAGCGGGGGGTTCGGATGAAAACAGAATCATTGCTCCAATATCTGGACCAGTACTTGAGCGTCCCCGGGCACCCGGATTACCCGAGGGCCCTCAACGGCCTCCAGGTGGAAGGGCCGGACGAGATCGGGAAGGTCGTCGCCTGTGTGGACGCCTCGGAAGCGAGCATCTCGGCGGCGGCAGAGCGGGGGGCCGACCTCCTCTTGGTGCATCACGGCCTGTTCTGGGACGGCCTGGTGCCTGTCGTCGGCCGGAGACGCCGCAAGCTCCACCTCCTCCTGCAGCGCCGGATCGCCCTGTACAGCGCCCACCTGCCTCTCGATGCGCACGCGGAGGTAGGGAACTGCATCCTGCTCGCCCGGGCCTTGGGGCTGGAGCCGGTCGGGCGCTTCGGGCGGCACGAGGGCATCGACATCGGATGGTGGGGCACCCTCGACGATTCCGAGGGCCCGGAGCGGTTCAGGGACCGCGTCGCCGCTGCCGTGGGTGGCGGGCGGGTCCACTGGGTTCAGGGCGGCCCTGCCCAGGTAGAGAAGGTGGGGGTGGTCACGGGTGCAGGCGGCTCCTTCGTGGGGGAGGCTGTGTCCGCCGGGCTGGACGCCCTCGTGACAGGGGAGGGAGCGCATCACCACCACTTCGACGCCATGGAAGGGGGGATCCACCTCTTTCTGGCGGGCCATTACGCCACCGAGACCTTCGGAGTGCGGGCTCTCGCCCGGCATGTGGGGGAGCGCTTTGGCCTGGACTGGGAATTCGTGGACCAGCCTACGGGCTTGTGAGAGGGGGAGGCGGACCCACTGGGGCCCGCCCCCTCCTCCCTTGTGGTTCCTCCGGCCGGCCGTGCCCGACCTCGGGGTCAGCGGCTCGCCATCATGGCGTCCCGGGCCGCCTTGAATTCCTGGCCTTCGTTCCAGTTGGGCCAGGTGGTGTCCTGGGCGATGTCCCAGATGATCCGCAGCGTCAGGAGTCAGAAAAGGCCGTCCAGGTACAGGTGGAGGTGCCATTCACTGCCGCGGCGCACCCCGCGGGCCAGGTCCAGGCGCACGAGCCCGTCCAGCAGCGACGTCCCCACACCCACCGCGACCAGGGGGTCGTCAAAGATGAAAGCGCTCCGGGGTCCAGCCCACCCGGCGTCGCCGAAAAGCACCACCCGGGCTCCCGCGAAGGCCGACGCCACCTCGGCTCGCCCCCGCCAGAACGACGAGCCGCGGACGGCGCTGTCGTCGAAGCCGCGCAGGGTGGAGGCCCCACCCAGGAGGAACGCCCGCTGGGGGAGCTCGTCGCCGAGCAGCGACCCGGCGCCCGCCTCCACTGCGGCGGCCAGGCCGAAGAAGAGAGGATGGCTCGCCGCGAGCGTCACGGCGCCGCGGCGGTAGTCGGCGTCGCCGATGGCGACCTCCCCCAGGAGCTGCCCTGTGAGGATGAGCTCGTTGGGGTCCTGGCCGCGGAACCAGCGGAGCGACGCCCGCGCACCCTGCAGCGTCACGGGGGCGGCAGGGGAGACCTCGCGGGCCGGGTACGAGCCAAAGAGGTCGGGGATGGAGAAATCCGTGGTCCGCTCCACGGAGCGATGCCGCTCGTAGAACCCGGCGACGGTGAGGCGGATCGCACGGCCCGTGTGCGCATGCGCCAAAGAGGCGCCCGTCGCCCGGTGGAACTCGCCCACGGAAGAGCCGAAGAGCAGGTTGCTGAGCGAGCTGCCGAGGGAGAAGGGGTTGGACCAGTCGTCGTTGGCGGCCAGCTCGTGGTAGCCCGAGAGCGTCCACTGGCTGTCCCCGGCGCCCTTCGTCAACGAGAGGATAGCGTTGGGTTCCCGGTCCCCGGTCCCGATGCGCCCCTCGAGACCGACGCCCAGGGTGGGCGAGAGAGGCAGCTCCAGCTTCCCGCCGACGCTGAGCCCCTCCGCGCGGTTGTAGCGGGTAAGCCCCTGCGTGAGCCCCCAGGCCACCTGGGGGCGGAAGCGACGGTACGTGGGGAGCAGCGCCTCCAGCTCCCCGCGGAGCGCGTCCACCTCGTCGTCGGTGAACGCCGTGGGCGTTCGCTGCAGAGCTTCCGTGGACAGCTCCGGGGACGTGAGCAACTGCCCCGTCTCCGGGACCACCACGGTGTAGTACGAGATACGCCCACTCTCGTCCTCCACGCGCTGCTCGGAGCGGGACCAACCCGGAGGGAGGGGCCCAGAAAGGGGAATCCGGGAGGACGCCAGGTTCACGTCGTACTCGCCGATGCTCCACTCGACCGTGAGGGGGATGCGGAGGAGCCGGCCCATGCGGGCCTCGCCCTCCATGGCAAAGCGCCGCGGAAGCCAGTAGCGGAACTCGTGGAGGCTGTACTCCACGGTGATGTAGGAGATCTCCGCCTCCACGGGCTGCAAGAAGGCGGGCACGTCCTCCGCGTCCTCGGGCTCGTCGAGGAGGAGGTTGAATGCCCGCGCCGGTCGGTAGGAGGCGCGCACCAGGGAGCCGGTCTCTCCATCGAACCAGAGCGAGCCGGCGACCAGGTGGAAGTCGGCTCTCCGGGGCTCCACCCTCACCTCGTGGAGGACCACATCCCGATCGGGGGGGAGGTGGATCCTCAGGGTGTCCCCGGCGGCGAATCGGTAGTGTGCATCGGCGCTGTCGGAGAGCGGATGGAGGGCCCAGTCGCTCCCGAAGGCGAGCCGGTCGTCCGCGGGGTCGAGAGCGAAGGCCGGTAGGTCGCGATTCCGCAGGAGCTCCTCGGGGAGCTCCCGGCGGAGATCGTCCCGGACATCGGCGCCGGCCTTGCCCACCTTGCCCTGGGCGGCCACCTCGTCCCGGCGCGTGTCGGCGCCGACGATGGGGATGGCCTGACGGGCTCCGAGCCAGTGGATGGCCTTCTCGCCGTCGGCGCTCCAACGGATGCGGGCGATCCGCTCCTGCTCGAAGAGCCCCCGCTCGCGGCGGAAGCGCAGCGCGGTGATGCCGACGTAGATCCGCTCGCGGAGCACGCCTTCATAGCTGCGCAGCCCCTCCACGTCGCGCTCCCGGGCCGCCCAGGCGCGCTCCATGAGTTCCCGGGCCGCCGGGTCCCGAAACGCATCGGGCGCCGGCGCTCGCACCTGGGCGGCCAGCGGCTGGCCGAGGGCCACCCACGACAGGAGCACGGCGTGCTGCGCCGCACGCTGCAGCGAGGCCGTCATGTTGCCGGTGGGCAGAACCTGAGATAGCATCTCACAGTTTCCACAACCTGGTAAGGAGTCACTATGGTACGCCGGCTATTCCTGGCCCTTGTGGCCCTGGTTCTGGCAGCGGCCCCCGCGGCCGCCCAGAATGTTCCCACCCCCCTTCAGCATTTCGGCTTCGAGATCGGCCAGGACAGGAAGCTGGCCGACTGGAACCAACTCACCTCGTACTACGAGAAACTGGCCCAGACGAGTCAGCGAGTCACCTTGGACACCGTCGGGCTGAGCACCATGGGCCGGCCCTTCGTGATGCTGACCATCACCAGCCCGGAGAACCACGCGCGGCTGGCGGAGTTCAAGGCCATCCAGGAGAAGCTGGCGGATCCCAGGAAGATCTCGGGAGAGGCGGAGCTGCAGCGGCTGCTCCAGCAGGGCAGGACCGTGGCGCTCGTCACCCACGGCATCCACGCCACCGAGGTGGGGGGGCCTCAGATGGCCGCACGCCTGCTCTGGCGCATGGCCACCTCCAACGACGAGAAGGTTCGGACCATCCTGGACAACGTGATCTTCCTCGACGTCCCGTCTCTCAATCCCGACGGCCTCGACTGGGTGGTGGAGTACTACAGGAAGTACGTCGGCACTCAGTACGAGGGCGGACCGCTCCCGTGGCTCTACCACTTCTACACGGGCCACGACAACAACCGGGACTGGTACGCGCTGACGCAGAAGGAGACCGTGCTGGCCATCCAGGGCGCCCACAGCGTCTGGCACCCGCAGATCGTCCACGACATCCACCAGATGGGCTCCAACGGGGCGCGCATCTTCTTCCCGCCCTTCATTGATCCGTGGGAGCCGAACATCGACCACGGACTGACGGCGGCGGTGAACCAGCTCGGCTCGTACATGGCTGCCGAGGTCACGGCCGCAGGGCTTCCCGGCGTGGTGATCCACGCTCAGTACGACGCATTCACGCCTGCGCGCGCCTATCAGCACTACCACGGCGGCGTCCGGATCCTCTCGGAGGCTGCGTCCGTGCGCGTGGCCACCCCCATCAACGTCTCCGCGGAGCAACTCGGGCCCGGGCGTGGCTTCGACGCGTCGAAGCCCTCCTGGAACTTCCCCTATCCGTGGAAGGGTGGCGCGTGGACGCTCGGCGACATCGTGGACTACATGGAGGGCGGGGTGATGGCCCTCCTCACCAACGCCGCGGTGAATCGTCCCTTCTGGCTGAAGAACTTCTACGACATTGGCGCCCGTGCCGTGGCCAAGTGGGACCGGTGGCCGGAAGCGTGGGTCATCCCCGCCGGCCAGGCCAACAAGGCCGGAGTGGACTTCGTGCTGCGCATCCTCACCATGGGGCAGGTGGAAGTGCACCAGGCCGCGGCGGCGTTCTCCGCCGCCGGCCGCTCCTTCCCTGAGGGGAGCTGGATCATCCCCATGCGGCAGCCGTACGCCTCGTTCGCCCAGACCCTCCTCGAGGTGCAGCACTACCCGGACCTGCGCGAGTATCCGGGTGGTCCCCCGCAGCGGCCCTACGACGTGACCGCGCATACGCTGCCGCTCCTCATGGATGTGGAGGCGGTGGCCCTGCAGCAGGCGCCCGCCGTGGCCCTCTCCGGGCCTATCGGGATCCCCGAGTACTCGTTCCAGCTCCCCGCACACCTGCAGGGGCGCAGGGCGAGCCGGGTGGCCATCTACAAGTCCTGGCAGGAGCCCATGCCCGAGGGGTGGACCCGCTGGGTCTTCGACCAGCACAAGCTGCAGTACGACACGCTCCACGATGCCGACATCAAGAGCGGACGCCTGGAGCGGCGTTACGACGCGATCCTCTTCCAGACCCAGAACCCGGCGTCCATTAGGAACGGGCTCGACCCGTCCTCGACGACGCCCGAATACGCCGGCGGACTCGGGGCGGAGGGCGTGGCCGCGCTCAAGGCGTTCGTGGAGGCCGGCGGGCGCCTGGTGGCGGTGGAGCAGGCGACCGAATTCGTGGTGGAGCTGTTCCAGTTGCCGGTGAAGAGCGCAGTGGAGGGCCTCAGGAACACGGAGTATTACATTCCCGGGTCCATCCTGCGCCTCGACCTCGACACGACCACGGAGTTGGCCGCCGGCATGAAGAAGGAGAGCATCGCGTGGTACGGAACCCCAAGCCGTGCCTTCCAGGTGTCGGATCCTGCGATCCGGGTGTTGGCTCGCTACGGTTCGCCGGACCCCCTGCTCTCGGGCTGGGTGCTGGGGGGTGACAAGGTGGCGGGGAAGCCGGCCATCGTGGAGGCCGACGTGGGCAAGGGCTCGGTGGTTCTGTTCGGGTTCCAGCCCAACTACCGCGCCCAGACGGTGGCCACGTTCCCGCTCCTCTTCAATGCGCTGCGCCGATGAGCGAGGCGAAGGGAGCCGGGGCGAAGCAGATCTGCCCCCAGTGCGGCAAACCGGCGTCGGGCAACTTCTGTCAGCACTGCGGAGCGCCGCTGGGGGGGAGGTACTGCACCAAGTGCGGCGCGAGGCTGGCGGCGGGTGCGACGTTCTGTAACCAGTGCGGCGCCAAGGCTCCTGCCGGGAGCGTCACACCCGCTGCCGGGCCGAGCCGTCGGGAGGCTGCAGCCGCCGCCGTGGGGGGCGGCAACGCCCCCTGGTGGATCGCGGGTGCGGCCATGTTCGTGCTCATCCTCGTGGTGGGGTGGAGCATGGTGCGCCCGCAGCAGCAAGCCGCTCCAGCCGGGATGGCAGGAGGCTCGGTGGACCCCAACAGCCCAGGCACGACGGACATCACCCAGATGTCGCCGCGGGAGGCGGCGGATCGCCTCTTCGATCGCGTCATGCGCACCATCTCCGCAGGTGACACGGCCGGAGCCCTGGGCTTCCAGTCCATGGCGGTGCAGGCGTACGAGCTGGTCGGGGAGCTGGATCTGGACGGCATGTTCCACGTGGCGCTCCTGCAACAGCTGACCGATCCGGCGGCGGCGCTGGCCACCGCGAAGCGGATGCTGGAGGCCGAACCGGACCACATCCTGGGTCTGGGAATGGCCGCGGAAGCGTCCGCGGCCATGGGGGAGCAGGCGACGGCGCGGGAGTACTTCCAGCATCTCCTGCGCGTCTACGACGCGCAGTTCGCCCGCAACCTCGTGGAGTACGACGCGCACAGGAATCTCATGACGCAATTCAAGGGCGCGGCGGAGGCCTTCGTCGGGCGGTGACGCCCAGAGGGGCCCGCGGCGACGCGGGCCCCTTCCCCCCATGCGCGTATTCCTGACTGGCGGAACCGGCCTCATAGGCTCCCACACCGCGGGCCTCCTGGTCCACGAGGGGCACGAGGTGGTGGCCCTTTGCCGCCGCGGCGCGGACACGGCGTTCCTCGAGTCCCTGGGGTGCGCGCTGGTCGCGGGGGACGTGACCGACGACCGCGCCTTCCTCGAGCCTCTCGTCCGGGGCTGTTCCCACATGGTTCACGGGGCGGCGCTGGTCTACTCCGGAGGGGGCTGGCCGGCGATCCGCCGGGTGAACGTGGAAGGCACCCGCAACGTCTTGGAGGCTGCAGCCGGCGCGGCCGTCACGCATGTGGTGCACTTCTCCTCGGTGGCGGTCTACGGGACCGTGGATGGCGCGGTGGATGAGCGCTCTCCCGTGGACACGCCCATCCCGGCCAGCGACCTGTACGCACGCTCCAAGCGGGAGTCGGAAGGAGTGGCACGGGCGGTGGAGGCGGTTTCGGGAATGCCGGTGACCGTGCTGCGCCCCTCGGCGGTATACGGGGAGCGGGATCGCCTCATGACCCAACGCATCGCGAGGATGCTGCGTGGGCCGGTGGCTTTCCTTCTGGGGCACGGAGGCAATACCATCCCTGCGGTCTACGCAGGGAACGTGGCCGAGGCAGTGCTCCTCGCCCTGGCTGCTGGCCGCGGAGGGGCAATCTACGACGTGGGCTTGGACCACCCCCTCACGCAACGTGCCCTGCTCGAGGGGATCGCGGAGGGATTGGGCCACCGTCCTGCGATGATTCCCGTTCCTGCTGCCGCGTTGCGCGCAGGCGCCGACATCCTGCAGGCGTTGGGCATGAAGACTCCCGGGGCGGCCCATCTTCCCCTGGGCAGGGCGGTACGGCTCGCGCTGGGGGAGAACCCATATCCTTCCCGGGCCATCCGGGAGGAGCTCGGGTGGCGCCCCTCGCACCGGCACGAAGACGCGCTGTGCCGGGCGGGGCGATGGCTGAAGGAGCATCCACAGGGCCCACGACCCGCGTGAGCGCGCGGGGCTGCAAGGAGCGACCGATGGTGGAACACGATTCCGGGGCCCACTGGGCCGAGCCTTTCCCGAACCAGCACAGGGAGACCGAGGACGAGCGCCTCCTGGAGAGTGTGGGAGAGCTCGAGACCATCGGCCGGGACGCCTGGCGGATCTTCCGCATCATGGGTGAGTTCGTCGAAGGCTTCGAGGAGATGACCACCGTCGGGCCGGCGGTGTCCATCTTCGGGTCCGCCCGCGTGGCACCCGGGGACGCGCAGTACGAGACGTGCGTGGAGACGGCGCGGCTCCTCGGCGAGGCGGGCCTGTCCATCATCACCGGGGGCGGCCCCGGGATCATGGAGGCGGCCAACCGGGGCGCGAGGGAGGCGGGAGCCAAGTCGATCGGCTGCAATATCGAGCTCCCCTTCGAGCAGGCCAGCAACCCGTACGTCGATACGTCCATCGACTTCCGGTACTTCTTCGTCCGCAAGACGATGTTCGTGAAGTACGCTCAGGCGTTCGTGATCTTCCCGGGCGGCTTCGGCACCATGGACGAGCTCTTCGAGTCGCTCACGCTGATCCAGACGGGCAAGGTCAGGCTCTTCCCCGTGGTCCTCATGGGGCGGGAATACTGGGAAGGACTGATGGACTGGATACGGGACCGCATGGCTGGAGAGGGAAAGATCTCCACCAAGGATCTGGACCTCGTCTTCCTCACCGACGACCCCGCCGAGGCGTCCGAGCACATCGTGCGGCGGCTGGAGCGGCGCCGGGAGATCCTCCATTACGGCAAGCGCGCCGACCGGGGCCCCGGGCGGTGATCAGCGCGGCGCTCCCGCTGACGGCGCTCATCGCGGCGCTGGCGGCGCTGGCGTTCATCCTCGACCGGAACGTCGCCGCGCTATCACGCCTGGGCGCCTCCCTCCTCACGCTGGTCCTGGGCGCCCTCGTGTCCAACGCGGGGCTCGTTCCAGCCGCTTCCCCCGTGTATGACGCCATCGCCGGACCGGTCACGTCGCTGGCCATCGCGTGGCTTCTGCTGTCGGTGAACCTGGGCGACGTGAAGAAGGCCGGCGCCAAGATGGTGGGCGCGTTCGCCCTGGCCGTGACCGGCATCGCGCTGGGCGCCTTTGTGGCGGCCTGGGTGTTCGCATCGGAATTGGGAGAGAACGGGTGGCGCCTCGCCGGGGTGTTCGCCGGCACCTATTCCGGGGGATCGGTGAACTTCGTGGCCGTGGGGCGCGGCCTCGAGATCCCTGCCGATCTCTGGGCGGGGGCGACGGCTGCGGACGCCATGACCACGGGGATCTGGATGGCCGCTACCCTCATGCTCCCTCTGTGGCTCCGCCGGCTCTATCCGCCGGTCCCCGCAGCGCTGACCAAGCTGGAGGATGGTCCCGGGGGCCCGGTGGAGAAGCATCCGTTCTTCGCGCCCGCCGCCCTGTCCGCGCTGGACCTGTCCATCCTCGTGGCCGCCGGGCTCCTC
>Ga0315541_1003516_pt1 | contig 12023 bp, 9 predicted proteins | sample SalMarSW160190MG_FD_203095 | JGI IMG/M metagenome (GOLD analysis project Ga0315541, IMG submission 203095) | Salt marsh sediment microbial communities from the Plum Island Ecosystem LTER, Massachusetts, United States - Salt Marsh Sediment SW1601-190 ...
GCCAGGTGAGCCTGGCGAGCGCATACTGAAGCACAGCTATGCCCAGGAACAGGAGCATGATGCGTAGGTCCCAGAACTGGATGATGGAGAAGAGCATAGCCAGCATAAAGATGATTCGCGCACGGGGGTCCAGGCGCTGGATGATGGTATCCCGTTCACGATAACGCCAGGCGATCAGCATTTCATCGCCCTCCTGACTAACGACCGGTACGAGCCTGAATGGCCTGGTAGGCGGCCAGCAGGATGGGGGTGAGGATCATCGAGTTGAGGATGTTGGGGCCGGCGGCCGGTGCAAACTCGCCGATGATGGCCGTGGCGAAACTGTAGCCGTTGACCCAGATGTCGGCGAGGGCGGCGAAGCCGATGCCGATGATTATGCCCAACGTCCCCCACAGGTTGACGGCCGCCAGGTCTACACTGGCTCGCTCCAGCACAAATCGGCCGGCAATCACTACGACACCCCCGATGATGAAGGCCCAGGCCCAGAAGGAAAAGTCCTCGATCTCGCCTGTCCACGGTCCGGGCACCTGCGGGTTGAGGAAGACCAGGGCCGCCACGATGACGATGAGCACGGCGACCAGGCCGGTCAGGAAGTTGAGGCTGCGCTTCTTGTCGGCAAAGAGCATCACCAGGCCGGGCACCATCCCCATCAAGCCGTTGGCTATGTCCCAGGCGGGGTACACGCCCCAGCCGGTGATGAAGTCACCGAGGATGTTGCCCACGGCACCGGTGAAGAAGCCGACCACCGGGCCAAAGGCGTAGCCGAAGAAGACGGGGATGCAGACGGCAGGACGCAGCGACACCTGGCTGACGGACGGCATGGGAATGGTGTTGAAGATGTAGTTGAAGACGCCGTACAGCGCTGCGCCGATGGCCATATACACCACCTGTCGCGTGCCAACTTCCCAGGCGTCGCTTCGCGCCGTGGCCAGGTAGACGACGAAGATGCCGATCAGGCCGATGGCGGTGACACCTATCGGGGCTATACCCTGAATTTTATCGCCGCTGGTCAACACGCTGGCCAGAACCATCAACAGCACGAAGGCGACCAGCACCACGAGCCAGATGACGGCCCGGTTCTTTGTGAACCCCTCTGTAGTCATTTCTACCTCCTTGATATGATTTTTCGATCTCTGCACAGGATGAAGCGTTGACAATCAGTTGACTGGCGCTGCACATCACCTCCTTTCTTCCGATATGAGTATCCGACCACCCCTTGAAGTCTGGGGTGTTCCATCTCCTACAACACCGGCGCATCCGGTTCGGTTCGCGTCGGTTGGGGGGCACCCGCGAGGGCATGGGACAGCGCTTCGGCCGACATAAAGCGCCCCGTCCTGGGCAGATATTCCAGGTTGGCTGCCAACAACGATGTCGGTACCAGGCGACAGCGGCGCAGTAGATCGGGGTCGGTCAACACCTCAGCCGGCGGACCGTCCCCGGCAATTCGTCCCTCGTGCATCAGAATGACCCGGCTGGCATAGCAGATCGCCAGGTCGAGGTCGTGGGTGATGAAGAGGATGCCCGCAAAGCCCGGCATCTGGAGGATGGAATCCATAAAGGCCATATAGTTCCAATAATCCTGGCCGGCGGTGGGCTCATCCATCACCAGAATCCTGGAACGCATCGCCAGGATGGCGGCGATGCTGACCCGCTTCTGTTGTCCGAACGAGAGGGCCAGCGGCGGGTATTCCTCCAGTCCTCCCAGGTTAACGATCTCCACTGCCCGATCTACCCCCTCCGCGATGGTTTCTAGATTGTAGCCCAGGTTCTTCGGTCCGAAGGCCAGTTCTTCCCGCACGGTCGGCGCGAAGAGCATGTGGCTGGGGCTCTGGAAGACGTAGCCCAGCGTATGGGCAATCTGGGCGACGCTCATCTCCCTCGTGTCGCGCCCTTCGACCAGCACTCTGCCCCGGCGTGGCTTCAGCAGGCCGATGGCGTGCTTGACCAGCGTGGTCTTCCCCGCGCCGTTGGGGCCGAGGAGAGCGATGACGTCACCCCGGCGGACGGTCAGATTGACGTCGTGAATGACCGTTGGCCCGTCCTCCTCGTAAGCGAAGGACACGTCCTCGAACGTCACCAAAGGTTCGTGGCCGTCCGGCCCGTTTGCACTGAGGGCCGGCCTGAAGGTAGGAGGAGGGGCGCTGGCCGCACGCTGAATCACGACAGGAGCGGGCAGTTTTACCTGCCGGTAGTCCACTACCTCCATCAGGCCATCCAGTGGGCCGTAGTAGGTGCTCTTGCCCTCCTGCATAAAAAGTACCCGGTCAGGGCGGATGCTTAGAGCGTCTTCAACGCGATGCTCGACGAGGAGGATGCTGACCCCCTCATCGGCCAGGCGGCGGAAGAGGGCCAGGGCCTCCTGGGCGCTGGCGGGGTCGAGGCTGGCTAGAGGCTCATCGAGCAGAAGGATGCTGGGATGCATGGCCAGCACACCGGCGAGGGCAATCTTTTGCTTCTCGCCGCCGGAGAGGTAGAAAGTCTCTCGGTCGCGCAGGTGGGAGATGTCCAAATAGTCGAGGGTCTCGTCCACCCGCCGCAGAATCTCCTCGCGGGGCAGCCCCAGGTTCTCCAGTCCAAAGGCCACCTCGGCGGAAACGTGGGCACCCAGTATCTGCCGCTCCGGGTCTTGCAGCACCGTGCCGACGATTTGCGAGATGCGCGCCAGGATGAGCCCCGCTACGTCCTGGCCCTGGAGGAGCACACGACCGCTCAGTTCCCCCTTGTAGCTGCGTGGGATGAGACCGTTGATGCAGCGAATGAGCGTCGTCTTGCCACATCCACTGGCGCCAGCGACGAGAAGCAGTTCGCCGCGCTCCAGTATCAACGAGACGTCGCATAGCGCAGGCTCGGACCGGATACGGTAGCGGAAGGTGAGCCCTTCGATCACCAGTGGGACAGCGGTGTCCTGTTGGTCAGACAAGATGCCTTTCTCCCGGTCTTATCAAGCCAGCAGCGCGGATGCCGCCACTCCGCCGTGCGCTGCCTGGGTTGCCTCTGCTGCCTCTTCCTCCCCTTCGGGCACAGGCCAGATTTTCTCCGGGTCTTCGATGTAGTCAATGAATAGGATGCCATCACAGTGGTCAATCTCGTGCTGAAAGACGCGGGCCAGGAGCCCTTCGGCCTTAATGCGCACGGCCCGCCCCTGACGGTCTAACCCCTTGACAGTGACAGTGCGATGGCGCGGGAGTTCCCCGACCCAACCAGGGATGGAAAGACAACCTTCGATACCATCCTCCATCTCGCGGGATTTGCGCGCCAGCTCGGGATTGATGACAGCGTAGAGCTTACCATCACCGGGATTCTCCTCATCTTCGGGCAACTGCACCACGATGACGCGCTCGGGCACTCCGACCTGAATGGCGGCCAGGCCGATGCCGTCGGCTGTATGTATCGTTTCTACCATGTCGTCAACGAGTTCCTGCAAGTCCGGGCTCACGCGCCGCACGTGGCGTGATTTCTTGCGCAGTAGTGGGTCATCGTATAGCACGATCGAGCGCACAGGCATAGGTTCAAGCCTCCGGTTGATGCGAAGATGGTGGTGGGTTTGCAGATGCCGCCGAGTGGCGAGTCTGATCGTAGACGGCGAACCAATCGAGCAGCTCGGCTCGGCGGTGCTCGGCCTCCTGCTGGCGTTGGCGTTGCTGGAACGCCTCCACGCGGCGGAAGATCTCGGCCTGTACCCCACGGGGGTCTTTGACGTGGTCAAAGGTGAAGGCCTCGGCCCCAGCCGTTTCGATGGTCACCAACCCGTAGTTGAACAACTTCCCCAGAACGCCGGGGATTTCCAGGCTGACGTCCTGGATCATACCCAGGCTGGCCTCACGGCGCTCCTCACGCAGGTAGAAGGGCAGTTGCTCAATGTCAATGATGCGCGTGGCTGTCACCTGATAGACGTCGTTCTGCCAGTCGTCGAATATCCATAGCCACCAGGGAAATAGGAAGACCAGCGCCACGCCGTAGCCGATCAGAGGCAGGCCCCAGTTAGCAGGGTGACGAAAGAGCAGGTAAGCGGCGGTGGCCAGGGTAGCCACGACGATGAGCAGCGTGGGAAGCGCGATAGGTTTGATCAGGGCGATCCAATGTTTGCGCCAGGTGATGGTATCCCCCTGCTCATAGCGCAGGGGAGGCATGAGATAGCGAAAGAGGCGCATGGGCGCGAGAAACCACGACGGGAGGGTCAGTTTGAGGCGGCGTTTGGCACGCACCGTTTCGGACGTCGGCGGGGGCGCTTCGGGAGTGGCGATGCCAAACTGACGTTGCAGCGCATCATGGATAGCGACTCGTTCCTCGGCTCTGGCCCCGGCCTGCACGCGCCGAATCTGCTCGAAGATGGCGTCCCGCGTCGCTGCTGGATCGGGAATCTGGCGGAAGGCGACGTGTCCCCGCTCCCCTGCCGTCTCGATGATCAGATTGCCGAAGTTGAGCAACTGGGCCAGCATCCCCTCCTGCGACTGCTGAATGTCCTGGATGGTGCGCAAGGGGGCTTCGGTACGGGATTCGCGCACGAGGGGGATGCGCTCCTCGTGCACGACCCGTTTACTTGTTACGATGTAGTCATCGTTGTAGTGATCCACGACCAGGTATAAGGCAAACAGCAGCGGGGCCAGGGCCAGGAGTCCTCCCACGATCAAGACCCACAGTCCTTCGGAGCGCAGGTGCCAACAGCCGACCAGGTCCACCAGGAGCACGAAGGCGGGGAAGACCAGGTTGCGGATCAATATCGCGTTGTGTTTGTGCAGGTGGGCGATGACGACCTCGCCTGGATCCTGCCATTTGAAGCGCTGGGCGCGGCGCTTCCGGGCCACGTCGGGGCTCATCTGCAATGCCTTGAGCACCGAGGGTCGTTCGTGTAGCAGTTGGTCGAACTCGTCCTTGTTCAGGTAGAGCAGGACGGCGTCCTGGGCGACTTCAACAGTGGCGTCACGTGGCTCGCCCAACATGAGCGATGTCTCGCCAAAGTAGGCGCCGGGTACAATCCTGGCGACCTCTTGTTCGATCCCCAGCGGATCAACGTGCAGGACGCGCAGTTCGCCGCTTTCGACGAAGTAGGCTGTGAGGCCGAGTTGTCCCTGGCGGCAGACCACGCTCCCGGCCGGATATTGCACGCGCTTGGCCAGTTCGACGACCGCCTTGAGGTCGTCCCGGCTGAGTTCGGCAAACAGCGAGACTTCCTTGAGTTGCTTCGCCAGATCGTTGGGCATCCCGATTCTCTCCCTGGATGTAATTGTAGCACATTCTGGCGGAAGGGGGAAGTAGTCAATGAACAATGTCCAAACGTCTTTTATGAACTCATCCCACTGGCCTCTTCGCACCTTTGGATTGGGATAGTTGAACTTATATCCGCGCTTGAAGTCTAGCTTCAAGCCTTCTGTCTGTGCAATAAGCGTACGGAGTTTGCTCTTATCCGTAGTCGTGGCGCCCAATCCTCGATCCCCTTGTGGCAGAACTCCCATTTGATCAGACCCAGTCCCCAGGTCTACCTGATCGTGGTAGTTGCCCCTCCGGTTGCCGGACTATTCCCACTCCGTCAGTGCCTCGGCGGGGTAGCGGGTGTGGAGTGCGCCGGCCACCCGCTCCCGCTGTTCCCGGTCCAGGGTAATCAGGGTGCTGCCAAAGCGCAGGGCTACGGCAGCGTAGACGGCGTCGCTGCCTCGCAGTTGGTATTGTGCCGCCACATCTGCGGCCTGCCGAGCCAGGATGGTGTCCAGCGGGATTAGCACCAGATGGGGCAGGCGGCTCAGGGCGGTAGCGAACTTACGGGCCAGGTCAGCATTTTGCCGACCCCGACCGATAGCAGCGGCTACCTCCGGCAACAACAACGTCGGCACAACAATAGGGGCTGCCTGCTCCTGCAGCAGGGCCAGCAGATGACGGCTCTCTTCGTGCCCCGCTTCGTAAGGATTGAAACCGTTCACAAAGACGCTGGCATCCACAGTGTAAGTGCTGGTCATAGCGACCCCCTACCGGCGCATTTCCGACAGGAGCTCGGTGCTGGTCAGGGGTGAACGCCATCCCCGGCCAATCTCCTCACCCAGCCTGGTCAACTCTTCCCAGGCAGCCGTGGCTGGCTCACCGGTGGAGGGCAGGCTCACCGTCTTGATTTCCTCCAACGGCATCAGCAGGCCCACAGGTCGCCCCCGATAAGTGATGATGTACTGGGCACGCTGCTCCCGCACATCCCGGATAATCTCCGAGGCATGGGCTTTTAACTCTCGCACACCGACGTCAGGCATTGCACCTCCTATACTTGTTAATGTGGTCCCTTATGTGACTACATTATACCTGAATCTGGGGATTTGTCAACGCGTGTGGGAACAAGGAGATTTGCAGTAGCATCACCCCACCACGTCCTGGTACGCCGCCAGCGTCTCCCGCGCGGTGCGCTCCCAGGAGAAGCGGGCGGCCTGGGCCAGCGCACGGCGACTTAGTTCGGCGCGGAACTCCTCGTCGGTCGCCAGTTGGATAAGCGCACCCGCCATCCCCTCGGCGTCGTCCGGCCCCAGCAGCACCCCTGCATTGCCGACGACCTCGGGGATGGAGGCGGCATCGCTGCCCACGACCGGTGTGCCACAGGCCAGTGCCTCCAACGCTGGCAGGCCAAAGCCCTCGTAGCGGCTGGGAAAGATGAGCGCCACCGCGCCCCGGTAGAGGGCGGGCTTATCGGCTTCGTCCACGAGGCCGATAAAACGCACGAACCGCTCATCTACCCCCTGCTCCCGGGCCAACCGACGCGGGTCGGGCGTGAAAGGGGTATCCCGCTCCGGCAATCGTCCGGCGATGACCAGTGGACACCCCTCTCCGATGGTCGGCCCGACCCAGCGGTAGGTGCCGAGCGCCGTGGCGATGTTCTTGCGTATGTCGAAGCCGCCCAGGTAGAGCACGTACCGTTTGGGCAGGCCGTGGACCCCCCTCCGGCTCCCCCCTGGGAGGGGGGAGGGTTCGACCTCCCTCCGGCTCTCCTCTGGGAGGATGGAGGGGGTCGGGGTATAGCGTTCACCAGCGGCCAGGTAGACGACGCGCACGCGGTCGGGCGGCAGCCCCAGGTGAGCGATGATGTCCCGCCTGGAGGCTTCCGAGTCGGTGAGCACCAGCGCGGCGTTCTGCGCGGCGGCGCCGACCAGCGCGGTGTAGAGCCGCACCAGTGGGCCGCCCCGGTACTCGCGCAGCAGCAGCGGGATCAGGTCGTGGATGGTGACGACGGTGGGGACGGAAGGGCGAAGCGGCGGTGCCCAGTACGGCACGTGGGCCAGGGCGACCTCCAGGTGGCGGCAGGCGCGGGGAAAAGCCACTTGCTCGAACCAGACTTTGCCCAGGTTGGAACGAGAGCAGGATACAGGATGCAGGATGCAAGATGCAGGATGCAGGAAGCGGGATGCAGGATAGGTTGCCTTGTGCTTCTTGCTCCTTGCCTCGTGCCTCTTCCCGGTCGGGATGACAAGGATGATTTGCAAGCCTACATTGAGGGCGGCCAAGCCCTCCACCAACCGTCGCGTGTACTGCCCGCTGCCGGTGGTGGGGCTATCCCAGAACCAGGCGTTAAGGGCAATGCGCATCAGCCTCCGTACCCGTGCGGGTGCGTGCGGTGCCACTCCCAGGCGTGCTCAACGATGGTCCGCATGTCGGGGTACCGCGGCTCCCAGCTTAGTTCCCGCCGAATCTTCTCACTGCTGGCGACCAGCACAGCCGGGTCGCCTGGACGGCGGCGGCCGATCTCAGCCGGGATGGGGTGACCGGTCACCTCCCGGCAGGTCTCGACGACCTCCTTGACGGTGAATCCCTGGCCGTTGCCCAGGTTGTAGGTGCGGCTGCCCCCGTCGAGCGCCCTCAGGGCCAGGATGTGGGCCTGGGCCAGGTCGGTCACGTGGACGTAGTCGCGCACACAGGTGCCGTCGCGGGTGGGGTAGTCGTCGCCGAAGATGGTGATCTTTTCGCGCTGGCCCAACGCCACCTGCAGGGTGAGCGGGATGAGATGCGTCTCGGGATCGTGGTCCTCGCCCCGCTCGCCGGAGGGGGATGCCCCGGCCGCGTTAAAGTAGCGCAGCGCCGCGTAGCGGAAGCCGTAGATGTGGTCCAACCAGTAGAGTATGCGTTCCAGAATGTTCTTGGACTCGCCGTAGGGGCTGCCGGGGACGATGCGCTCTTCCTCATCAATCGGCATGCGTTCCGGGTCGAAGAAGAGATTGGCGCTGGAGGAGAGGATGAAGCGGCGCACGCTGTGGGTGACCGCCTCCTGCAGCAGGTTCAGGCCGTTGGTGACGTTGTCTCCAATGTACTTGAATGGCTGCTCCATAGATTCACCCACCAGCGTGTAGGAGGCGAAGTGCATCACTGCTTCGACGTCGTGGGCGTCGAACAGGGCTTTGACGGCGGCCCGGTCGGCCAGGTTCCCCTCGACGAAAACAGCTTCGGGGTGGACAGCAGCCCGGTGGCCGTAGTACAGGTTGTCGAAGACGACGACTCCGTCGCCTTGCTTGATGAGTTCTTCGGTGACGATGCTGCCGATGTAGCCGGCACCGCCGGTGACCAGGATGTTCACGTGTGGACCTCCTTTTTACCAATATACCAACAGATTAACGCCACGCTGCGCGCGTAGCCTGTATCGTGAAATGATCGCAGCGCGGCTTGTGGAATGTGGCAAAAGACACGCTCCTTCATCTGCTGCGGTGATCTCAACACTGCCTCCACCTCCGTCACCGACACACCCATCCGTTGGGCGAAGATTTCGGCCGTCTGCACGCTGTGCCCTGGGTCGAACTGTCCGACCAGCCAATCGCGCCATGCCCGCAGGTGCTCGTCGCTGACAAAGGGCAGCCAGTCCTGGGGCTCAGCTTCTCGCAGTGCAATAGCCACGCTGCCGTTGAGTCGCTGTTGATCCTGGCGGTCCATCCAGGTGCGCAGGACGTTATGCAGAAATGACCGCTCGCGCCAGGGAGCCCAGTCCGGCAGGAAGTAGCGCCGGAAGATGTCATCGAGCCAGAGTTCGTCCAGCAGTAAATGAGCGACGTAGCCAGCGACGAAGGCGACCTGCGCTGGTGGGAGCGGTTCCGCGTGGGCGAGCACCGGGTGGGTGGCGAACAGCGTCTCGTGGGCCGGGCGATCAGAGGTGCGCGGGATGGTGTAAAAGTGCGTCTCGTCGCGGGCCTGCCCGCTGACGGTCTGGACGTCGGGCGCGGTGTGGCCCAGCAGGAACGGGCCGCGCTGCCGGATCAGCATGCGGCGGGTGGTGGGAGGGAGAGCGTCTCCGTGCAGGATTTCCTCGGCCAGGGCCAGGTGCATGATTGGAGTGGGCATTGTGTGGTCTATTGTACAACGGAAGGACGATGTTGCCAATCTCGGTGTTGCCCGAAATAAAGACCGGGGCGGATCACTCCGCCCCGTCGCCTTCGCGCCCTTGCTCCTGTCGGGGGACGCTCAGTCAACGCCTCAGCCTCACCACCCTTTGCCGGAATCCGCCGCGCGCGACTGGGGGGCCGGAGGCCCCCCAGACCCCCCATCAGCAATCAGAAGACAGCATTCAGTAGCCAGAAATCAGAAATCAGAATTCAGAAGGCGGAGAGCCAGGGAAGACCACCCGAAACCCGTTGAAGCTGATAAAGTTGTCCGGGTGGTTGTAGCGCCGGGACGCGCAGCGCGCGTAACTCCTGTTGAGAAACCAGGAGCCGCCGCGCAGCACACGCCGTTCGCCCTGGATGTACCAGGAGCCGGTCCACTCCCAGACGTTGCCGGCGCCGTCCCACAGTCCGGCCGGGTTGGCTCCCTCCGGGAAGGTCACCACCGCCGTCGGTGTCGGGTTGGCTTCCTTACGTTCGTCAGAGCCCCACCACTTTTCCCATTCGTCGTCACCCGGCAACTCCCGCCCTGCCCACCACTCGGCGCAGTTGAGGCGGGTGCGGGTCCATTCTTCTCCCCAGGGGTACTCCGAGCCAGCGGTGCCACGCACTGCCCGCTCCCATTCTTCCTCGGTGGGCAGGCGGGGGGCGGATGGGCCGCCCGGGTTCAGCCCTGCTTCCAGCGCCAGCCAACGGCAGTAGGCCTGCGCCTCGAACCAGGAGACGCCCACGACCGGGCAGAGAGGGCTGCCCAGCCGTTCGTCTCTCCACCAGTAGGGCCGGTCGCGCTTCTCCGGCGGGCGCTGGGAAAGCCAATCCCTCAAGTAGTCGGGCGCTTTGCTGTCATACGTCCCGGTGCGCCAGGCCCATCCCTCCGCGCTCCAACACTCGCGCCACTCGTATCCACCGGCCGCGACGAAGCGGGCAAACTGCTTGTTGGTCACCAGGTAAGCGCCAATGCGATACGGGGCCTGGATCACCCGCCGCTCCTTTTCGTCGCCGTACAGGAATGGCCCTGGGGGAATCTCCACCCACACGTCCAGCCCGCCCTCCGGCTCCCACCCCAGCCGGCCCAGCAGGTGCCCGGCATCGCGCCGCGCCGGCGCTGGTGTCTCCCGGTTTTGCATCACCTCCACCAGGCGACCGGTCACGACCGCCGCCGAACCCCGGTCGGCGCCCACCTCGCCCGCATCGGCCAGCGCCTCACCTGCCAGCACGACGTTCCGTCCCCGGTCCGTGCCGGGCAGGTCATCTGCGCACAGTCGCCGCAGCACCCGCCCGGCCTTGAAGGGGCTCTGCTTGACGATGCCCAGGACGCCCACGGTGAGCAGCAACGTCTCGCGCCAGGCGGGCTCCAGCCAGTGCTGGCAGATCACGTCCATTGCCATCTCCAGCCCCTCCTGATCCTCCAGGAGCGCGATGCCCTTGGCTGCCAGCATCTCCTCGAAGGTCAGGTGCAGGAAGCCGTACTGTCCCTCCCCCCGCTCGACGAGCAGGTTGGAGTAGTGGCGCACGCTTTCGAGGAACGCGCGGGCGCGCTGGCGGGCCGGGCCACGGTGTTCCCCCCACTCCCGTTGGTAGTAGCCGGTCAGCCAGCCTTCGATCTGGTCACGGCCGACCAGTCCGGCGGTGGGGTTCTCCTGCCGCAGCCACAGGGCCAGGGGGGCCAACACCTGCACCGTCCCCAGGTAATCCATACCCGGCCCGACGGGGCGCTTGTCGAGTGCCCGGGCCTTGTTCCAGGCACTGATCAGCGTCTCCAGGTAGAGCTCGTACAGTTTCACCCGCTCGCGGGGCAGTGTCACGCGCTGGCGCTTGATGAGTGCCATGATGGTCAAGAGCAGCGGGTTAGAAGCCAGCCGCTCGATGCCGGAGCCGGGGACGATGGCCGCCATGAGGTCTTGCCGCTCTTCTTCGGCTGCGGCGCGGGCCTCGGGGGTGTCGCCGTGGGTGGCGATCTCGAAGGCCAGCGTCCAGCGGGCGGCAAAATGCTCGATCTCCTCCCGTTCCCAATCGGTGAGGGTGTAGACGGGCCAGGTGGCTCCCGAAAGGGGGGCGTCCCGGTAGCCGACGATGCGGCTGGTGACGACGAAGCGGTTGCCCTCCTGCCCCCGGTGGACGGCGACAAAGTCCTCCACCAGCCGGTTGACGTACAGTCGCCGCTCCTGCACCTCGTCCAGCCCGTCCAGGAGCACGACGGCCTGCCCCTGGGCCAGAGCCGTGTCGAACAGCGCTGCTATTCCCTCCAGGTCTTTGCGCCGGGCACCGTAGTAGCGGGCCAGGTAGGTCTGAAGGCCGACCTCCTCCCGTTGGAGCGTCTCGGCGTAGGCGTTGAGGGGCAGGAGAATGGGCAGTGGGCCATCCCCATCCTGACAGCGGGCCAGGTGGAGCGCCAGGTGCTTGAGGAGCGTGGACTTGCCCGCGCCGGGGTCGCCCAGGATGACGAGGGCCGCTTCTTTGTTGAGCGCCTGGTCAATGGGAAGCGGCCCGGCGGTTTCGGCCGGGGCCAACATTCCCTCCAATTGAAGCGCCTCTTCGACTTTACCCACCTGCCGGCCGGCCAAGCGCAGCCGCCGCCAGGTGTCGGCCTCGGGGGCGGCGGGCCGGGCGTGGAGCGGCACGAAGACCTCCTCCAGCGGCAGGAGGGTGGCCACCTTCTCCACCTGGGGTACTCCTTTGAAATCGAGGTAGCGG
>Ga0315541_1003518_pt1 | contig 12017 bp, 4 predicted proteins | sample SalMarSW160190MG_FD_203095 | JGI IMG/M metagenome (GOLD analysis project Ga0315541, IMG submission 203095) | Salt marsh sediment microbial communities from the Plum Island Ecosystem LTER, Massachusetts, United States - Salt Marsh Sediment SW1601-190 ...
TAGAAATGAAAATGAGGTTCATCCTTGTCACAGGTGGTATAACTCCCTTTATCTGCCAGCAGCACCTCATCGGTTATTTTTCTTAACCTGTGGCCGTGATAAACTCCCGCTTGAAACTGGGTCTCCCCCGCCTCCACCTTTCCTCTCCTGGAGTTTAGATCATAAGTCATCCTCTTCCCTTTTATCTCATCCTTCCCCTCTTTGAGCACCGGCAAATCGAACCATTGCTGATCTTCCCCACTCTCGGTTTCTCCCGCGCCCTCTTTGGTGCCCTCCGCCACCAAGATTTCTTTCTCGGTATGATAAAAAATCCTGCCCGCGGTCAAAAGGATCTGGCCGTATTCCAAACTGCTTTTTCCATCCAGGGTTATCAGATTTTTCTCAATCAGATAGTCTATCCTATCAGCGGAATACTTTATGGTATCCTCTGTACTCGCATCCGAGGTGAGCTCTTCGGACAGACCATCCTCGGTTTTTTCTTTTCCGCCGGAGGCGGATCCTTCGGAAGGGAAAGAATACGTCCCCATAGCTCCGCCTTTGATCAAAACCCTCTTTATGCGATCATCGGACAGAAACAGATTAATGGTATCCCCGGACGCTTCGTTTTTGTCTCCGGAGATGCTTTGCATAGTAGCGGAACTACCTTTCTGGGAGGGATAGAATATGCTTCCGGCATTGCCCGAAGCCTTCACCTCTTTCAGTTCCTCGTCTTCTAGCCAGAAGACCATCTCTTTCCCCGAAAGAAAACTTTCTTTCCCTCCACTTTCGGCAACCGATTCGTAGGACGTCGGCTGACTGAGTGAATCTTCCATTTCAAGGTGAGAAGCCTTGGCATTGCCAAACACTTCGATCCTTTCCACCTTTTCATCCTTAAGGTATATCTCCATTCTATCGCCGGACAGACGATCTCTTTCTTTTTCAGCTTCCGGGCTTCCCTCAAGCTTTATCCTGTTTTCGTCATTCAGCAGATAAGCCGAATCACATTTGGCCTTCATGCTCCCCTTGGTGATCAGCACATCCTTTTTGGCCATCCCTCTTTTTTGGTCCGCATGATATTCCATTATCTGGCTGACTATCGTAACGCTGCTATCTCCCTTATTCGGTTTCAAGATTAGGGCAGGGGACTGCGAGAACAAGGCAAACTTGGTGGTGCGATCGTACTCTCCGTGTCCGCCGCTTATTGCCGCATCCTCCTTTTTGCTGACAAGTCTCACGTTTCCGTCTGCCACCACCTTCCTGGAATTCTTGGAATAGGTCACCCTATCTGCCCAGAGAATTTGATCCGGGTCTTCGATCTTGACGTCGTCTATAAAGACCACCTGACCTGCGGTGCGATACCACACCGCCCGTTGGCTTTCCAGGTTTATGTCGCCGTGCTTGAATCTGACATTGCCGATCAAATTGAGCATGACATTGTCCTTCTCCATTCTTAACTCGGAAAAATCGGCATTCAGAAGCTCAATAGATTCGCTTCGCTCACTACGAGTGGATTCGCTGCGTTCACTACCGGTCGGCCCCTTTTCGGACTGCTCAGCAGATTGAGTTAGAGGATACGAAAGGATAAAGACAAAAACGATTGTGAAAAGAAAGAAAACTCTTGTGTTCATTTTTCTAAAGACTGCACGAGTTGTATCCAAGAATCGCGAATTTGAGCCCTTACTCTTTCTGTGCGAAAGGCCACCTCTTTTTCACTCATCTGGGTCCGATGCTTGTGTCATATATGTTATACTCAAAATATCGAAAATGGAATTCAATATCAAGATTTTAAAAATAAAAAAACCGCCCATCTGGGCGGTCGGTATCAAGTCTCGAGTGCAGGCAGCTAAACCAATCCCCCCTGTTGAGGCCGATGCGTCAGAATATCTAATTCCCCTTTTCCGTTTGATTCATCCTTTGGCTTACCTTCTTCCAAGAAGGCGTGATGAGAAAGCTCTCCTCCATATTTTCAATCATCCTGACGAACTTTTTCATCGGCACCGAGAAGGTAAGAACCTCCTCTGGAACGCATGGCCGCGCCGAGACGTCAAACATCCCCAGAACGCATCTGGGGTGATCGGAGTCTTTTTCCAGGTAAGGATACTGCCCGATGGAACCACAGCCGGCAGCAAAGGGCGCGAATACTCCGTTGGGATCGATCTCATCATAATTTGCGAGCGTGAAAAGACCGGAGAGGACGTCAGGCTGGGCAAAGAAGATCACCACATCAGGATCATCCGACTCCTCCAGCATATCCCATCTCTTGAAAATAACGAACTCAGCCGGCGCCTTGAAGTCCGGCAGCATCCTCATCGCCTCCCTGACCAACTCCGGCGACTTTTTATAGCGTTCTCCTTCAAGCTTTCCGGGAATCCCGCACGATAAGAAGTATTCGAAGTTTGGCGCGATCTCTCGCGAAAAGCCCAGATACCTTTTTCCACCACCGCACCCAACTGTGTCCGCAGTAAAGCAAAGAGATTCTCCCTTCCCTACTTCCGACAGATCGCAAATAACACACCTATGCCCTGAGGGCGGTTCCGTTAGTCTGGTGTTGCCCCTCTGGTCAGCATAGTAAAAAGTGATGGGAAGACCTGCGCCGTTGAAGTACTTTCTCCACAGCACAATGAATTTCTGTTTGATCTTCACATCCATGATTTTTCTCCTGCGCTGAGGATCAGCTTTCCTGCCATTGTTACAATACTATTATGCCCGTGACGCCCGCGGCACAGCGGACAAAAGGAAACATACTCTATTTGCTGATTGCAGGACATCCGAGCATTGTAAAGCTATTTCAGCAGCACCATCTTTTTGACCTGGGAGGACGAACCAGCGGACAGTCTATAGAAATATATCCCGCTTGAGACCTCTCTGCCCTTCTCATCTCTGCCATCCCAGAGCACGGCATAATCGCCACCGGTTTTGTCTTCATCCAGCAAAGTCCTCACCAACTGCCCGCGGATGTTGTAGATACTTAAGGTGGTGTGCAGGGACGAGTGATGACCGTTCACTGTAAACCGTATTCTGGTATCGGGATTGAACGGATTGGGATAATTCTGGTGAAGCTCTATAGATTTAGGAATGCTGGCATATCCCTCGTCAAAATCAGAAACATCCGTGTATCCTTGCAGCCAATCCAGAACCCTCTGCATCACGACTTGCGGTGAAGCTAAAGGCTGTCCTTGAAACTCGTCCGCAGTGTTCATCCCTTCGAAGCCGAATCCAAAAAAGACCAGCTTGTGATTTCCCTGGAACTTGAGCCCAGCCACAAGGTCCTTGCGAACCCATCCCGAGCCGGCGTAATTTAGAACCGTATCAGCCGAGTCATCCGGAACTAAGGCATCTCTGGAAGTCTGGTTTTGAGGACCGGGAATTCCCCACAGATACATGTACCAACCATCCCCTATGGTATCTCCTTGCACCCCCATCACTTGGCGTTCCGCAACGCTGCCGCTGTTCAAGCTGCAGTGCAGATAATCGGTCAGAAAGATCGAATCCAGAGGATCACCAGAAGCAGAGAGGGCTTCTGCCGCATCCTGGCTGGTCAGGAACAGTTTTCCACCATTGTCCAAAAATGACATCAGGCTCTCCACATCCGCTTCCGAGAAGACCTGGTCGCGATGGTCGCCTGTGTACCAGATCAGAATGTTGTAGTCAGGAAAACTGTAGACTATGTCTCTGTTATCCTTCTTATCCCATACATCATAAAGTCGTTGCAAAGAGTCCAGTGCATCGGTATAGTAGGTCTCATAATTGTTGTATTTGCCTGAGCCTGAATCATCGTCCACTATCAGGATATCAGGAAGTCCCACCCATGCATCTTTCAACAGATCACAACTGTAAGGCTCTCCATTGACCTCACCCTCCAGATGTAAGGTGAATGTCACCACGGCCCTCTCAAATTGTGAGCTGACCTCAAACCCCATGAGATCGGAATAATTGTTTACACTACCTCCAGTGAGGATGTCGCCCACGTAAGATTGATCGTCAGTGAAGGTTATACCCTCAAGATTAGCGGATCCAGTCACCGTGGTGCCCAGAAACGGCGCCCACATGTTGGAAATAGCGAAACATAACCTAATCGCCTCTCCCGGTTCCGCCCACCCATTCCCATTACCGTAAGTTGTATCATCAAAACTAAATTCGTCCAAAGACAGGGCGGGTCTGGACCAGATGATATCCATATTGCCGTACATAGAAGAATCGGAATCCGAGATATTCCATACCGCCACCTGAGTGGGATTACCATCATATCTGCGACTGCTGGGGGTTGTCGTATCATCAAAGGCTCGCTTGTTCCACCAACCTGGAAAGGGATCGCCTGCATCTCCGGTGTTTGAGCTCCCCCAACAACCTTCCAAGTTGAACTCTCCATCGGCCTGTTCCAACGCTACCTTATAGTGTGGAGTCGCGGGATCTCCCAGGCACCACTCGGAACTGTTAGACCAGATTTCATCCACATGGTAAATCAGCAGGCCATGACCAGGCAAGTACTCATCAAAACCGGTTTTTTGCCTGTTCTCCACCAAGAAATACTGTGTCCCGCCACCCCCTAAGCTCCACAACCGATAAGCCACGGGAGAAGTCTCGGCTTGGAGGACCTCAACATTCCTCCGGTTTTCCCTCAGCCGATCCACCTGCGAAAATCCTAATTTGTATTTACACCAGGCGTCAAAATGGGCAGGAGTAGCTCCTTCATTGTTCCACGAGCCATTTGCCATAATGGACCAATCCCCCAAACCTTTGGAGCCATAGTCTGTGTCGTACAGGTCTGGCACACCCAAAGTATGCCCCAATTCATGACCGAAAACGCCCATTTTGGCGAGACCCCCAGACTGCAATTCGGGATCCATGTTGTATTTGTGGAGTTTAACCCCGTCCTTGTTGTATGTGGTGACCATAGCCCAGCTGTGCGACCATATGTCGTTATTGATTCCAGTCTCTTGTGCGCCTGGCCCGGCATGAACTATGATCAAAGCATCAACCCAGCCATCTGCATCATAGTCATACTCTGAGAAGTCCACGTAGGGATCGGCGGCATTCACCGCATCTTCTGCGAGTTTCTGAGCATTCTGATCGTATAACCCAAGACCGTTCTGACCGTCCACATAGTAGGAATAAAGCTCTGGCATCCTGTACCATCCAGTGACCCCGCCTACCAGATTCAGTTTTCCATAAGAGCTCTCCAGATAATAATCGCTCATGCTTCCGGTCGGAAAGACAAAATTCTGACTGAAAAGAAGAGTGTCGAATTGGATAGGATCGTAGGTATGTTCGTTATCATCGAAATCCACGCAAATGACTATGGACTTTAAGGTATCAGCATACGGAGAAGCACCTAGCTTGCCCAATTGGATCGGAGGATTCTGATTGGGCTGCCATACTCCTCGTTGTCTAGCTAAATCCGCTCGGCTTATCCATTCCTCCAGCTTGTCTTGTCTCTTGAGTTTTTCAAGCGCCTGAGGCGACAAAGAAACGGCGGATGAATCATCATTTACTATCAGAAGCGCAAAGACAATTAGAAGAAGTATTTCAGTGATATTGAATTTTCTGGCTCGCTTCATTCTTGTTTAGGAATGACTTTCTGCCCACCTGATCGAGCTAGTCTATGCAACTATAGTAGCAATGTACTCCCGATATCACACCCTGGCAAGTCCTTTCGGAGAGAATACAGATTTCCACTAGATTCCAGCCGGGGAATACTTGAAAAAGATGTTCCCAAGAGTAGCCGGACCGAAAGACTTTCCATTTAATTACAAATCATGCTGAGGCCGTCGAACGTGCAGAGATTTCTTCATGATGATAGACGATGTGGTAATCGTGAAACATCCGCTAGCTGCTGCCCTATTTCATCAAAACCATCTTTCTAACCTGGGAGGATGAACCGGCGGACAGTCTACAGAAATATATCCCGCTTGAGACCTCTCTGCCCCTATCATCTGTGCCATCCCAGAGCACGGCATAATCGCCACCGGTTTTGTCTTCATCCAGCAAAGTCCTCACCAACTGCCCGCGGATGTTGTAAATCTTTAAGGTGGTGTGTAGGGAGGACTGTCGACCGTTCACTGTGAACTGTATTCTGGTTTCAGGATTGAAGGGATTGGGATAATTCTGGTGAAGCTCTACAGATTTAGGAATGCTGGCATATCCTTCGTCAAAATCAGAAACATCGGTGTGTCCCAGCAGCCAATCCAGAACCCTCTCCATTACAAAATGTGGCTTGGAGAGATAGTGCTCGGAATACAGCTGGCCGGTTGGATTCATCCCCTCAAAGCCAAACCCAAAGAGGACCAGCTTATAATCGTCTCCTTCGTACCTGATTCCAGCTACAGAGTCAGTGATCACCCAGTTCAGGCCGCAATATCTCAAAACCTGAACAGCCGAACCATCCGGCACAAGCACGTCAGGAGAAACCTGGTTATTGGGGTTTCCCAAACCTCCCCAAGTCTGAATGTACAGAGTATCACCCACGGGATCCCCAGCTTCCCCCAAAGCCAACCGTTTACTGCAATTACCGTCAGCAAGGCTGCAATGCAGATAATCTTTCAGAAAGATCGAGTCCAAAGGATCGCCAGAAGCAGAGAGAGCTTCTACGGCATCCTGGCTGGTCAGGAACAGTTTTCTACCATTGTCCAAGAATGACATCAGGCTCTCCACATCTGCTTCCGAGAAGACCTCGTCGCGATGGTCGCCTGTGTACCAGATAAGTATCTGATAATCGGAGAAATCGTATGTGGTGTCACCGTGATTCGTTTTGTCCCAGACATCATAAAGTAATCGCAGGGAATCCAGCGCATTGGTATACAAAGTGTCATAGTTGCCGTATTTGCCAGTGTCTGAGTCATCGTCCACTATCAGGATATCCGGGCGTCCCATCCACGCTTCTCGCTCGAAATCCAGGCTGTAGCTCCCTCCGTTGCCCTCTACATGCAAAGTGAACGTTACTATGGCATTGGTGAAAGATGGACTGATGTCAAACTCCATAGGATCGGAATAGCTACTTACGCTTCCCCCGGTGGCGATGTATCCCAAATTAGATTGGCTGTCGGTGAAGCTTATTCCCGCTTCGTCGGCTGAACCAGTCACCATGGTACCTGAAAGCGGCAACCAGATGTTAGAGATGGTGAAATACAGTTTAATCTTCTCTTCCGGCTCTGGCAGTCCATTTCCGTTGCCGTAGGTTGTGTCGTCCAGAACAAACTGATCCAAAGTCAGGCAGGGTCTGGACCAGGTCACATCCAAATTGGCAGACATGGCGGAATCGGAATCCGAGATGTTCCAGACCGCTACCTGCGTCGGGTTATCGTAGTAGTCGCGAGTGCTTGGGGTGGTCGTATCGTCAAAGGCCCGCTTGTCATACGAACCCGGAAAAGGATCCCCTGCATTCCCCTGATTGGAAGAACCGTAGCACCCCTCCAACTGGTACCACCCATCCGCCTGTTCCAAAGCTACCTCGTAATGCAGAAAGGGCGTAGAATCCGGGCACCACTGCAGGTCGTTCCCATACCTGGCGTCATCTACGTGATAAATCAGTAAACCATGTCCAGGCAGATAAAAATCAAAGCCGGTTTTTTGCCTGTTCTCGACTAAGAAATACTCTAAGGAGTCCGTATCGGAGGTCCGCAGTCGGTAACTAACTGGCGAGGTCTCCGCCTGAAGAATTTCCACATCTGTCCGGTTATCGGTCACCGTATCGACATCCGTGAAGCCCAATTTATATTTGCACCAAGCATCGAAATGGGCCGGGCTGGCTCCGTCATGGTTCCAGGATCCATGAGCCATAATAGTCCAATCGCCCAAACCCTCAGTCTCATAGTCTGTGTCGTAAAGATCCGGAAGCCCCAGAGTATGCCCGAATTCATGAGAGAGAACGCCCATATGAACCAGACCCCCCTTGTACGTCTCCGGGTCCATATTATAGTAATACAATTTTACCCCGTCTTTCCACACCACAATAGGCATCTGCCACTTGTGAGACCAGATGTGCTGATCTAATCCCGTCTCCTCTGCTCCCGGACCCGCATGCACTATGATCAGACCATCCACCCATAAATCTCCGTCATGATCGTACTCGGCAAAGTTCACATCCGCATCAGCCGCGTCGATGGCATCTTCCGCCAGCTTCTGGGAATTGTAGGGATACCCACCGGTACCCCACCTGACCCCTACATAATAGGAATAGTCCTCCGGCATTCTATACCACCCTGCCACTCCCCCAACTAAATCCAGCTTTCCATAGGAATTCTCCAAATAGAAGTCCCTCATGCTGCCAGTCGGATGAACGAAGTTCTTGCTGAACAGTAGAGTATCGAACTTACCTTCGCTGTAAGTGTGCACGTTATCATCGAAATCTACACAAATGACTATCGGCTTGAGAGTATCAACCCCGGCAAAGTCTCCCTTCGTCGCGCGAAGCGGTGGATTGGCGCTTGGCTGCCAGACTCCCTTTTCCCTGGCAAGATTTGCCTGCCTTACCACCTCCTCAAGCCTACCCTCTTTCCTGAGCTTTTCAAGGAGTTCTGGTGACAGGGATACCCCATATAGATCGGATGTCCCGGGTAAAAACAAAAAAAGAATCAAAAGAAGTACTTTTGCTACGTTGTGTTTCATATCTCGCTCCATTTCTCTTTAGGATGATCTTGTGCCCAATAGATCAGGCAAAAGCCACAAACCATCTAATATATACGGACAATCGAATCCTGTGGCAAGTCATTTCGGGAATAATGTGGAGGGTGTAGGAAAGAGACTGACCGGCTAAACCATGGAATCAGTCTTGGCTTCACCGCTAGCGCGGTTTTGAAAAGAAGCGAGGTTTTAGGACAATCTGCGATGCAACCAGAACTGGGCGGTTGCTTCTTAGGAATAAGCGAAAGCCTATTTCAAGAGGATCATCTTTCGAGAGACCATCCCCTGTCCCGTTTTCAGCCTGTACAGGTAGATGCCGGAGGCAACTTCAGCTCCGCTTTCGTCCTTTCCGTCCCACAACATCTCATATCTTCCCGCCGGCAACTGGCCCTCAAAGACCGTCTTGACCGCCTGCCCCGTTATATTATATATCTTCAGCGAAACAGGGATAGGGGGACTTTCCTCCGCGCGTCGACTGAGGAACTTGTCATTCTTTTCGGAAGGACGAGAGACCCTCGACCCTTGATTCTCGACTCTCAATTCAAATGGAATGCTGGTGATGGGATTGAAGGGATTAGGATAATTCTGTCGCAGGCAGAAATCCTCGGGAAGGTTCATCTCGTCAGCACCATCGTCTATGCTTGTGGAGATACTTCGATATTTTCCCTCTGCCGAGAGTACGTTGGCTCGGAGCTCAGCCAAGCTTACACCGCAAACAACGGCGAAAGCAACCACAGTACTCTCCTGAGCGGCCAAACTGAAAGGACCACAGGAGGCGATCTGTGACCAGTTCTTCGCCCCCAAACTGGGATTGGTAGCTAACTGTCCACTTAAGAAAAGATATTTCTCCTCCTCGGTAAATCCATCAGATAACCACAAGGAGTTGTCTATCGCCGTGACGAGATTAGAGGAGGGACCGATGAGCTCATTCTCAGGCTTTGTGCCGAGTGGAACCAAGCTCGCATACAGGTTGCTTTCGGAATCATACTGGTAACACAGGGATAACGCCGAATCAAACCCAACTCTATCATCCTCAGGTGAACTCAATGAGATGTCCCAATCAAAAAACAGTCCCGTATACAAATCCTCGACCGCCCCTTGATTGACATTGTGAATCACATATTCAAAAATGAGATAATCATCATTGGCCGGATCCATGTAGGAATAACTTTTCTGGATGATCTTAAGCCCCAACGGATCTCTTGCCTTCAGGTCCGAGAACATGCAAAATCCTTCCTGATCGGAGACCGATCCTGGAGTGTCTAACATCAACTCTCCGCCGGGAAGCATCTCAAGATCCTGTTCAGGCGTTTTGCCATCGTCACCTCTGGCACCATCCGAGACCTGATCCGGACTTTTGCCGATCAGAAAGCAAGCCTCATACAAAAGGTCGCTTCCGTCTTTCGGATAAACAAACCCTTCTCCACCTAAGGGATTGAAAGAATTATCTCCCAAACCGTATTGCCCGAAATTGGAGACGGTCAACAGGAAATTTCCCACGTCGTGGTTTCCCAGGGAGTAGAGGGGCAGCGATCCCACGGTCAGGCAAAATTCAAACTCACACGAATATTCCGGGACGTCCGCGGTTACTTCTAATATGAAGTTGACCTTTCTTCCCGGGGGCATGTTTTTATCGAAATTCACCTGAAACGGATAACTTGCGTTTGAGATTTCCTCTCCTTTGGGTATGTCTCCGAAATGGACGCTGTCTGAAGTGATCTGGGTCAACAAGTCCGAGGTGGAAAGCACGGCGGACACGCTCTCTAAGTCTCGTCCGCTATTCCCCAGGTTGACGATTATGTTCGCATCATCTCCGGGTTGTAGGAGGTCACCGTCCGGAACCAGGAAACTCGCAAAGTAGAGATTAGGGGAATCGGGCCGGGGCAGAAGCTCCAAAGCCCTCTTGATATTTATCAGACCCATGCCATAGCTGTTGTCCTCGCCGGGCGGACCCAAGTCTGTCGCGGACTGCACAAGCGCTTCTTTGATTTCATCCACAGTGGCATCGGGATTGTATTGCCTCAAGATTGCGACCGCGCCCGCAACGATTGGAGCCGCCATGGAGGTGCCGCTCATCAGACGATACTGGTTATCACGATAACAGGAGAAGACCTCAACTCCGGGTGCGCAAACCTCCGGCTTCTTGGTCTGGTTGTCGCATCCCGATGGTCCCCGGGAGCTGAAGGAAGCAACCGGGTAAGCCGGATCGTTGGCATCTATAGCTCCCACGGAAAAGCAGTTTAAGGGCGAGGAGATCCGGTCAGCCGGCGTTCTCAAACTGGCCGGATCGGGGCCTTCGTTTCCTGCGGCGAAGATCACCACGATTCCGGCATTCTCCACATTATCTATGGCCGTCCAGAACGTCTCGTCACAGGCTGGTTTGCAGCCGGGTGGAATTCCCCAGGAATTGTTGATCACGTCTGGAACATCGTCTACAGTTTCCGGATTGCCGTCCGGGTCAACCGCCCACTGGAAAGCCGCCAGTATGTCGCCTATGGTCTGTGAAATCCCAGCCCCCTGATCGATCACCGCGGCTGCGATCCATTGTGCCTCGAAAGCTACGCCGATGGTGTCGTCTTCGGAGATTCCCACCATGGTCCCCATGGTATGGGTCCCGTGTCCCTTTTTGTCCTGGGGAAAATCTGAGCCGTAGGGATGGAACCAACAAGCCTCAGCCGGACCACCGTTATTCCCTCGCCAGTTTGAGGATAGGGCTTCGTGATCTCCATCCACTCCGGTGTCAAAACTGCAGACCAACCTACCTTGTCCGTTGTATCCCATGCTCCAAGCTTCCCGCACGGCGATGGCGGAAAAGCAGCGCTCGTTTTTCGTCTGATCACCGGACGATTCTTCAACAGAAACCGGATCGACTAAAGTGACGGGGTAATTCTCATAAACCGTTTCTACGTCATTGCGAGAGGAGACCTTTTCTATCTCATCTTTGGTCGCCCTGAGAAAAATGGAATTCGTTATCCAAAAAGCCTTAAATTCTTTCACGCTTCCCTGCGCGATCTTCTCCTGAAGATAGTCTATGATCCCAGATTGCGAAGAAGATGCTTCGGTTCTAAGAACGTTCAAAATCTCCTGATGTCGTTCTTTACGGGTGGCAGCCCGCAAACTCAATCTGTAGTTTAGCTGCGCAGTGTTTGCCTGACTTTTCATGACCAAAAGACATGATTGAATCTCATCGCTCCTCATCTTGGCTAATCTCAGTTCTAAGCCAGGGCTGATGTTTCCAGCGAACGAAGGGGAGAATTCAGAAACGAAAACTGATAACAAGAATATGAGAATAACTGGAACTTCTTTTCTCACCGCTTTGCTCTCCAGATTCTTTATCCACTAAATCAAGTGGTTTTTCACATATGCTTGAGAGCAAGGCAGATGCCGTTGAAGGGAGTACTCGAGAAGAGAGGTTATTT
>Ga0315541_1003522_pt1 | contig 12014 bp, 6 predicted proteins | sample SalMarSW160190MG_FD_203095 | JGI IMG/M metagenome (GOLD analysis project Ga0315541, IMG submission 203095) | Salt marsh sediment microbial communities from the Plum Island Ecosystem LTER, Massachusetts, United States - Salt Marsh Sediment SW1601-190 ...
CAACTGCTTTATCCCCAAAACAGCAGATATGTCCGTCATGTTGTATTTGTAGCCCGGCTCCAGCACCTCGGCCTGCGGTGACCTGCCCTGCGTTTGCCTGTCATAAGCATCTACACCAAGACCGTGAAACTTCAGCGTCCGAATACGGCTGACCAGCTCCGGATCATCCGAGCAAAACATGCCCCCTTCACCGGTTGTGATGTTCTTGATGGGATGAAAAGAAAAAATCGAAGTCCCCCTGCAGCCGATACGTTCGCCTTTATATTGCGTGCCCAGAGCGTGAGCGGCATCCTCGACAAGAAAGACTTTCTTAGCCGCTGCCAGCTTGCGAATCGGTTCCATGTCCACCGGCACTCCGGCAAAGTGAACCGGAATGATAAGGCGCGTCTTGCCGGTCAGAGAAGCTTCCACGGACTCGGGGCTCACCATCAGCGTATCGGTCTCCACATCGGCGAATACGGGAGTTGCTCCGGCAAGGACAATTAAATTCGCGGTGGAAACCCACGTCATTGCCGGCGTGATGACCTCGTCGCCGGGGCCAATGTTCAGGGCTTTGAGCACAAGGTGCATCCCGGCTGTTGCCGAAGACAACGCTACAGCTTCCCGGCAGCCCACGTAATCGCAGAATCTCTGCTCGAACTCAGCAGCCTTCGGACCTGTGGTAATCCACCCCGAGCGTAAAACCTCGCTGACCGCAGCAATATCCGCTTCTGTTATCGACGGCCTTGAAAATGGCAGAAATTCATTTCTCATTATCTATTTCCTATTTATTCCCTGCTTACTCAAAATAATCAGAATTGTTTTTAAAATATGCCACATACTAAAAAAAGTCACCACAATTGTCAAGGATGGATGTTTTCTGGAGTTAGCCCACCCATAAATCATCGTACTGCTCATCTTGTTCCGGCATATTGGGGGCTTTCCGGGTGAACGCTGAGGGAGTTGATGTTCTGAATAGCATAAGGGCTGCAGAACAAAAATCAGCAGCTTTCAAGAGGAAACTTCCGGGATTTTTTCGTACGAAAATTTGATCGATGTACAAAAAGAGCAAAAAACAGCAGGACTTTCAGGACAAATAATGGTAATATAGTATGTTAAAGTAAGGTAGGTAGGTAGGAAGCCGAAGAGAAAGATATTGAGTGTTAGTTTCGAATCATTAACAAGCGATTCCAGAATGTCAGGCCGTGATTGATCGGACGTTAGGATATGAATATAAAAATCTATATTAACGTGCTGATTCTTCTGGTCGCCGGCTGCGCGACTCAGTCCCATAACAATCGTTCATACGTTTCGAAAGGTATTCAGGAACGTACAGATTATGAATTAGGGCAAATATCCAAACCGGGTGAATTTCATCTCCCAGACAGAGTATCGCTTGACGATGGTCTCTCAGAGGATGATGCTATCGCGATAGCCCTTTGGAATAACGCTCAATTTCAAGCTGATTTAGCGACTCTTGGTTTTTCCCGCGCCGACTTGATCGAAGCCGATATGCTGGCCAATCCGGTCTTGTCCCTTTTGTTCCCCATTGGCCCCAAAGCCCTCGAGATGGGGCTGGACGTACCTATCGATTTCATCTGGCAGCGGCCCCACCGCCTCGCCGCGGCCAAGCTTGATGCCCAAAGTATTTCCGAAAACCTCATCGGGCATGGTCTAGCCCTTATCCGGGACGTTCAGACGAGCTATGCCGATCTATACTATGCCAAGGAGCGGGTCCGGCTCGCCGTACAAAATGCTCGATTACAGATTCAGATGGTCGAGATTGCCCAGGCACAGTTCCGGACCGGTGATATTAGCAAGATGGAGGTCTCAAACGCCTATGTGGATTCACTCCGAGCCACCGACATAGTAAAGGGTTTTTCAGAGGAGGCTACCGTCTCACGACACCACCTCAACGCTTTGCTCGGACTTATCTCAGGTGACGCGGTGTTTGATATAACACAATCTGATATTTCGCCCGGAGTAGAAGTGTCAATCGACAAGTTATTGGAGACGGCCTTTGTCGCCCGGCCGGACCTGCGAGCTGCTGAGCTTGACATCGAAGCGGCCGGCGAACGCATGGGCTGGGAGCAATCGAAAATCTACAACTTCATCGCCATTATCGACGCCAAGGATGAAGGCGCCGATTCGCTGACCGTCGGCCCGGGTTTTGCGGTTGAAATTCCAATTTTCAATCAGAATCAGGGCCAAATCGCCAAGGCCAAAGCAGAACTGGAACAGGCGGCTCGACAATATGAAGTGGTTCGTCAGAACATAATTCTTCAGGTACGGCAAGCTCACACTAAGTATATCTCGGCCCAGGAGGAATATGAGTTATGGAACAATGATATTATTCCTTCCCTGGAGACAATGTTCGAACGAACCCAGAAATCTTTGGCTACCGGGGCAGTATCTTATCTTTCAGTTCTGCAGGCCAGGGAAAAGCTCATTGAGGCCCGTATGCGCCGGGCGGAGTTGGCCGTCAAGCTGCACCACAGTGCCGCGCAGCTCAATTACTCGATTGGAAAGAAAATGATTTAGCCGCAGACGGCTGGAGGATACAGCACTGAGTTCGATTGACTTGATGAGTCAGCCAAAGTTAATACTATTGAAAATGCCGGTTTAATAGGAAAACGTTATGAATAAATTGCAAACATTCTTAGGGTTGATAATCCTGCTGGCAGGTGCGCTTGGAGCGTACTATCTTCTCTTGGGAAAGCAGAGCGAGACCTCAGAAGAATCGGAGAATCAAGTTGTTACCGAAGTGAGCGTCTATGTAGGAAAAATCTCCCGGTCGGCACTTCGCGGAAAAATTCTGGCTTATGGAAGAGTTGGGCCGGATGTGGGCGGCATCGCTACGCCCCCGGCCAGCGTTAGCATCACGGCTCCGGCGGCGGGGATTGTCAGCGAAGTATTGTGCATCGAAGGTCAAGAGGTCAATCAGGGAGATACGCTGTTCCGTCTCGATAGCCGCGTAGCCAAGGTTGCTGTTAAGCAGGCTCAGCAAGCGGTGGAGTTCGAGGAGCAGAATCTTAAGCGTCAGAAAGAGCTGCTTCTGATCCAGGGGACATCGGAAAAGCTGATGCAAGAGGCACAGCACAAACTTGAAACGGCCCGCGGCGAATTGTCAAGAGCTCGTACCGAGCTGTCCCTGCTCCAGGTGACAGCGCCAATATCCGGCACAATCATCCGAGTGCCGGCCCGGCTGGGCGAAGCGGTTGACATGACCGGTACATTGGCGGAATTGATTGATCGTAAGCGGCTGATAGTGGAATTTCGGGTTCCAAGCAATGAGATAACGGCGCTTGAACCGGGGCAGAAGGCGGAGATTGAAACCGGCGGCAGGGTTGCCGGGCCGAACAGTGAGATGGGGATAGTCCAAGGTGAGCTGATGTTTATCGATTCTGTGGTTGATCCGGAGAGTGAAACTGTTCTGGCTCGGGCATCGGTACCGGCCGGGACCGAGCTTAGGCCCGGCCAGTTCGTCAGGGTGCGCATCATCTATTCGGAAAAAAGCGACTGCCTTGTCGTGCCTGAAGAAAGCCTTGTCACAACCATCGACGGTCAGACGGTTATCGCCATCGTAGAAAACGATAAGGCCTTTCAGAGAGTGGTTCAGCCGGGATTGAGAGAAAACGGAATGGTAGAAGTCCAGGGAGAGGGAATTCGTGAGGGCATGCAGGTAGTGACGGTGGGCGCGTATGGTCTGCCACCTGATAGCGGGGTCAGGGTAGTGAACGAATAAAATGAGGCCAAAAGAAAGGTTTCGATGTCAGATATTAGTCTTTCAGATACAGGGGAGACTCCGGGACAGAGTCATTTGGAGGCTCGGGCGTCAGCGTTGGGACGATTTTCAACCCATCATGCGATAGCCATTGCTTTTGTTGTGTTCGCCTTGTGCCTGGGTGGTATTTATTCTGCGACGAAGATTCCTTCCTCGGTTTTTCCACAGACCGACTTTCCAAGAGTCGTCATCCTGGTGGATAATGGGGTTATGCCGGCTGATGAGATGATGGCGGCCATTACCCGTCCTATCGAAGAAGCAATGAAGGACATTCCAGGTGCGGTGACGATCCGTGACGCGACCGGGCGGGGTTCCGCGGAAGTCAATGTCTTTTTCAATTGGAATGTTGACATGATCCAGTCGGAATTGTATGTGCTCAGCCGCCTGTCTCAGATTAGCAGCACTTTGCCGGCGACGGCGACAACGAACGTTTTCCGCTTGACCTTTTCGGCATTTCCAATTATTGGCGTAAGCCTGACCAGCGAAACGCGCGATATAACTCACCTCTGGGAGATGGCCCGTTATACGCTGAAACCGCGATTTCTGCGAATTCGCGGTGTGGGCAGGGTGGACCTCGTCGGGGGACGTGCGCCGGAATATCATGTAATCGTCGATACGCTGCGATTGAAAGCCGCCGGGTTGAGTCTTTCCGATGTAACCGATACGCTGATAAAAAGGAATCTCATAGCTCCGGCGGGCATGCACGAGGAAAACCACACGCTTTACCTTACCGTGGTCGACGGTCGCGTGCACGGTCCCGAAGATATTGAGGCCCTTACTGTCAAGGTTGACAAGGGGCACCCGATTCGGATAAGAGACTTTGCCCGAGTTGAGCGTGGACCCGAGCCCGTCTTCAACGTCGTGGCCGCGGATGGTAAAGAAGCGGTGCTGCTGAATATTCGCAGCCAGCCCGACGGAAGCACGATCGAAATCGCCCGGGAGCTGAAACTGGAACTGAAGCGGCTGAAAAAGCAGTTGCCGCCCGACATGAAACTGGCATTTTTCTATGACCAGTCGTTAATTGTACATGAATCCGTAAAGAGCGTTTGGGAAGCGATCATTTTCGGATTGTTTCTGTCCGTTGTTGTGCTGTACCTCTTTCTCAAAGACTGGGGGACAACCTTTGTGGCAACGCTGGTGATTCCGGCAACGGTTCTGATTACGTTGATATTGGTCAAGGCTCTTGGGCTGACCTACAATCTGATGACTCTGGGTGGTATCGCGGCGGCTATCGGCGTGATTATCGATGATGCCATCGTGGTTGTGGAGGTGATATACGCCAAGATAGCCAGCGGTATACCTCGCGCCCCGGCGGTGAGGGAGGGCATAGGGGAAATCATCAGGCCGCTTCTGGGATCGACCTTCACGCCTGTCGTCGTATTCATCCCGTTGGCTTTTCTGGACGGTATCGTGGGCGTATTCTTTAGAGCTTTGGCGATGACAATGGTTGTCGCGCTGCTCATCTCACTGGTATTGGCCATAACGTTTACACCGTCCATGGCGGCATGGTTCATTGGCGGAAGTCGCAGCAAATCGGCAAAACAACAAGACCAGCAAGTCGGATTTGTGTTGCGCTGGCTCATATCCGTTTACGGACATACGGTTCGAATAGCACTGCATCACCGCTGGATCACGTTGGGGTTGTGCGTGCTTGTCTTGCTTGCAGGTATAATGATCTATACACACCTCGAAAGTGAGTTTCTACCGCCGATGGATGAGGGCGGCTTTATCATTGACTATGTTGCACGACCGGGAACGAGTTTGGCTGAAACCGATTACCAGCTAAAGCAGGCAGAGGAGATATTGCGTACTATTCCAGAGCTTGAGAGCTACTCAAGGCGCACCGGCGCGCGATTGGCCCTGGCTATTGCCGAGCCTCACACGGGAGACTTCCTGGTCAAACTCAAACCCGACCGTACAAGGAAAACCGAAGAGGTGATTTCCGAACTTCGGCGCAGGTTTAATGCCGCAGTGCCCAGTCTTCAATGGGAATTTCCCGGCATCCTTTCCGACTTGATCGGCGATCTCATGTGGTCGCCCGAGCCCATTGAGGTAAAGCTGTACTCGACCGACACGGAGTTTCTGAAGGAGAAAGCCCCTCAGATTGAGGAAAGTATCCAGAAGGTCAGGGGAGTAGTGGATACCTTTGACGGTTTGATGATTACGGGCCCGTCTCTGAGTCTTCGGCTTCAAGGTGTAAACGCGCAGCGGTATGGTCTGACTGCGGATGATGTGGCTGCTGCTGTCCAGACTGCCATGCTCGGCCAGACGGCTTCATCGGTTTTGGAGGGCGACCGCCTTGTCGATATCCGGGTCGTAGTGGACCCATGCGATATCGACCGTGTTGCGAGCCTGCAAAACTTGCCCCTGCGTTGTCCGAACGGAGCAATAGTCAAACTTTCGCAGGTGGTGGATATTGTCGAAGAACCGGGTCAGCTTGAGCTTCGAAGGGAAGATCTTCGACAGGATGTTGCCATCACGGCCCGGCTGGAAGGCCGCGATCTCGGCAGCGCAATGGCGGAAATTCGCAACCGCCTGGCTCAGGATAGATCTATTCCTCCCGAGGCTCTTGAATTCGGGGGGCTCTACCAGCAGCAGCAGGAATCCTTCAGCCATCTGCTGGTGGTTCTTGCCCTGGCTATCGTTCTGGTTTTTACGGTACTACTGACGGAATTCCGGACTTTTGCCGGGCCTGTTGCAATCGTATTTGGCGCTGTTCTGGCGATGTTCGGCGCCGTCATGGCTTTGTATATTAGTGGCACTTCGCTCAATGTCGTTTCGCTTTTGGGAGCAATTATCGGGGTCGGCATTGTGGCGAAGAACGGCATTCTCATGCTTGACTTCGCGGGAGAACTGCACATCTCCGGTCTGAAAATGGAGGACGCCCTGGTTCGGGCCGGGCAGCGGCGACTCCGGCCGGTATTGATGACTTCCGGCACAACGGCACTGGGGATGTTGCCGTTGGCTTACGGCGTCGGCTCCGGCGCCGATATGCTCAGGCCCCTTGCAATTGCCGTAATCGGTGCGGTCTGTATATCGGTGCTCCTCTCTCTCGTTGCGACCCCGGTTTTGTACAGTATTCTCATCAAAATTCGTGGCTCCTGAAGTGGAAGCACCGGACCCTGAGACAGGCTATCAACCGGAAAAGTTCAAAGAACTCTTCGGCGAATTTCTGTTTCTTATTTTTCCGGCGGACCGTCATAATTCTGGAACAACTCGACGATCTCCGGCATAAAAGCATCGAGCGTTTGATACTTGTCCCGCTGCTTTTCATATCGGCCGAGCAATTCTGAAAGCTCTTTCATCCAGTGGAATCCGCGACTGATATGATAATTCGCAATCCGCTCCGCCCGTTCTTTGCCGTCGTTAGCCATCGCGTAACGCACTTCACACGCCCTTACCAGCGACTCTCGCATCATGGTCTGCCAGCTTGCATACGCCTGGCTTTTCATCTGCTTTTCGACTCGCGGAAAATATTTCTCGCCGAAAGAGCTGAAGTCTTTCATATATTTATCAACGAGCGGATTGCAATAGGAATGGCCGAACTCATGAACCACCGTACCTACGACATTAGGGTTGAACGTGGGATTGCCCCAACCGAGCCAGTCGATCCGCCATGCGCCGAGAATACTGTATATTTTCGTTCGTCCATCGAGCTTCACCCGGCAGCCGTAACTGCCCGGACCGTTAAGTATCGATATTACAAGGTTGAAGTCCACATCATCTCTCGGCCCGAAAAACTCATCAAACCAGGTTAGGTTCGCCTTAGTGTCGATAAGTTGCTGAAGCCTTGCCACTGCCGTATCATATTGCGATTGGTTCTTCGCGAGGAACGCCTTGAAATCGGTCTCTTTCACAAAGTCACGACAATTGCCAAGAAATTCACGAGCCTCATCGATCCGCCATCTGCCGTCCAGCGTCTCCGGCCTCGGCTCAAAAGGTACTATCTCGCCACAGCTATTAATGTCCTCAATGTGTACAGCCATGCTCATCACCGCATCATAGCAGACCCAGCGAGTCTCACGCAGTTTTTTTGCCATTTTCACCGCTGGATGATCGCGATGCCCGGCGAAATGCTCGGTAAGGTTCCCCATATACGGCTTCGACTTGCACTTGTTGTACTCCGGATTACCCGCAAGGTTAAATATGACGCTCATCAGTTCCACACGCGGATCTATCGTAACCTTCAGTTTCGTTCGATCCTGCCGGGCTGCCACATTATTTGAATCAGCCGCCCCGGCACTATCAATAATAAAAGCGAACAATAGTATTACTGGCAATACCTTAACCAAGATTTTCCATATACGCTTCACTTAAGCACTCCTTAATTCCGAATTCCGTGGACATCATACTCAATTCCAGTCGGTCTCGCCATCCCAAAGCTCCGCAGCATGACTCGTGACTCGTATCTCGCGGTTTATTCGATGCACAGAAATCTCAACAATTCAAAATATTTAGCCCGCCGATTCACTCGGCGGGTTTTCTTTCAAATCAACACAAAAGAGCATTTTATCCCGCAGCATTAGCAAGCACACCTATCAAAAAATGCACTCCCTAAGGGGCAGGCGTATGCCTTTAATTTCCCCCAGACCTTATTAATGCGGTAGATTCAACATAAGAAAAAATATATAATTGTATAGCGAAAGTTTTTCTTATCAAAAGATCAGATAGTTAGTATGATTAATACTTGTATTCAATATTATGTAACAGAGTCTCGAAAAGGTTTACGGAGATAGCTTAAATATTATGACTGTTGCAGTTTCATGTTTAGAAAGCCCAAAAAAAGAGAGAGAAGCTTTATATAAAAGATTTCACTCGAAACTCGCTACGAATCCACATTTGAATCGAAGCTTAGTGAGTTACCAAGCCAATAAAAAACTACCTTTTTATAGATGGTTGAAATATAAGGAGGGTTTTTCATCGGACTTTGTTGAGTATGTTTTAAAAGAATTATCTATGCCTAAGGGAATTCTACTAGATCCTTTTGCTGGGACCGGAACTGCACTGTTTACTTCAATAAGAATGGGATGGGATGGAATTGGTATTGAATTGTTGCCACTGGGTTTTTTTGCAATATCGTCACGTCTAGCCGCTAAGAGCTTTGGGATGAGGAAGTTTAAAACAGAATTAGAGAGGATTGAAGGCTTAAAGTGGTCAAGCTATTTTGATCCTCAGTTCAAGCTGGAACATATTCCAATAACTGAAGGAGCTTTTCCATCGGAAACCGAACGATCTATTGCAGGTTATCGAGCATATTGTGCTAGTATTAAAGACGGTAATTTGAAGAAGCTGCTCGATCTTGCTTGTTTGTCTGTGCTTGAGTCAGTCAGTTATACTCGCAAAGATGGCCAATACCTACGTTGGGATTATCGAGCGGGAATGGATCGCACGAAATCAAATTTCGACAAAGGGCGAATTGCCGATTTTGATTCGGCAATTCGTAAGAAGCTTCGTGAAATTTACGATGATTTACATAACACAGGCGAAAGCACGACAGGTTTGTTCGACAAAGGATCGCGGAAAAAAGGTGTTGGAGCTTTGGATCTTCGAAAAGGTTCGTGTTTAGAAATTTTACCGCAAATGAAGGCAGATAGTATTGACATGGTTCTGACTTCCCCACCTTACTGTAACAGATATGATTACACTAGAACGTATGCTCTCGAACTTGTTTATCTGGGGGTCGATGCTGACGAGCTAAAGACTTTACGTCAGAACATGCTGTCCTGCACTGTTGAAAACAAGGCGAAGGTGGACCAGTTGGAAGACTTGTACGAACGCTCCGGACACAAGAAGGCGTTCGACAAAATAATGAAGGTGTTTAAAGAGCAGAAGGCGCTTCATGAGGTACTCGGAATTCTTGAAAGACTGGGGATCGCAGGGGAGTTGAACAATTCAAATATTCCAAATATGATCAGAAATTATTTCCTTGAAATGGCTTTTGTTATTTATGAGTTGGGACGTATTCTGCGCTCGGGTGGTAAAATTGTGATGGTTAACGATAACGTGCGTTATGCCGGTGAGGAAATTCCCGCAGACCTAATTCTTTCTGACTTTTCCAGAAGATTTGGTATGCACACCGAGACTATCTGGACGCTCGGGAGAGGAAAAGGCAACAGCAGTCAGCAAATGGGATCTCATGGCAGGAGCGAATTGCGCAAGTGTGTATATGTTTGGAAGAAAGATTAAAATACCACGTAGGAAACGATATTGAATGGAGACCCCAAAGAAAAAGAGAACACCGGACAAAATTCTGATCACTGCTCTGACAAATGCCTACATGGCACGCGCTCAACTTTTTCATCGGGGCGTGAAGGCGTCAAAGATTGATTTACTTATTGCTGAGATTGATAGCATCGATGAAGCAAGTTTGGACTGGTCAGATAAAAAGTTGGGGATTTCAAAAGTTGCATTCGATCTCGTCAAAAAGGCGGGTGGCTCCCCACACCAGGTATTTGCCCATCCACAGGTAATTATGAAGCGTCCCCATCTGATCGGCTACTATCGAAATATAGTGACCATATCAAAGAAAGGAATTGGGCAGATTCTGTTTTCTACTGAACAGTATGAATCAGGTCGGAAGAAGAATATAGTCGGCAAAGATGCTTTAACGGTATGCGAGACCCTGAATCGAATTCTAAGCGGTGTGATAGAAAAGCTGCCCAACTACAGTGTTGAATTGAGCCGGCAGGCTATCCTTGCTGAAATTGGTACCGAGCTCCAGGGAACGTGGGCAAACGTGATTGGCCGGGGGGCGGCAACGGCAGTAAAGGGTCTTTTTGGAGAATACATCGAGTTGAAAAAGTTGGGTCGTTGCCTGAAAGACGGCAGTTTCAAGCTGGACAACGGCTGGACTATAAAATTTGCCAACGAGCCAGATGTGGCGTTTTTTGACGCCTTTGGGGTAAAGCAGATTGCTATTGAAATAAAAGGCAGTTTGGATAAAGCCGGTGCGCAGAGTCGATACGGAGAAGCAAAGAAATCTTTCGGAAAACAGTTGAGCGAGAATCCCCGTTGTCACACAGTTTATCTAGCAAGTTGTTTTACTGATGCAGTAATTGAGCAGATCAAACGGGACGGACAAGTTCGCGAATGGTTTAATCTTACTTCTATCCTATATGATGATTCTGAGCGCAAACGTTTCCTTAATCGAATATTTCACATTGTCAACACACCAACGTGACATAGGATCGCTTATGTATTTATGTTATCTTATTCAGTTCTTTTACTTTTGTTTATTTACATCCCAAGCCTTTCGGCTTAAAGCACAAACTACGACGTTGCCGCTTCAGAGCTGTCATATCCACTCCGTCAGGACTGCATTGCAATTGTAGGAGTTGCCGGACTGATATGTTCAATTAGGAGAGGATAGGGGTCAGGGAGAGGATAGGGGCCAGGCTTATCTTTTTGCGTTTGGAAGTTTTACGCCATGCCTTCCTGCATCCTTTAGGCCGCCGCTTCTCCTGGGCCACTAAGCTTACTTGCCGTATACCTGCAACCCATCCACTACAATACAAAAACCTCTCGTCAACAGCAATAAGATAAACCTGACCCCAGATATAGACCCCAGATATACATGCAAAGGAACTAATCGAGGCATGAGAAAGTCTTTGTTCGATGATTGCCGCGATACCGATGAACGCATTTGTTGAAATCGTGTTTTGGAAAAAAGTCCATTAGTTGCGAGAAGACTAATCGATCTTTGAACATTGGCCAGCCCTTTCGATGAATGTGTAAAGGTCTGACCATAACATGATAATGATTTCAAGTCGAAAACAGTCATTTTTCTCACAACAGATTGAAAATACGTAACTTATAACAATTTATAAAAAGTTAACCGGACAGTAGTGATTTACGATTTACTATTGATTATTTTTGCACGAAATCCGCGTTTATCAGCGTTCATCTGCGGTTAGAATTAGTCGTTAGTATATAGTCGTTGGTCGTTAGTCTAAATACCAAATACCATTAACCATTTACTGTTTCTTTATTTCTTCGTGAATCTTCGCGTCCTTCGTGGTGCGGTAAAGATCGCCGTGTAATGGAGATTTATCTGGAATTAGCCCGCCTTTTTACGTTTATATTCGTATAATAATTAACGAATTCGTATATCGTATGTAGTATGTCGTATATCGTGATTTGAATGAAAAATTGTAAATCGCAAATAGAAAATAGTAAATCCGGAGCTTCTCCGGCAGGGCTTAAGTTGAAAAAACAAACCCAATTTGCGAATGGGCATAGTGAGCTTAAGTGT
>Ga0315541_1003523_pt1 | contig 12012 bp, 8 predicted proteins | sample SalMarSW160190MG_FD_203095 | JGI IMG/M metagenome (GOLD analysis project Ga0315541, IMG submission 203095) | Salt marsh sediment microbial communities from the Plum Island Ecosystem LTER, Massachusetts, United States - Salt Marsh Sediment SW1601-190 ...
ATGAATGGGGTAGCCAGTACAAGCGAAGTCCTCGACAGGGTGTCGCGAGCGTTGGCGCTCCAGGCCGACCTGGCCGACGGCCGGGCGCTCGCCGTCCGTATCGACGTCACCGGGCCAATGGCCTGCCACGACGAGATCGCTGCGAACCCCGATCACTGGGTCCAGGAAATCCGCGCCCTCGCCTCGGTGGTGACATCCGACGTCTGGATCGAGAAGGTCCGGTTCGCGACGGCACGTCCCGCCGACCTCTCTGCTCTGGCCGCGCGAGATGACGCCATGGGGAGCCTCCTGCGGAAACTCGGGGCCGGCGCAGGCAACGCGGACGAGACCGCGGCCTTGCGCACTGCTCTGGTCGATATGAGGGGGGTCCTTCCGCCCGACCTTCTCGCTGGGGTGGATGCCCTCGACCTCAACGACCCCGATCTCATTGGCCGGCTCGCGGCCGAGGCCCGCGAACTCCTCCTCGCGAGAATCGCTCGCGAAGGATCGCCGCGGTGAAGATCCTCGAACTCGGTCTCACGGCGTTCGGCCCGTTCACGGACCAAGTGCTCGACCTCAGCGCGGGCGACCACGGGCTGCACGTGATCTTCGGCCGCAACGAGGCCGGGAAGAGCTCGGCTCTCCGCGCGCTCCACGCGCTGCTCTACGGCATCCCCGCACAGACGACCGACGCCTTCCTCCACCCCTACCATGGGCTCCGCCTCGGCGGGCGTCTGCGTCTTTCCATGGGTGACGGACTCGCGTTCGTCCGACGCAAGGGCAACAAGGGAACGCTCCTCGCTCCCGACGGGACGCGTCTCGACGATGATGCGCTTGACCACTTCCTCGGAGGTGTGGGCCCCGATCAGTTCAAGATGTTTTGGGGTATCGACCACGCCAGACTCGTGCAGGGCGGCAAGGACATCCTCGCGGGCCACGGGGACCTCGGGGAGAGCCTGTTCGCCGCTGGCACCGGCGTCTCCCATCTCCGCGCACTGCGGCAGCGGCTCGAGGACGAGGCCGAGACCTACTTCGCGCCGCGCGGACACAAGCGCCTCATCAACCAGAGCATCGGTCAACTCCGCGAACTCAAGACCGCCCAGCGCGACGCGACCGTGTTGTCCGAGGACTGGGCACGCCAAGACCGAGCGCGGCGCGACGCCGAGAAATGCCTCGCGGATTCGTCGGGCCGGCAGGAGCAACTCGCGCGCGAGAAGTCCCGCTTGGAGCGCCTCAGGCGCGTGCTTCCCCTCCTCGCGGAACGCGACGAGGTACGTGGACGTCTCGCCACCCTCAAGGAGGTGGTGCTGCTCCCGCCGGACTTCCCGAGCCGTCGGCATAATGCAGAGTCCGAACTTCGCTCGGCCGCGCAGCGCGCGGAGCGCGTAGGGGAGGATCTGAAGGCGCAGGAGTCTCTCGTCGAGAGACTCGGGCCTTCGCCTCTCCTGGCCGCCGAGGCGGACGCGGTGAACGATCTCTTCAAGCGCCTCGGCAGTCACCGCAAGGCGCTCGAAGATCGTCCTGGACTGGTCGGACGTCGTAACGAACTGCGCGCGCAGGCAAAGCGTCAGCTCGATGAACTCCGGCCCGACCTGGACATCGAAGCGGTCGAGACGCTGCGGATCTTCGTCGGTCGGCGAGCCCGCATCCAGAAGCTCGCATCCGATCACGGAGCGCTCGAGGGGCGGCTCGAATCGGCGCGAAAGCGGCTCAAGGAGGCTCGCGCCCAGGAGGATGAGCTGGCCCGTGACGCCTCGTCTCTCCCGCCGGCGCGCGACCCGGAGAGGCTCGCGGCGGCGATCGAAGAAGCACGCCAGCGCGGCGATGCGGAGGCGGCGCGTGCAAAGTCCGGCCAAGCCAGGAAGCGGCTCACGGCCCAGGTGGCTGCACTCCTCGAGAAGCTCGGCCTCCTCGAGACAGCGACAGGGAGGCTCCATGCGCTTCGGGTGCCTCCCGCCGCGACTATCTCGCGCTTCGAGCGCCGCGCCCGTGAACTCGACGAAGGGGCCCGCGACCTCGCAGCCGATCGGCAGCGTATCTCGAAGCTGGCCCGGGAACTGGCCGCGAAGATTGAGACACTCCGAACCAAGAAGGCCGTGCCGACCGAGGAGGCGCTGAGAGACGCTCGTACCCGCCGCGACGCGGCATTTGCTCTCCTTCGCGACAAGTGGGAGAAGGGCCGCGACGTCACGGGCGCGGCGCGGGAGCTGCTCGGCAACGGCAAGCTCATCAACCTCTACCTCAGGTCCGTCGAGCAGGCGGACGAATTGGCTGACCTGCTCCGGAGCGAGGCGGACCGCGTTGCGGAATTCGCGCAGCTCCTCGAGCAGCGCGAACGCCTCGCCAACGACGACAAAGCCACCGTGACTTCCGCAGAGCAGCACGAGAAAACCGCCAAGGAACGCGACGCAGATTGGCAAGATGCCTGGAAGCAAGTTCCGGCCGCTCCGCCGAAGATCGATGACGCACGTGCCTGGCGGGAGGACTTCGACCGTCTCGTCGATCGTTCGCGGGAGCTGGCGGAAGCTCAGCAGCAGGAGGAGGAGATGGAGGCGTGGATCGCGACGCAGCTCGCGAACCTCGTACTTGCGATGACGTCCCTTGATCCGGCCCCACCTCCCGCAGGCGGCCTCGCCGCGGCCTTGTCCGCCGCGGAGAAGCTGCGCCAGCGAGTCGAGAAGGACGAGCGCATCCGCGCCGATCACGAGCGCGAGTCCCGCACGACCGAGCAGACGATTCGCGCTGCGGAGGCCGAGATCCGGGACGTCGAGGACGGGACCCAAGCGTGGCTGGGCCGATGGGACGAGGCGGTTCGTGGCCTCGCTCACGACAGCACTCCGGCGCCTGATGACGCGTTGGTCGCCGTGGACGGCATTGACAAAGCTCTCCGGGCGCTAGACGATGCGGGCGGCTACCACGCCCGCGTCTCGGCGATTGACCGCGACGCCGACTCATTTCGAGCTGACGTGCGCCTCCTCGCCGAGCGTCTTGGGGACGCAACTGCGCTCGAGGAGGGGGCGGAGGACGCCTGGGTCGACGGCATCCACCGACGCCTCGCCGCGGTGCTGCAGGAGAATGAGGGGCGTCGGCAGGCCCAGAATCTCCAGGACCGGCTCAAGGACGACGTCGCCCGCGCCGTGGACGCCCTCACCTCCGCTCGTCTCACGCTTGCCGAGGTGCGCAACGAGGCGAAGTGCGGCGCTGCCGACGATCTGGCCCTTGCCGAACAGCGGAGCGCCGAACTTCAGGCTGCTCAGGCGGACCTCGCCCGGATCGAGAAGGATCTCGTCCGCAACGGAGACGGGCAGACGATCGCGGCTCTCGAGGCCGAGGCGGCGGGCTCGGACAGGGATGCCATTGATGTCCGGCTCTCGGTGATCGGCGCGGAACTGCGGGATGTCGATACAGTGGTCGCAGCAGCCCATGACGCTCGAGCCACGGCTCGCGCGGCGCTTCAGGGGCTCCAAGGGCCTTCAGCAGCGAGCGAACACGCGGAGAAGATCCAGTCGACGCTCGCTCGACTTCGGGACGACGTCATCTGCTATTCGCGCCTACACCTGGCATCCACGATGCTCGCGCGTCGCATCGACGACTATCGCCGTGAGAACCAGGCGCCGCTCCTGCTCCGCGCCGGCACCCACTTTCAGTCGATGACCCTCGGGGCCTTCGAGCGACTCGAGGCAGATGTCGAGGAGGAACGTCCCGTCCTGGTGGGCGTCCGACCTAACGGAGCCCGGGTGCCTGCGGGTGGGATGAGCGAGGGGACAGTGGACCAGGTCTTCCTCGCGCTGCGGCTCGCAGCTGTCGAGGCATCCAGTGCGTCTGGGGAGCCGATGCCGTTCATAATAGACGACGTACTCGTCCAGTTCGATGACGAGCGCAGTGCTGCCGCGCTCCGCGTGCTCGCCAACGTGGCGGCACACACGCAGGTCGTGTTGTTCACGCACCATCGGCACGTCAGGACATGCGCCGAGGCATTGGTTTCGCCTGCGGGCGTGATCATTCATGAGCTTTGAGCGACGGGGCACATGCCGGCTTGATCCGAGTGTCATCCAAGTGCGTAAGTATGGGAGGCCGGACAACCCTCGGCTCATCTTGAGCGCCTCTTGAGCGCCTCCGCAGTGCGATTCTTGATCCTGGAAGTAGCGGCCAACTCCAGCGACTTTGATTGTTAGCGTTGCCGCCTTTCTTACCTATGCGGGGCGCGTTCATGCATTGACCTTCACGTCTCTTCTCGGGCTAATTGTGGGGTACGTGCTCACCTTCATTCGCGATGGGCTCGAACCGCCTGTGGAGTAGTCAAGTCGACTTATGTCCGACCTACTCGTACGGACCCAAGAACCGTTCGCCATTGAAATGAATAAGGTGGCTCGGTGCTTCTGCGACCCAGACCTCTGTCTCCCATGCAATGTCATTCAGGTATCGCACCATCGCCTGGCGACTAAGGAACGCCGTTACGAACACCAACGGCGCTGTGGACGAACCAAACAATTCCTTAAGCTCACCGCGGCGCTTTGGATTCACCGGTCCGTGGCTCGTAACCGCCTCAATTAACACCAGCCAGTTCTTCTCGGTGTAGTGGACAACCACATCGGGCATCTTGCCGTGAGAGTTCACGCGTATGCCAAGCGCTGCCAAGGCCGATTCGTCGAAGTAGCCCCACTTCGCATCCGCATCCCCGACGTAAACGGGCTGCGCACCAGGGGTGAAGCGCGAGCAGAAATCAGAAATGATCTTTTCGATCAACTCGTTCTGGCCACCAGGCGAAAGGGAAATCTCCTGACCCTCAGGGAGGCGCAACGGAATCCTCTGCATCTCGCGTTCCTTCGCGTACTGCTGTGCAAGCGTCGGCGCGGACGCTAAGTGCTCAGCCAGTCTCCGATCCCAGCCTGAAGTGCCAAAAAGACGGAGAAGTCCCAGGATGCTCTCTGGCACCTGATAGCAGTAGGCTGGGCTGTTCACAGGGCGATCAGGACGATCCGGGTTGGCGGCAACCAGTCCTGCATCCCTGAACTGATGGAGGGTGAAGCGCCGGACAGTCTCTCTTGTGTTCGGCTTCCAGAGCTTCCCGTAGTGCTCCGCAGCGAACTCCATGATCGGGGTAACGCCACGTAGCGGGTTTCTTGCCCCAGACCAGCGTTCCCGAGGTTTCAGGTCAAGTAGCGCGAGCAGAGTCAAGGCGGCGCGCTCGTTGGTCTGTTCTCGCGGTAGCCCAAGAGCTTTCAGAATGCTGATGGCCTCTTGGATGCGATGCTCGGCAGGCTCGCTCGGTGCTGCTTGATCTGCCACGTTGAGTAGCTCCCCTTCGACGATGTCATCGAGTTCCGACTGCTCAGGCGCCTCATCGCTGAGGTGCTTCCCAATCCGCTCCAGCTGCACTGTTGTGGGGTATGGTAGCTTCCTCAGATCTGTGGCGTTGACCTGAGTGTGTCCATTGAACTGCCTGAAGTATGAGTCCACAAGGGTGGTATTCAAATAAGCCGTGAGTCCCTGGGCTAAGGACCTACTGAGCCCACGGCCGTGACAGTGGAAGTAGTTCAGGTGATTCTCAAACGCGACGAACTGGCCAGGTGCCGCGTCCGGAGTGAACAGGGCAGCCACGACGCGTCGGCACTCCTCCTTGGAAGAGAATCGCTTCACTAAGACGTATGTGCCGTTTTCATTGACCTGTCCCTCGACACTCTCGCTGAGAACCAGAGCATTGGGCTTCTTCCCCTCGACCTTAGGCCACGACACTCTGCCACCGTCGAAATGCGTGGGGTAGATCAGAGGCACGGTCCCAGCTTCAGGCTCCTTGCGAAGGCATTCCTTGGCTCGGAAGTCCACCACACGCCCCGTTGAGACCTCAAGATCAAGAGTCGCAAGTGACCCCTTCAGAGCGCTGATGATCTGGGCGACGCGTCCGCCCCATTCATCCGGCACGACGTGGATAAATGCGTCGGTGTCGCCAGGCCGCACCACTTCAACAAAAGGTACGGGGCGCCGCTCCGTTTCGGCGCAATGTCCTGCCTCACTCCATTCAACCTGAACCGTTAGCTGTTGAGGTAGGGCTCGCTCAGCCCGGAACACCACCGTCTCTTGGAGTACCTCATCACCTCCAAAGGCAACGTCCCGTGAATCGAAGACATGCAGATGCGTCAAGCTGGCAAGACGTAGCAGGTCCTTGCGAAAAGGCGTGAAGTACGGGCCATTGCAGAATGAGCGCGGTGTTATGGCAATTAGTTCACCACCAGCATCGAGCGATCGCAAAGCTAGGGAGACGAAGGCAGCATAAAGATTGCCCGTTTCGATACCCACCTCGCTCAACAGCCGCCGCTCCTCCGAGTCCGAACGGATCTTCTTGTACGGAGGGTTCAGGATAGCCAAGTCGAAGGCCGGCCATCGATTGCCAAAGATCCCACCGTTTATTGAGCGTACAGCCGATGCGATGAAGTCGTCATGGTACGTTGTGTACTGGAACTCGACGCCCACCCCACGACATACTTCGCGACATAACTCGAGGGTTCGCTGAAGAAATGGCCTGAGCCCTTCGTCGATCTCGAAGGCTGATACTTGGATTCGGCGTGGACGTTCTGAGGCTGCGCAGGCACGGGCGACCCAAGCCGCGGTCAGCGTGCCGACACCGGCACCTGCGTCAAGGATCCTAACCTCCTCCCGCCCGAGCGAGCTCATGCCGGCCATGAGCTTCGCAACCGTAGCCGAAGTGAAATACTGCCCGAGCGCGGCCTGGCGCCGGCGGTCTAGGTGACGCGCCGCATCCAGGCGAAAGAACTCTACCTGGTCGAGAAGCCCCGCCGGGTCTAGCGGTCTGAAGGCGGAGTCGGCGAAAGGCCATGTGAGGTGCATGGCTACATTGTAACCCAGCCGGCTGCGACTGCAACTGAGCTCCGCCCCGCTACCAGACCTCGCTCAGAACCCACTCATCAACCGGCTCGACCTGGGAATCACCAACAAGCGATCTGAAGAATGAGGCCGGCCCTACGACGCGCCTGTCGTCAATGCAAGAGCCACAGCATCAAACACATTCATCCTCTCATCTTCGCTCATCCACGGTTTCCGCTCCGGCGGGAGGTGTGGCTCCAGCTCCGGAAAGAGGTTGGATATGGCCAGCGCAATCTCTCGCTTCGTCACACCCGCATCCTGAAAGGCCGCTCGCACCGACGCGCGCGAAACCCTGAGTAGTTGTAGTCGACTCCGCTTGCCGTACTCCTCCAGTACTCGGACCCGGCGAGTCTTTCGAGAGACCCTCCTCACGTTGTCGAGGTCTTCAAGCACAAGGCACTTCGACCGGTACCGCAACAAGAGATCCTCAACCCTGGCCACGAATTCCTTTTCGCCCGTCCCCCACACCCTTGCAACGCCCCAATCCACCAATCGGGTGCCCCCCTCGAGCACAGCGAATCCGAAGCCCTTCAGGCAAGGGTCTACGGCTACGATCCGCATGTGCTTGGCGTTGTGCTTCATGGTTAGCTGACGTGATTTATATCGCTTTCCCTTTCTGGCTGAGGAGCTTCTTGAGCACGGCGATCTTCCTATCTCGTACGCCACTCTTGGCTTGCCGCTCAAGGCTCCGAAGCAGTCCCCGTACGCGTGGTTGCATCGCCTCATGGACGTCGCCGAGCATACCTTCGTAGAGCTCTGAGATGTTTGCCCCGAAGATGATGGCGTAGCCAAGGACGGCTCCCAACACGGGCACGCGATGCCCTCGTTCGTGCCGCGAGACGCTCGTGCCACACATCGAGCCCAGGAGAAATGCCACCTCGTCCTGAGAGAGGCATGTACGCCGCCGGAAAGTGCGCAGATATGTTCTCAGTGGTTCGTGAGTCATATGCAGTCGTCTCATTTTGCGGGGATCTTGTCAAAGAACGGAGAGAGGAAATCGTGCCGGATGCGGCATAGCCGCGATGATCCCCAGGGCTGCGGGGGACATGGGGACATTGAGTCGGGTGGGTCCCTATGTTGGCAAACTTCCCTGCCCATGCGAGGATGCCCGGCTACGGAGCGCCCGGTGCCTCTTCGGAGGTCCCCAACGTCCCCATGTCCACCCCAATGTCCTCGAGCCCGTACCTGCGGCTGAGTGGCCCGAGTTTGCTCATCTCGCTGTCTGGGATGACAAACGTCCCGTGAGTCTTCACGGAAACGAGAGAGAGCCGATTGCGGAGTTGGGCTCCAATCCAACGTGGCGTGATCGGTCGCTGGTAGTCCGAGCCGAATTGCCCGTTGAATCGTTCCGCGATCTCCTTCACAGCCAACGGCACGAGATCGCGCCGCATGTGGAACATGATATCAAGAAGTTGCGCCTCTAGGGTGGCACTTCTCTCCGCGGCAAGCACGCCGCTCTTCCCTCGCGCCAGCACACGGATCCGCTCCCGAGCTCTAACATCGCCTGCCACGGAGAGTAGAGGGGCGAACACCTGAGTGATCCTCGCCTCTACTAGGGGATCACGGGAGTCGTCGAGACTTTGTGCAGTACCCCGGTTCCGGAACCGGTACACGAGGAGCTGGTTCCGCAAGGCTGTTGCTTCGTCATGGAATCGCCTTGGGAGGCTGAGCGGGATATCCGCACGGGGAGCAAGGCCCGACATCATCTCCGTAATGCAGCGGCTCTCCAACGCGGGATCATCAAAGGACTTCCTGGTGGCGATGATCTTCGGACCGAAGACGTTGAAAGCCGTTGGGTTGAACTCCTTGGAGGGCGTCGCCTCGCTGCGGAGCACCGGGAAGCCTGCCGCATTGCCGTTGTTGAGAATCTTGATGATATCCGCCCTCTCGTCCGAGAAACGGAAATCGCTCTCGTCGATGACCAGGGTACCCTGGAAGGCGTCGATGAGGCGGAACAGTGGAGAAGTCGTGGAAGCACCGCTCGCGAACATGGGCTTGTAGCAGAGTGAGCCGATCGTCTGAAGGCAGCGCGACTTCCCGCTCCCGAAGTCTCCCTTGAACCGCAGGTAGGGAACCTCACTGAAGGCGTCGTAAATCCACGTGAGGAGGACAAAGTACCCGGCGATCTCCTCGAAGGAATCGCTGAGATCCGCGTAGCTGTGAATGAAGGCCCGCACCGCCTGGAGCAAGGTCTTCTCGGACTCATACGCGACCGCGTCGGAAGGCAAGAGCAGAACGCGGTGCGTGAGCAGGTTGTTGTCCGGAGAGTACGGAATGACCGGGCCCAGCCGTGGGAGGTCTAGCTCGCGGCCTTCATCAAGCCTGCCATCGCGGTAGGTGACGAATGTTGTCTCGTGTCGCTCAGGCCTGTAGATGGCCTCGACGAGGGTGCCGTCGTCCAGGCCTGCGGACACGATGGGTCTTCTGACCCGCTTCGCAGGCCGTGGGTTGCTCATCCGCTCAATGATATAGCGGGTCGATACGCACCCAAGGCGACCAAACGCGACGAACACGGCATGATCCGACCGTAGGCGCCACGCCGCTCGGTGTGCTCGCGCTCCTTAGACGATCCGTGCCGCGTCCTGCCCCCCAACGATGCCGCTCAGCATTGCTCCGCCTGCCTGCCGTTTGCGGCTGGATCGACCGCCTTTGAACGCCTGAGCCCTCTGGGAGAATGGACCACGGAAGCAGCGCCCGAGTCCCTTCCTCAAAGGAGTTGGTGATGTCCCTACATGCAGACGACATGCGGCGGAGCGTGCAGATCTTTGATCAGGTCGGCGAAGTGGTGAGCTACCTGCGTTCGCGAGGAGTTGCATCAAGCAGTGACCACGGCAAGATCCTCGCTGTCCTCGTCGAGCTGCCCATCCGGCAAACATCTGGACGGGTCACGGTATCGCAGGCGGCAAGGCTCTTGTACATGAGCCGGCGAACACTGTCTCGGCAGTGCCTCAAGGCGGGGCTGCCCAATCCGCACCGAGTTCTTTGCTTCGCCCGTGTACTCGGTACCCTGCGCCTCATGCGTGCCACGGGTTGGTCCGTGGGTCGGGCGGCCGGGGAGACCGGCTGGCCTGACCCCTTCTCCTTCTCTAACGCTGTTCAGCGAATGACCGGCCTGCGCCCGAGCACCGCCAGAGCGAAGGGCCCGCTCTTTGTTGCTGAGGCCTGGCTTCAGAGGGAACTCCTGCAGGGCAATCTTGTCCTCCGAGAACCCGAAGCGCCTCCCTGCCCTTCCTGTGGTCGCCAGCTGTGGCCTGGGGATAACGACCGCGTCACGGCGTACCATCCGTGACGCAAAGAGCCAAGGATATGTCCTTGGCTCTTTTTCTGCGCTTAAGCAACATCAGGCATGAAGCTGGAGTTACCCCGTCTATGCGTAGCTCCGCATAGACGGGGGGTAACTCCAGACAACGAGCGGACTAAGGCGAACGCGGCTGGCCATTTGCAGCCCCCCTGTCGGAGACCTTGAAGTTCCCAGACGCTTGGGGGGCGCCAATCGGGGATGCGGTGCGCGATGCATCCTAAGATGGGCCCGGCCCGCAGCGCAACAGAAAAGGCGCCTACAGAAGCATGACCCACTGTATGCTAGGCAGTGGGATGGAAGGAGTGTGGACCGCCGCCGGTGTGTCACTTGCCGCATGAGGCAGCACCAACCTTCTTGGATATCGGACGCCGACAGGCAGAATGTGATCATGCTAAACCCACAGGATGCCGAGTTCGAAAGACTCTGCGAGACCATCCTCATCCCCAAGGTGGAGGTGCTGCTCAGGCAGCGGATCCGATCCGTCGTGCGCCTCCTCGAACTCACAGCCAGGGAGGTAGCGGATATCAACAAGCGCCTCGCTCACCGCAAGCGCACCGGCCGAAGATAGGCGGCAGCCGCACACCTCATCGCCGGGTGTACGCCCTCCCCACATTCCCTCCGGCAAGTGGGCTGTAACCGGCGTTGGGTCCACGTCCCTCGCCTTCGCCCGCCGACCCTGATAGAGTTCCCCGCCTACAGCCGGCCCCCTCCCCGGGACGTGCTCCTCGTACGCTGACGGGCGGCCCTCAGACAAGGACACGACTCTGAGGTCACACCGCATTGAGCGGGACCATCATTCACGATACACTGGTCCATATGATCCGCGATCCTTTCTATCGACAGGTCAACGAGGCTCTAAAGACCAACCTCGATCGGGACCTCTTTGGACCGCGCCAGGCGATCACACGAATCGGCTCTCGTGCAGGAGCGCATCGAGGAGATACGAGGCATTTAGGCCGATGGACTCTTGAGGGCTCCGGCCCTCTTGGGTGGACATGGGGACATTGGGGACTTCCCTAGGGGTCAGGCAGCCTTCTGCTCCTCCTGATGGCGCCCCAGAACCTCACTCCATTCCTTCAATTCTTCCGTGAGTTGGTTCCAGTTAATTCCCCTGCGGTTCACCTCACCGGATCCGCTGCTGGTACATCGCTGAAGAACGGTGTAGAACACACCTAGTTCGGCGGTTCCAAAACCCCATTCATGCCCGTAGGGAATTCCCGCCGGAAAAATGAGCTGTTGGAACCGAAGGCGCATCTCAGGCACGAGGGCATGCCAGAAGGCGCGCGGAGCATTCACCGCCTCAAGAGCGTTGGGAAGTGTCTCGGCGACCCTTGGAGCATCATCTTGCTGAGCTCCCTCCGCAGCCGGAACGGCCGTCCGCGCTTCAGCTATCAAACGGTCGACGGCCGCAAGACGCTCCTGAAACACGTCCCGCGTGTAGGCCCCAGCCTCATGACTCTCGAAGATACGGGTTCGACGACTCTCCAAGTCGGTGACGGCCTTCTTGGCCCTTCGTGCCTGCTCGATCCCGTCGGACTCCCGTTTGTTCCACAAGTCAAGAAGAGCAACTCGGAATACACGCAGCGCCTTGGCACTCGGCGCGAGCCGCTCGACACGGTGGAGGAAAGCCTCTTCCAGAATCTCCTTCCGAACTGACTTTCCTCGAAGGAAGCAGGATGGATTGGAGCAATGGTAGTACGCATACCGCCCACCGTTTCCACGGGACACTGAGCCAGTGTATGGTCGTCCGCAGCTTGCGCACGTTACGGTGCGGCGGAGTGGAAAGAGCGGGTTCAAACGGTCTCGCTTTGCTGTAGCTCCCTTCTTACCTGAACGGATCAGCTGGATGC
>Ga0315541_1003525_pt1 | contig 12006 bp, 7 predicted proteins | sample SalMarSW160190MG_FD_203095 | JGI IMG/M metagenome (GOLD analysis project Ga0315541, IMG submission 203095) | Salt marsh sediment microbial communities from the Plum Island Ecosystem LTER, Massachusetts, United States - Salt Marsh Sediment SW1601-190 ...
AGTCGATGCGACGGCTGAGCGATCCGGCCGAGCTCGTCTTCTCCGAGGCGGGCTCCGTCCTGCTTCAGGAACCCCGCCGCGCGACCGAGGGGCTCAGGCGATCCTCGGTGCGCCTGGTGCTGAGCGACTTCATGAGCCCGACCTCACCCTCGGCGGTCATCAAGGCCCTTTCGGCCGGGTGTGCGCGCCTGATCGTGCTGCAATTGCTCGGACCATGGGAGAACGATCCGGGGCCGGTCGGGCCCGCGGTCCTGGAGTCGGTGGAGGGCCGCCGCCGGGCCGACCTCACCCTGGATCGCCGTGCCGTTGAGGACTACGTGCGCCGCCTCGGGGCGCTCAAGGACGAGCTGCGGGACCAGACGCGCCGGTGCGGCGGCCTGCACCTGGAGGTGGTGGCGGACCAGGGGCTCGAGGAGGTCCTGCGCTCGCGGTTCCTGCCCCTCGGCCTGGTGGAGGTCGGCTGATGTTCTACTTCGCCCATCCCTGGGGGCTGCTGGCGCTGGCCGGCGCGGGGGCGGTCGTGTTGCTCTACGTCTTCGTGTTCAGGGGCAAGCGGATCGAGGTCTCGTCGTTGCACCTGTGGCAGGCGGCGCGGAGCCTGCGGCTTGAGGGGCAACGGAAGCGGCGTCCCCCGCTGACGGTGCCGTTCCTGTTCGAGCTGATCAGCGCGCTGCTCCTGGCGCTGCTGGTGGCCGGGCTGGCGTTCCGGCGGCAGTGGAAGTTCCAGCACCTTGTGGTCGTGCTGGACTCCAGCGCCTCGATGAGCGCTGTCGTGGACGGCGAGTCCTTCCGCGATCGGGCCGCGGCACAGGTCATGGAGTGCTTCGATCGGCTGGGGCGGAAGGGCCGAGTCACGCTCGTCGGAAGCGGGTTCGAGCCGCGGATCCTCGGCGGGGAGGCGCTCGACCGCCGGGACGCCGCGGCCGTCTTGGGGGAATGGAGGCCGTCCGGCCCCGATCATCCCCTTGAGCCGGCCATCGAGCTGGCCAGAGCGCTCGGGCAGGAGGAAGCCTCGCCGCTGCTCCTTACGGACCGTCCGGTCGCCCTCGAAGGCGTCCAGGTGGTCGCCGTCGGGCGGCCCGCCGAGAACACGGGCTGGATAAGCTGCCATTGGACGGGCGGGAACGAGCTCTTCGCCCTCGCCGAGCACTTCGGCCCGGGACAGCCGGCCAAGACCGTCACCGTCTACGGGGACGGCATCAGGCTGGCACAGACCGAGATCGACTTCTCCCAGCGCCGCCAGGTGCCGCTCAGCGTGGCGGTCCCCGACGAGGTCTCCCGCGTGCGGCTCGAGCTGCCCGACGATGCTCTGGCGAACGACAACGTCCTTCACACGGTGCGGCCCGTGTACACTGCCCTGGCCGTTCGCATCGACCTGGACACGGAGCCCCTCGCCCGCTACGCGCGACGCGCCGTGGCTGCTTCGGACCGGGCGCTCGTCACCGACGCAGGGGACGCCGACGTGCTCCTGTGCGAGGAAGGGCGCCCGCCGGGTCCGGAACGCTTCCGCCTGGAAGTGCACCAGCCCGAACCGGCGGCATCGACGCCATACGTGGGGCCCTTCGGCGTGAACGGCTTCCACCCCCTCACCCGCGGCATCGACGTGAGCGGCATCATCTGGCCGGCCGACCCTGCGTTCCGGCCCGAAGGCGGCCTGACGCTCCTCTCCTGCGGCGAAGTGCCGATGGCCGTGCTGAAGGACAACACGCTGACCGTCAACCTGGACGGCGGCTCGGACCAGCTTTTCACGTCGCCCGCCTGGCCCATTCTTGTCGCCAACGTGATGGAGTACGTGCACGAGCGCTCCCCCGGCCTCAAGCGCCTCTCGTATCGGCTGGGGGAGGACCTGGGCTTCTATCGTCCTTCCTCCTGGCAGGGGGACGTGGAGATCGAGTCCCCGCAGGGGGAGCGCCGACGCTTCGACGGCGAACACGTCTACCTCGGTCGGCTCAAGAGGGAGGGAGTCTATCGCGTCTACTGCGGCGACAGACAGGTCGCCTCCTTCGACGTGAACCTGCTCTCCGAGAGCGAATCCGACCTGACCGGCGCGGCCTCGGCCGGCGCCGACCGGCAGATCGAGACCGCCGTCGCCAGACAGGTGCGGGGACGCCACTTCCATCGGGAGTTCGCCCTCATCGTGCTGGCGCTGCTGCTTGGATGCTGGTACCTGTTGGAAAGGCGCGGTCCATGATTGCGCTGTGCGCACCGCTGGCCCTGCTCATTGCCGCGCCGCTGCTGTATCTGTGGTGGCGGCTCGGCCGGGGTCCGCGCGAGGTGCGGCTCATCCGCCTGGCCATCGTGCTGCTTGTGGCGCTGACGGTGGCAGACCTGGAGGTTCGGTCGGGCGAGGGATCCCGCCACGTCGTGCTGCTGGTGGACCGCTCGCTGTCTTGCGGGAGGGAAGCGCTGGCGAGGGCCGCCGAGGTGGCCGATCTGCTCCTGCGCAGGATGGACGCCGAAGACCGCCTGTCCGTCGTCACGTTCGGCAGGGATGCGATGGCCCTCTCGCAGCGCAGCAGCCTGGGCGAGATCACGGGCCTTGAGCTGGACGACGCCAGTGACCTGACGGCGGGGCTCAACCTGTCGGCTGCCCTTCTGGGCGAGACGCCCGGCGGGCGGGTGCTTGTCGTCTCCGATGGGCTCTACACGGGGCCGGATCCCCTGGATAGGTTGCCGAGCTGGAGGACAGCGGGAGCCCCCCTGGATTACTCCCCCGTCGTTCACGAGGAAGGCGGGGACGTGGCGATCTCAGCGGTCGAGCTGCCCGAGCGCGTCCGCGCGGGTCATCCGTTCGAGCTCGCGTTCACCGTGCACTGCCCGGCGGCTACCGAAGCCACGCTGGGCCTGGAGCGCGGCGGCGCAGAGGTGAGCCAGACGGTCTCGCTGGGCCCCGGGGAGCACCGTTTCACACTCCAGGACGTGGCCGGCCGGGCGGGCCTTCTGCGCTACGTGATAACGGCCACGGCCGTGAGCGACTCAAGACCGCAGAACAATCGCGCCCTCGCCGTCACCATGGCCGTCGGCCCTCCCCGCGTGCTGGTGCTGAACGATCACGGCGGCCCCGACAACTTGACCCGCGCCCTGGCAGCCGCCGGCGCGGACGTCACCGTCGCCGGGACGGAGACGGCCGTGAGTTCTGCGGCCCTCAAGCCCTACTCGGCGGCTGTGCTCGAGAACGTGGCGCTGGGTTCCCTGAACGACAGGGCGGACGTCGCCCTGCGCAACTTCGTGCGCGAGACGGGCGGCGGCCTGCTCGTCACCGGTGGTCGGCGTAGCTTCGCCGAAGGCGGCTATTACCAGAGCCGTCTGGAAGAGGTGCTGCCGGTCTCCGTCATGCGTGAGGAGCAGTACTCCCGCGCCAAGATCGCCATGGCCATCGTGCTTGACCGGTCCGGCTCGATGAGCGTGCCGGTGGGCGGGGGCCTCACCAAGATGGCCCTGGCCAACCGGGCCGCCGCCGAAGCCGTCGGGGTGCTGATGCCCCAGGACGAAGTGGCCGCGATCGCCGTGGACAGCATGGCGCACCTGGTCGTGCCCCTCGCAGCCGTCGGGGCGAAGCCGGATTCGATCATTCGCAGCATCCTGGCGATCGAGTCCATGGGCGGCGGCATATTCGTCTACACGGGCCTCACGGCGGCTGTCAATCAGCTCCTCAAGAGCTCGGCCTTGACGCGCCACATCGTCCTGTTTGCTGACGCCAACGACAGCGAGGAGCCCGGCGACTACAAAAAGCTGGTTGACCAGTGGGTCGGCGCCGGCGGAAGCATATCCGTCATCGGCCTGGGCACCAAGCACGACAGCGACGCGGCGTTCCTGATAGACATCGCCTCACGCGGCGGGGGCCAGGTCTTCTTCACCGCCGACCCCCGTGCTCTGCCCCGCGTATTCTGTCAGGATGCCATTCGGGTGGCGCGCAAGACATTCCTGGACAGGCAGACCGGCGCCAGCGTGCACCCGGAGATCCTCCGCCTCGGTCGCCTGCAGATCGACCGGTTCCCCGACTTCCTGGGCTACAACCTCTGCTACGGCAAGGAGGAAGCCGTCGAGCTCGTCACCACTACCGACGAGCACATGGCGCCCGTGCTGGCCGTGTGGCAGAGGGGGCTGGGCAGGGCGGCCGCGCTGACGTGCGAGGCGGACGGTGCTTACACGGGCAACCTGCGGACGTGGTCCGACTACAAGCCGTTCTTCTCCTCGCTGGTCAAGTGGCTCGAGCGCAGCCGTGACGACCCCGCGCTGTTCGCCACCATCAGACGCACCGGGCGGACCGCCGCCGTCTCCCTGGAAATGGACGCCGGCGCGGCGCGGACCTGCACGGGCGCCACCGCCGTCATCATCCCGCCGGACGAGCGGGACCTTCAGAAGCTGCCGATGCGGTGGATGGGACCGCAGCGACTGGCGGTCGACTTCAAGCTCGAAACCGAGGGCATCTACCACGGGATGGTCCTCACCAATGAGGGCCGACACGTGAGCCTGCCGGCCGTGGTGCTGCCCTATTCGCCCGAGTTCGCGCCCGTCGCCCCTTCGGCCGGTCTGGAACTGCTGGAGAAGCTGGCGGCCGGCACCGGCGGCACGCACGTCCTGCACGTGCGGGAGCTGCTGGAGGCAACGCTCGGGCCGCGAGCCCAGGCCGTCAGCGCCGCGCCCATCCTGGCTCTGATGGTGCTGATGCTCGTGCTCTGCGACATCGCCACCCGGAAGCACATCTGGCGATACCTCATCCCCCGGTTCGCGGCGACCGGCTACGTCAAGGCGGGCACAGTCGCACGCGCGGGCCTCGGGCGGCTGAGGGGCAGCCTGCGCCGGCTCCGGGCCAGGGCCCGCCGGGCGCTCGCAACATCCGCAGACGAGGCTGCGGGTGAACCCGAGGCGCCGGCGCCCGGGGAGGACAAGAGCGTCTTCGAAGGGGCCAAGCGGCGCTCGCGCCCCGGCCGCGAAGCGGACCGCCCCCGGCGGAAGCGATAAGCCCCGCCCCGCCGTGCGAGGGGGCTGAGGGTGGGTTGGCCGCGCCCGATCCCCCGGGCTGACGCCCGGGGCTACGGTTATGTCGCCCCTTGCGGGGCTTGGCCGGCCACGGCTGACGGCGACGACAGGGCCAATCGAACGGGTCATGCGGCACGGAGGGAAGCGTGATTACTCGCGTCGTCGTGCTCGTCCTCGTCGTCGCCCTCGGGTCCAGTTGCCGCCGCCGTAAGTCCCGGCAGGGATGACACCTGGCTGGCGCGGGGTGTGAGCTCCCGGAACGCTCGTCGGTTCCCTATTGCAGGTCATTCCGAGGACCCCGTCCCGGAGGGACGGGACGACGAGGAATCTCGGCTTGCCGCGTTCGGCAGCCTATCTCCCTCGCCCCGCTCACGTCACGTCAGCTTCTGCTTGTACTCGTCCGGCAGGTATTGATCGAGCCATTCCCTGCCCGTGGATTGGTTGCCCCCCTCCAACCCGTAAACCGTGTTGACGTAGCGGCGGTAGACGTCGACGAGGTCGTCCGACTTCCCCACGTACTCCTGCTCGACGCCCTCCCTCGTGTAGGTGAAGGCGTAGGGCGGCGAGATGTCATACACGGGCACGTCGCGCCATGTCTTCACGGCGTCCCGCGCCTTCTCATGCATCTCCTCGCGGACGGCGTCGGGCGTGCGCGTCTTGACCAGATACGGCCCGAGCGCCTTCTTCGTGACCACGCTCGCCATTGCCGGCACGAGCCCGAGCGCCTCGTCCACGGCAGCCCGGTCCCCGGATACCATGACAGTGGGCTTGCCGCACGCCGCCAACTGGACGATGAACATGCCCGCCTCCCCGTAGGCCTTGCCGTTGAGAACGACGCGCGTGTGCGGCAGGCAGGCGAACGGCGTGCCCGCCATGGCGTGCGCGCACAGATACATGCCGGCGTCGTATCCGTCCTCGAAGAACGGCAGCCACGGCGCGCGGTGGTAGTCGCCCGTGATCAGCTCCACGCGCCTGTCCAGCTCCTCGACGACGATGCTGTTGCCGGCCCCGTGCGAATCCCAGATGGTGACGGCCTCGGCGCCGCCCTCGAACGCGCCCTGCGCCGCTGCGTTGACCTCCGCGGTGTAGAGCTTCCGCAGCCGCAGGCGGCGGTGGAGGTTTTCCGGCGACTGGTCCTTCCGGTCCTCCCAGGCAGCCATTCCTGCGATGCCTTCGATGTCGGCCTGAATGTACAGTTTCACTCTCTTCCTCCTGATGGCTGATGCTCTCACTTGTCACGGCTCGTCTGCAGGCGCAAAGCGTCTCTTCGCCGGCAATGCGTAGGCCTGGCGCCCTCCCGCCAGCGCTCACGCGTGGGACGTCTTGGGCGGCAGCCAGTCCTGGTGGCGCATGACGATGTCCAGCAGGCGGCCGAGCAGCTCCCGCTTGACCCCGGGCGGGCCGCTGTCCCACAGGTTCTCGAACTCGTTCGGGTCGTTCTTCAGGTCGTAGATCTCTCCGTAGTCCTCGCCGGCGTAGGCCGTGCACTTCCAGCGCTCCGTCACGACCGTCCGCAGCCGCAGCCCGAGGGCGTCCACGTCGTCCTCGACGTAGACTTCGTCATGTGCGCGCGCGGAGCGCCCCATGACCTGCTCGACGAGCGAACGCCCCTGCGTGCCCTCGGGCACGGGCACGCCGGCCAGCTCCAGTATGGTCGGGAACAGGTCCATCAGCCCCGCCACGCCGCGGACGCGGTGCCCGTCCGGGAAGTGGCCGGGCCAGCGCAGCAGGAACGGCACCCGCTGAAGACCCTCGTAGTGCATGGGGCCCTTCAGGATCAGATGGTGGTCGCCGAGCATCTCGCCGTGGTCGGATACGAAGATGACGACCGTGTCCTGCTCGACGCCGCGCGCTCGGAGCGCGTCGAGCAGCCGCCCGACGCCGCCGTCGATCATCGCGACCATGCCGTAGTAGGCGGCCCGGATCAGGCGCAGGCGCTCGTCGGTCACGTTCTTGCAGCCGTACAGGAAGCCGTCGGTGTCTTTGTCCTCGTAATCGCCCTCGTAGAAAGCGCGGATGTGAGGGGGCTTGCCGTCCAGCTCGCCCTCGCGGCGCGGGGGCAGGGGCATGTCCTCGGGATTGAACATCCCCCAGTAGCGGCCGGGCGGCTTGAACGGATGGTGCGGGTCGTTTATGCCGCACCAGGCGAAGAAGGGCTCCCCGATCTGCTCGATCATCTCGATCGTCCGGTCGACGACCCACGTGGTGGGGTAGAGCTCCTCGGGGATGGCGGTCTTGTAGGTCGCTATCTTGTCGGCGGTCAGCAGCCAGGGGTCGGGCGCTTCGAGCGCGTGCTGCGGGCCGCGCAGGGCGTAGACGTCGGGGTGCTCCTGCTGAAGCCGGCGCGAGTGGAGTCCGGGGGCCACGTCGCCGTGTCCGCAGGCCAGTGCGATGGTGTCGAAGCCCAGGTAGGGGCGCGTCAGGTCCGCGTCGGAGGCGGCGAGCCGCCGGTTCTCGGGCCAGTATTCGTCGGTCACGCCGCCAGCGGGGTGGTAGTGGATCTTGCCGCGCGCGCCCGTGTGGTAGCCGGCCTCCTTCAGCAGCATCGGCAGGATCGGCAGGCCATCGTGCGCGATGCAGCCGTTCGTGCGGACGCCGGTCGAACTGGGGCAGCGCCCGGTCAGGATGGTGGCGCGCGAAGGCATGCAGAGCGGATTGTTGCAGTAGCCGCGCTCGAACGTCACGCCTTCCGCCGCCATGCGGTCCAGGTTGGGCGTGGCTCCGAGCGTGGAGCCGTGGGCGCCCAGCGTGTCGGCGCGCTGCTGATCGGTGATGATGAACAGGAAGTTCGGTTGCTTGCTTCGGTCGGGCATGTTGCGTCTCCTCGGGGGTTCAACGGCCCTGCGGATGTTATGCGGCATTGCAACCGGCGGGACGCCGCGCCCTCAGGTCCCGCGCAGCTCAGGCACGATGGCCCCATGCGCCCGGAGCAGGTCATGCACGTCTCCGATGGGCAGGTCCTCCACGTCGACGCCGCGCTGCGCCGCCAGTGCGGCCATGGCGCCGGCCGCCTGGCCGGTGGCCATGCAGGTGGCCTCGACGCGGTAGGCCGAGTGCGCCAGCCGGTCGCCGCTGATGCAGCGCCCTGCCGCCACCAGGTTGCGGCTGCCCTCGGGCAGCATGGCGCCGCGCGGGATGGTGGGCACGATGCCCTCGTCAAGCCGGCGCCCTTCGCCGCCGACCTCCTTGTGCAGGTCGATGGGGTAGAAGCTGTAGCAGACGGCGTCGTCCCAGACGCGGCCGCCGACGTAGTCCTCGACGGTGATCGTTTTCTTGCCTTTGATGGTGACGCTCTCGCGGATGCCGCACTCGGGGGAGACCTCCTCAATGCGCAGGCCTTCGAGCCCCGGCTGGGCGCGGAAGAGACGGTAGACGCGCAGCAGCAGGCGCCGGGCTTCCAGTTCCGCCTGGGTGCGGTCCTCGCTGGTGGCCGCGCGGATGCGGATGACGTGATTGCAATTGCCGCCGTGGCCGCGCAGGAAGCCCGGCGCGGCCTCCAGGCCGTGCCACAGGTCGCTCTCGCGCACGAGGCCCCCGCGCACGGCCTCCTTGAACGCGTCCGATATCCGCTCCAGATCCAGGGCGCTTAGGTCGTAGCCACCCACGCGAACGAAGAGGGTGCCGGGCTGGCACTCGTCCGGCTGGACGACCTCGAAGCCGGCCAGCGAGACGGCGTTCGCGTCGCCCGTGCAGTCCACCAGCACGCGGCAGCGGGCGGGCTTCAGGCCGCTCTTCGTGCAGAGCGTCACGTCCCAGCCCTCGCCGTCCCACACGGCCCCGGCGATCATGGCGTGCAGCAGCAGCTCCACGCCGGCACCCAGCGCGGCCCGGTCGGCGAGCGCGGCGAAGATGGCTTTGTCGATGCGGACGTGATGGCGCCAGTGCGGCAGCGCCGTGTTGCTGAAATCAGGAAACGCGCCGCCCGTCTCGGCGAGCGTGGCGGTCACGAGCTCCCATCCGATGCCGGCGATGACCTGCCGGCCCCATGCGTAGAAGAGCCCGGGGTTGTTGACCCCGCCCACGGTCATCGTGCCGCCGAGCATCCCGTTCTTCTCGATCAGCAGCGTGCGGGCGCCGGCCCGGCCGCTCTGGATGGCGGCGACCGTGCCGGCCGTTCCGCCGCCGATCACCAGGACGTCGCAATCGTCCATCTCGCACTCCTCCACCCGCATGGTGCCTGGCAGACCGGGCGGCCGGGCATCTACCGCCCCCTGCCGTGTTGCCGATCCGCAATGATCGCGCCATTATACGCGCACCCGGATCGTGTCGCAGGTAACGGCCGCCCTGCGCTTGACAGCGCGGCCGCCGTCGGTATGCTGCACGACTGTCCATTCGGGCCGTGCAGGATGCCGCAACACGGGAGGGCGCCGCCGATGTGTCGCCTCTTGGGGATGATCAGTAGTAGCGAGCGCGAACTGGGCTACTGGCTGGTCGACGCCCGCAACGCCCTGCGTGACCAGGCGCCCAAGCATCCGCACGGCTGGGGCATCGCTTCATTCGAGGCCGGCGCCTGGACGCTCGCCCGCGCGCCCAAGGCCGCACACGAGGACGAGCAGTTCGTCCGCCGTGCACGCGCGGGCCGGGGGAAGGCATTCGTCGCGCACATCAGGAATGCATCCCGTGGTGCGCACACGCTGGTGAACACGCACCCCTTCCTGCGCCGCGGGTGGGCCTTCGCCCACAACGGCACGATCTTGAACGCCACAGAGCTGCTCGCGGGGGTCGCGCCCGAGGTGCAGCCGACGGGTGAGACGGACAGCGAGCTGCTCTTCTGCCTGATCCTGACGGCGCTGCGCGAGGCCTGCGCCGACTACCGCCGCATAGCGCCGCCCACCGTCTGCCAGTGCCTGGCGGACGTCGCCCCGCAGGTGCAGGGCAAGGTGGGCACGAGCTTCCTCCTCTCGGACGGCTTGCAGCTCTACTTCTACCGAAACGGCAACCCACTGAAGTGGCTGCAACCGGAGAGCGCCGCCCCGCCGATGCTGCTGGTGGCGTCCGAAGCCATCGGGGACGAGGAATGGGCCGACCTGCCGGATGGCGAGGGCGGCGTGGTCGACGGCTCGTTGGAGGTCCGCAGTTGGGCTGACGCCTAGATACGGAAAGGTTGAACGACCATGAAGACATTGGCGACTGACATCCGCATCCTGGACCTGGAGGTGGGCTTTTCCTATAAGTCGTACCGCGCCACGCTCAAGTTCGGCGGCTCCGTGAAGGGGCCGGGCGCCCGCTCGACGGCGGACCTGTACGTGACTGCGCTGGTCGAGACGCGCGATGGCCGCCGCGCCGTCGGACGCGGGTCCATGGTGCTGGGCTCATCCTGGAGCTGGCCTTCGCAGGTCGTGCCCTCCTTCATGGTCACGGACTTCATGCGCAACCTGGCGATCCGCTACGGCGGGGAGCTGCGCAAGCGCGAGGACTACGGCCATCCGATGGAGCACGCGCTCGAGACCGAGCCCCTGCTGCTGGAGCTGGCGGACGAGATGATCGAGCAGTACGCGCCCGGCGAGGCCATGCCCCGCATGTGCGCGCTGGTCGTCGGCGCGCCCTTCGACGCCGCCCTGCACGACGCCTTCGGGAACGCGTTGGGCCTGGACGCCTACGCCACGTTGGGGCCCGAGCACCTGAGCTGGGACCTGGGCCGCTACCTCGGGCCGCAGTTCAAAAGCAAGTACCCGGCGGACTACGTCAAGCCGCGCTACGACGGGACGTTGCCCGTCTTCCACCTGGTGGGCGGGTACGACCCCCTCACTCCGGCTGACGTGGGGCCCGACGACCCGCAGGACGAATACCCGACCGACCTGGCCGCCTGGGTAAAGCGCGACGGCGTCTTCTGCCACAAGGTGAAGATGCGCGGCAACGACCTGGAGTGGGACGTGGACCGCACCGTCGCCGTCTACCGCGTCGTCCGCGAGGCCCTGGCCGAAGCGGGCAAGGACGAGGTCTACCTGACCTCCGACGCCAACGAGATGTGCGAGGACGTGGAGTACGTCATCGATTACCTCAATGGAGTCAAGGAACGCTCGCCCGAGGCCTACGACGCAATCCTCTACATCGAGCAGCCGACGACGCGCTGGCTCTTCGAGCGTCCGCTGGAGGTGACGCGCGCGGCGGAACTGAAACCCGTCCTGGCCGACGAGGCCCTCAGCGGGCTCGAAGCCATGGACGAGGCGCTGCGCCAGGGCTACACGGGCGTGGCCTTGAAGACGTGCAAGGGGCAGTCGAATTCGCTCCTGATGCTGGCGAAGGCCACCGAGGCCGGCGTGCCCTATAGCGTGCAGGACCTGACGCTGACCGATCTGGGCCTGATCCAGTCCGTCGGGCTGGCGGCGCGCATTCGGCCGATCATGGGAGTGGAGGCGAACGCGCGGCAGTTCTGCCCGGCTGCCTCGCGGCGCGGCGAGCAGGTTCACCCCGGCATCTTCCGCGCGCACGATGGCCGGCTGGACACCTCCAGCCTGCGCGGGTCGGGCTTCGGTTACCGGTTCGAGGAGTTCGACCCGCTGGTGATCTGACGGGCGACAGAGGGTGTTTGAAGCGGGCCGGACGGCCGGGGGTCGGCCCGTCCTTACCAGATGAAGAAGCGGTAGGGATCGTCCAGTTCGACGGGCACGTCCAGGTAAAGGCCGTCGAGCCAGCGCGTCTCCTCCTCGCCCTGCACGGGGGACGCGAAATTCGCCAACAGCGGCGTGCGGCTGACGGCGCCCATGTTGGCCAGCACGCGCGAGACAAGGAAGGCCGTGCGCCGGAACGGCATCTTCAGGTTGAGCTGGTTCTCATATTCGAATTGCCAGGGCACGAGCTGGCAGAAGACCAGGCGGCCGTCGTTCGCCACGGCGAGCACGCCGTCTCCGACCGGCGTTGCGCCTCCGGTCACGAGGCTGATCTCGCGCGGATCGCGGTTGTGGACGTCGGGCGGCCCCACGCCCGCCAGGGGCGAGCCCCTGCCTGCGGTCTCGAAGTACGCGTTGATGTGCTCGGCCTGCGTCATCTTCACGTTGACCGGCAGCACGGCATTGGCCTCGG
>Ga0315541_1003526_pt1 | contig 11994 bp, 10 predicted proteins | sample SalMarSW160190MG_FD_203095 | JGI IMG/M metagenome (GOLD analysis project Ga0315541, IMG submission 203095) | Salt marsh sediment microbial communities from the Plum Island Ecosystem LTER, Massachusetts, United States - Salt Marsh Sediment SW1601-190 ...
GCGAGGAGGTGATCGAGTTCCTCAAGGACCAGATGAAGAAGTACTGGCCGGAGGCCGATCGCGCCATCCACTTCGCCGCCGATCCGCCCACGGTTATTCTGGTGGCCGGCATCAACGGCTCGGGCAAGACCACCTCCATCGCCAAGCTGGCGTATCAGTTCAAGCAGGCCGGTAGGAAGGTCTGCCTGGCCGCGGCCGACACCTTCCGCGCCGCCGCCGTCGAGCAACTGGGCATCTGGGCCGACCGCATCGGCGTGGACATCATCCGCGGCGCCCACGGGGCCGACCCCGCCGCGGTGGCCTTCGATGCATGCGACGCGGCCATCGCCCGCGGCGCCGACGTGCTGCTGGTGGACACCGCCGGCCGGCTGCACACCCAGGACCACCTCATGCGCGAGCTGACCAAGATCCGCAACGTCGTCGCCAAGAGGATCCCCGGCGCCCCCCACGAGGTGCTGCTGGTGCTCGACGCCACCACCGGGCAGAACGCCATCAGCCAGGCGCGGATCTTCCTGGAGGCGGTGGACGTGACGGGGATCTTCCTGGCCAAGCTGGACGGCACCGCCAAGGGCGGCATCGTCGTCGCCATCCGCAACGAGCTGGGCCTGCCGGTCAAGTTCGTCGGCATCGGCCAACAGCCCACCGACGTGGAGCCCTTCGAGCCGGAAGCGTTCGTGGAGGCGCTGTTCAGTTGATTACCTGCGCCGGATAAGCAGGCCGACCGCTCCCAGCGCGAGAAGCCCCAACGTCGCCGGCTCGGGCACGACCATGATCTCCATCGACCAGGCGGGGTCGAGCGGTTCACCCAGCGGGGGTTCCCAGATCGTCACCCTGTACCTGCCCGGCTCCTCCGGGACGAAAACGTAGTCCCGGTCGTGGACCCACAGAATCCGCGACCAGTATGGAAGTTCCTGTCCGCCAGCGCCTACGAATGTCTCGTACTTCCAGACGACGTATCCCGTGAAGTCGGGGTAGTCCGAGCCGCCCGCGTCCAGATCGATCTCGTCGCCCAGGCCTGCGTCAAACGTACCGTCGCCGTCGGGGTCGTCGGCGGAGTGGGTGAACCACAGCCCCAGCCCCTCTCCGCCGGCCGTGTCGCCGCTGATGTCGTAGTTGAGGCCGCCGCGGGAGATCGAGCCGTAAAAGCGCACGTCCCCGTCGGCGCAGACGTAGGCCAAACCGGCGTTCTCATAAGCATTCCCCGTGCCCGTACCGGCCTCGATGTGGTAGTAGTTGATCGACTGCGTCAGTGCCACCGTGTTGGAGGGGAACGGCTCCAGGAAGTAGCTGTCGCGGTACATGTCATACGGCGGCGTGCCCAGGCCGTGGTAGATCAGAGCGTCGGCGTCGCTGTCCACGTCCAGCTCCACCTGCCCGGGTATCAGAATCACCTTCATCTGCTGGACCTCGGCCCCGCCGACGCCCTCGAAGGTCATGTTGGCGAAGAACGACCGGTCCTGGGCGTCGTTGCCCAGGATCGTGAACGTATGCGCGTACAGGCCGCTGCCGAGGTCGTCCGTCGTCCACTCCAGGGCGGGCTGGGCCGCCACGATTGAACAACTCAGGATCGTCAGAAGAAATGCAGAGCGCCTCATGCCTGTTCCCCTTTGCGTTTCCCTCATCACCGTAGGCCGAGTAGACCTTCGCCAAGCAATAGTGCGGGTCCTCCATTGAATCCCAGTACGCTAGCACCATACCCGCCGGAAGTTGGCGGGCATCCACACAACCACATGCACTTCGACACATTGGGCAAGACGTTCTCGGCTGCCCCGACAGTCGCGCATGCCGCGAGAACGGCACCAAGGAAAGCTGGAAATCGAATGGCACGGAGACAATCCAAAATCCGCTGGCGGAGGTCCACGTGCCGCCCTTTCCCCGAGCCCGTAATGTTTTCTCATTGCTCTAACATCATTCTCGCCCTGGACCTCGTGGTTGTCAATCGTTTGCATTAACATATTTCCGCACATCCTCCCGACCTCGTTCGGGCTCGCGCAGGTGCATCCGAAAACAAATTGCGAAAAACGTGTGCTCAGGTATCTTGGCACCTCGTGAGCGCTACGGGAAAGCCTCCGACCACGCGCCTTCAACGGGATCAGCGCCCAGCCCCGCCTGGGCCGCCCGGGGTTGGCTTCATCTCGAGCCCGCTGTACCTTGAGCACGATCCGGGGATGGGCCATCCGGAGCGGGCGGAACGGCTGGAGGCGATCTGGAAAGGGCTGGAGGAGGCCGGCCTGCGCGAGAAGCTCACCCCCATCGCCCCGGCGCCGGCGAGCGAGGCCGATTTGCAGCTCGTCCACGAGCCGTCCTACGTCGCCCTGGCCCGGCGCGAGATCGAGGCCGGGCGGACGATGCTCTCCACCGGCGACACGAACGTCTGCCCGCGGTCGTATGACATCGCGCTGCTCTCGGCCGGCGGGGTCGTCGCCGCGGTCGACGCCGTCTGCGCCGGCGAGGTCCGCTCGGCGTTCTGCGCGGTTCGCCCGCCGGGGCATCACGCCTCCCCCTCGGCCGGAATGGGCTTCTGCATCTTCAACAACGCGGCCGTCGCCTGCCGCCACGCCCAGAAGAGCCGCGGCGTTGAGCGCGTGCTCATCGCCGACTGGGACCTGCACCACGGCAACGGCACCCAGGAGGCCTTCTACGCCGATCCGTCGGTGTTCTACTTCTCCACGCACGAGTACGGCAATTACCCCATGGCGCTGACCGGGCTGGGCCTTCCCGGCCAGAGCGGCCAGGGGCCGGGGGCGGGCACGACGCTGAACTGCCCGCTGCCGGGCGGGGCGGGCGACCGGGAAATCCTGGACGCCTTCCGCACGCAGCTCGTCCCGGCCATGAAGAGGTTCTCCCCGCAGCTCGTGATCATCTCGGCCGGCTTCGACTGCCGGGCGGGCGATCCGCTGGGCCGGCTGGTCGTCACCGACGCCGGCTTTGCCGCCCTGACGGAGATCCTCATGGAGATTGCCGACGCCTCGGCCGGCGGACGGATCGTCTCGACGCTGGAAGGCGGCTACGACCTGACCGGCCTGGCCGCGGGCGTGGTCGCCCACGTCCGCGCGCTTCTCGGATAAGCGGAGGGCAACCATGTTTGAACAGTGGACCGGCCCGCGATTTCCACACGTCCCAAAGAAGTGAACCACGAATTGCGCGAATTCTGACGAATTGCACGAATTAGGCAGAGCTGGTGCGGGGAAAAGAGCCCATTCGTGAAATTCGCCGTAATTAGTGTAATTCGTGGTCTCCCACGCCGGCCGGGCGGACGCATCCTCGCTTGGTCACATTCTGCCTGCCCACCTCCGCTAGGCAGGCGGGCGAACATTCCCGTGACCAGCTTAGCGGTCATTGCCGGATCGGCGTTCTCAGAGGCTCTCCCCGTACAGCAGGGCGCGGGCGAAGCGGTTGGCCATCGTCTTGTTGGCGAAGACGATCGGCAGCAGCATCTTCAGCGAGGTGCCCGGCGCCCGGATGCGGTCGGCCAGTTTGTTGCGCCACTTCCGCTTGTACTCGGCGAGGGACTCCTGGAGCCGCTTGCCCCGCAGCGCCCGGTCGACCACGTCGACCGCCACCAACGCGCTGCGGATGGACGCGTCCAGCGTCTGCCCGCTCATGGCCGAGGCGAACCCGCCGGCCGTGCCGATCAGCAGCGAGCGCTTGGCCAGGTGGGTCTCCAGCTCCAGCGCCACCCCGCCCGGGGGCCGCCAGATGGCCGCGGTCGCCCTGGACAGGCTCAGCCGCGCCGGCAGCAGTCCGCCGCCCTGAAGCCTGGCCACCAGCCGGCCGATGGCCTCGACGAGCTGGCCTTCCGAGGCCGGCTTGGCCGGGGCCGTCGTCCTGCCGGGCGCGGCGGGGGCGGCGATGGAGAGGATTCGCACGTGAAGGACGCTCCCGGCGCCGAAGAACATTCCCAGCCGCTCGCGGCCGCCGGGCCAGGCCACCACGTGCAGGGCCTTGTCGAGCCTGGCCCGTCCGGCGGGGATGTCCAGCCCACAGACCGTGATCTGCCCGACCGGCACCGACCTGGCCGGCAATGCGAGCCGGGCGATCACCTCGGCCGGGCGATCCTGCGCGATCAGCAGCAGTGCCGCCTGGCAGGGGCGCTTGGCGCGGACGGCCACGGCGCCTTCCTGAAGCTCCACGGCGCTCGCTCCGGTCAGCTCGGCCCGGTCCACGCCGGCCCGCCGGGCGGCCTTGGCGAAGGCCGAGAGCAGGTTGGACCGCCGCAGAACGTAGCCGGCCGTGGCCCGCGAGCGATACGCCGCCTGCTGCGACAGGTCCGCCGAGTGGAACTGGACCTGACGGAACGGGGCCTCCATCCCGGACGACCGGACGGACCCCAGCGCCGCGGAGGCCTTAACCACGTCGGCGGGAATCCAGTCGGCCAGGGGCGATTCGGTGGCCGAGCCGGGCGCCGACAGCACGATCACCTTGCGGCCTTTCTTGGCCAGCGTGATGGCGGCGACGTACCCGGCCGGCGTCGCCCCGAGCACCGCGATGTCGTACGATTTCGGCATGGGCGATGACTATAGTCGCCGCCTGGCGCCCTGACAAGCCGGCGCCTGCGGCGCGGCGCCGCCGCGTGTTTTATGCTCACGTCCGGCCGATGCTTTGGCGAGAGGATCAATGGGGCCGCATTGACTCGGGCCGGGGGGATTCGGTCTAATAAAGGGCTGGGGTCGCGGAGGTGCGAGAAGCGCAAGATGCTGCGGATCCGCTGCGAGCAATGCGAGCTGGACATGGAAGTACCTTCCGGCAGCGTGGGCAAGAAGCTCAAGTGCCCCGGCTGCGGGAGAATCTTCGTCTGCCGACTTCCCAAGGCGATCGTGCCGGACGCGCCCGCCGTGGCGGCGCCGTCCGATGAGCTGGCGGTGCTGGAGGATGTCGTGGAAACGCCGCCGGATGCGGCGGCGGAGCTTGCGCGGGCGTCGGCCGGGACGAAGCAGGCCCCCGACGATGCCCTGGCGGAGCTGGACCGGTCGGGCCCGAGGAGGCGTGTCCGGCCGAACCGGCGACACTGGCACGTCATCGTCGCCGGCGTGCCGGCCGTGGCGCTCACCTACGATCAGCTTATCCAGATGGCCGCCGCGGGCCAAGTCAAGCCGAAGACGAAGATCTACTACTCCCCCAAGGACGTGACCATCCCGGCCCGGGATATTCCCGGGCTGTTTCCCGCCCTCGACGCCGAGCGCCGGCGGGCCGCCAGGCCCAGGCTCGTCCGACGGCTCTCAAAGGACGAACTGGCCGAGGCCAGCGCCCTGGCCGAGGCGCTGGGCACGTTGAACGATGGGGAGGCCGGCGAAGACGACGCCGCCAGCGAGGCCGATGAGCCGCCCGCGGCCGAGGCCCCGTCGGCCGACGTCGACGCACTGGCCGACGCCTTGGGCAAGCTGGAGGAAGAAAAGGGCGACGGCTGAGAAGCCCGCGCGGCGGAGGCGCTGGCGAGACTGCCGCCGGCCCCGCGTCCGGCCTGGGCGGGGCGGCCTACATCTCCTCGTGGTCCAGCAGGGCGAAGCCGCGCTTGGTCAGCACCTTCCTGGCCATGATCTCGTCGTCGACGTGGAAGACCAGCACCGGCTTTTCGTCTCTCTGTAGCAGCAGGGGATACGCGAAAGTGATGTTCAATTCGGCCGCGACCAGTATCTTGCAGACCTGCCGAAACGCCGCCGGCTCATCCAGGACCACGGCCAGGGCGTCGGCCTCGGTGAAGGCGACGCCGTGACGAGCAAGCATCGCCCGGGCCTTGCCCACGTCGGTGAAGACCATTCTAACCACCGCCCATTCGGTGGCGTCGACCACGCAGATCCCGGCCACCTGCACTTCTTCCTCGGCCAGCATGTCCAGCAGCTCGCTGAGCTGTCCGACGCGGTTGGGCAGGAACACGCTGAATTGACGTATGAACGGCGTCTCATGCCCGTGCTGGACTTGGGCCCCTGATGTGACCATGCCGGCATTATAGGCCGGCCCCGGCGGGGGCGAAACCTGCAAGCGGGCGGGGTTTTTTTCTTGTCGGGCGCCGCACCGGGCGGTATAAGACCCTCGCCATGAAAGTCGGCACGAAGTTGCTGGTGGGATGCGTGTTGGCGCTGGCCTTGAGCGGCTGCGTGGAGCGAACGCTCACGGTCGCCTCCGACCCGGTCGGGGCGCTGGTGTACGTCTCCAGCGTCGAGGTGGGGCGGACGCCGGTGACCGTTCCGTTCACTTGGTATGGCGACTACGAAATCGCCCTCCGCCTCCAGGGCCACGAGACGCTCAAGACCCACTACAACATCAACCCGCCGATGTACGAGGTTCCCCCGCTGGACCTGCTCAGCGCCGTCGCCCCGTGGACGTACCACGACGACCGCACGGTCCATTTCACTTTGAATAAGCTCACCCAGCCGACCGACGAGGAGCTTCAGCGGCGTGCCGAAGAGCTTCGCGGGCGGAATCTAGAAGAAGGAAAATAGCCCCCGCCTGCGTGGGGTTTGCTCCTGGGCGTCGGGGCGAGGCCGAGCAAATCCTCTCACCGTTTCGGGCGCGTTGGGGAACCGCTTGGTCATGTCGGCTGCGCTGGCGGCCACCCAGCGGACGTTCCCGGCGATGATCGAAATCACCTTTCCGCTCTCGTCCAGCTCGTATTCCCAGCAGTGCTTTCCCCAGCCGCGATAATGCGCTCGAACCCGGTGGATCGGCTTGCCCTCGCCGGTCCGCCCGCGGCCCTCGTGTGAGATGCGGACGGAGCCGAACTCAACGACTTTGTGCGTGTTGGGAATGTCGTCGAAGACCATCTTGAACTGGGCGTCGGCGCCGCCCTCGGCCACCAGGCGAATGGCCAGCCGCAGCACGCCCTCGGGGATGTAGTTGCGCGGCTCCGGCGACTGCGCCTTCTTCCCGAAGTTTGGCTGTATCACCTCCACCGTGGCTTGATCCGCCTCGGAGGCCGGCTCTTGAAGGCGAATTCGCGTCAACTGGGTCGGCTGGCCGGGCCTTTGGACGCGGCTTTCGTAGTTGCCGTCCGTGGCGTCGGCGTTCAGTTTCCAGGCGGAATATATCTCGTGCTCGACGGCGCCGGACTGGCTGTGACGGAATTCGACCTCCCAGCCCCTGAAGCCGCCGCCGCTGCCTTCGCGGACGATGGCGCGCCAGCCGAGGACGGTCGTGCCCTGCTGGATGAGGTACCAGTCCGTCTGCCTGCGGTCCGGCCAGTAGAGCGACAGTTTGCTTGAGCGGATCTGTTTGAGGATAGCGGCGGCTTTGTCCACGCGGCGTTGGGCGATCTCTTGCAGCAGCCAGGCCGCCCCCGCCGCGGCCGCCAGCACCGCCGTCAGCAGCAGCGCCAGCAGCGCCTGTCGCGCCGCCGCCGATTGTCCGGAGGTCCGTCCCACGCATCCATCCTACGCCGCCCGCCGCGGGTGTGTAAAGTGCCTGGTCGGAGGCCCCTCCGGCCGGATCTGCCTTGACCGGCCCGGCGAGGCGGGCCACAATATGCATCCGATGTTCGCTCGTTCAAAGGATATCGCCGTCCGGGACGCGGAGGCCAGCAGGTGACCAAGCGCCGTCACGCCCTGAACCCGGACAAGCTCAAGGCCGACATCGCCGCCTTGGATGAGGACGCTCCCCCCCAGCTCTTCCGGGCCCGGCTGGACATCCGCCGGCGGTGGAGCGTGCTGCTGATGAGCCTGCTCAGCAGCGTGCTGCTGCTGGTGAGCTTTGCCCCGTACGACTGCTGGTATCTGGCCTACGTCGCGCTGGTGCCGTTCGGCCTGGCCGTCGCGGTCGGGCGCAGGACCGGCTGGGCGCTGCTGTGGGCGTACCTGGCCGGCGTGGTGTTCTGGGCGCTCGGGCTGTATTGGATCACCTGGATCACGCTGCTGGGGTACCTGCTGCTGATCATCTACCTGGGGGCGTACTGGCTCGTCGCCGGCGCGGTGCTGCGGGCGGCGTTTCGCCGGGGCTGGCCGATGTGGCTGGCGCTGCCGACAATCTGGGTGGCGCTGGAGTACGCCCGGGCCTTCGCCCTGAGCGGGTTTCCCTGGTTTTACCTGGCACACAGCCAGTACGACCGCACCCGGCTGATCCAGATCGCCGACCTGACCGGGCAGTATGGCGTTTCCTTTTTCGTGGCGATGGTCAACGGCGCCGTCATCGACGCCCTGATGCAGCCGCTTTTCGTCCGGAACCGGCGCGGCGCCCGGTGGACGCGGCTGATCGCCACGGCCGTGGGCGCAACCGCCGCGATGGCCGCGGTCCTGCTGGTTTACGGGACCTATCGCCTCAATCAGCAGACTACCCGCCCGGGGCCACGAATCGGCCTGGAGCAACTGGCCTTTCCCATCTCGCTGGTCCACGAGGGGGCCTCGAGCGAGAGAATCTTCAGCCAGCACCTGCACGAGGCCGAGCAGTTCAAGGGCGCCGGCCTGGATCTGGCGGTCTGGCCGGAGAGCATGCTGGGCCTGCGCGACATGAACCCCGCATACTGGCTGGGCCTGGACCCCGACGCGGTCCGGGCGGGCGGCTCGACGCCGCTGTACACCCCGGACGAGCGGGAGATCATTCTCACCTACCACCGCAGCCTGCACCGCCTTCAGGGCTTGATCCGGGACCTGAAATGCCCGCTGCTGGCCGGGGCGGGCATGCCCTCGCTCCGGGACGACGAGCTGCGATGTAATTCCGCCCTGCTGTTGGATCTGGACGAAAAAGGCCAGCTCCGTCTCCGCGACCGCTACGACAAGATGCATCTGGTTCCGTTCAGCGAGTACGTGCCGTTCCGGAAAGGCTGGCCCGCCCTGCACCGGCTCCTTCGACGTTTCGTCCCGGAGGTGATGCCGCAACTGGACCCGGGGACCAACCGGGTGCGCTTCGAGCTGGCCAAGCGCGGGGGACAGGGGTACTGGCGCTTCGCCGTGCCCATCTGTTACGAGGGAGTCTTTGCCAGGGTGTGTCGGCGGCTGGCGGTGCAGGACGGACAAAAGCGGATCGACCTGCTGATCAACCTCTCCAACGACGGCTGGTTCGTCTACCAGGGCCGGAAATATATCTTCGCCGGCGACGAGATCACACACGCCTCCACCGAGCTGGATCAGCACTTGGCGCAGTACCGCTTCCGGGCGGTGGAGAACCGCGTGCCGGTGGTGCGGGCGGTCAATACCGGCATCAGCGCCCACGTCGATTCCAACGGCCGGCTGGTCGGCTGCGTCCGGCGGGGGCGGCGCCGGAAAATGGTCGGGGGAAATCTAGTCGCCCAAACGGTTGTGGACGATAGGGTTTCTGTATACAGTCGTATAGGCGATGTCTTTGCGCTGGCTATTTGTGTGATCACCGCCGCGGGGGTCGTCGGTCTGGCGCTGACACGACCGCGGGCGAGAGACGATAAGGATCTCAAAGCATGAACCATTCCTCGGCTTGCTGGTGCTTATGGGCTTGCCTGTGTGCTCTGTCGGTGAGCGTTCTAACCGGCTGCAAGACCCCACAGGCGGACTTCGCTCAGGACTATCAGGACGCTCAAGCCAAGCTTCGCCGGATGGCCGAAGGGCCCGATCCGCAGGTGCGGACCAAGGCCCTGGAGGCCCTGGCGGCCAGCGAAGGCCGTGAGGGCGGAAAACTGCTGATGCGGGGCTTGCAGGACGAGCACGTGCCGGTCCGGTTTGCCGCCGCCATGGCCATCGGGGACGTGCGTTACGAACCCGCCAGGCCGCTGCTTCTGGCCATGGCTAAAGACAGCACCACCCCCCCCAAGCTCCTCTGCGCCGTCGTTTACGCCCTCCACCAGGTGGGGGAGACCAGCTACACCAAGGAGCTGGGCAGACTCCTGTTTTACCGCGATGACAAGTGGGTGCGGGCGACGGCGGCGATGGTCATGGGCCGGCTGGGAGAGCCGGCGGCGGAGGCCCCGCTGGAGAACCTCCGCCGCGACGACCGCGACCCGGTGGTGCAGTTGCAGGTGGTCGAGGCGTTGGCGGCGCTGGGGGATGCACGCTGCATCGCCCTGTTGCGGGCATTCACCAAGAGTCAGTTCATCGAGGATCAGATCATCGCGGTGCAGGGGCTCGGCCGGGTGCGCGGGGCGGGGGCGGTGTCCTTTCTTGGGAGGCTGATGAGGAATCGCCGGGAGGACCCGGCCGTGCGGATGGCCGCCGCCGGAAGCTTGGCGCGGCTGAACGACGCGAGCGGGTATGATCTAGCGTTGCAGGCGGCCGTCAAGCCGGAGCGAGTGCTGCGCGTCGCTCGCCGCGGAAAGGCCGGCATCCGCCCCGGCGAGATCTCCAATTTGCAGACGCTCGCGGTGCTTGCCCTGGGGCGCATGAACAACACCGACGCCATCTCCGAGCTTCACCCGCTGATGTCTTCGGCCGATGGGTCGGTCCGTGTTGCGGCGTGCCAGTCGATCCTGCTGCTGTTGGCGGACTACCGGCCCCCGCGGCACAGGCCGGCGGCCCCGGTGGCGCCGCCGGAGCTGCCGGAGACGCAGCCGGCTACGGAACCGACCACGCAGCCCGCGGCCGAGCCCGCCACAGAGCCGGCCACGCAGCCGGCCACTGAGCCAGCCACGCAGCCGGCGATCGTACCTGCGCTGGACGTGATCCAACCTGTGCTGGAGCCGGTCGACTGAGCCGGCCACCCAGCCTGCCCCGTAGCCTGCCACCGGGCCCGCGGCCGGATAAGATTCTGGCGCTGCGACCGGCGTCAAGGACTGACCGGCTCGGCGGGCCTGCCGCGGCCATGGGGCCGTGGCGGAGACCCCGCCCCGCGGTGCCCGGCTCGCCGGCGCCGGCAGGGGGCGGGCAAATCGGGAAGGCGGAAATTCTCTTGACTTGACCGGCGGCAGGGATAAGAATCGCCGCGGCTGCGGTGTGGGTTTGCGGCCGAGAACAGTTTAATACTTTATGCCTACTACCCCGGCGACGGAACAAAGGCTTTTCGGCGGCTGCGGGCTGTCGGCGGCGAATCCGCCGGAGGCGTCCGGCAGCCGCGGCGGAAGGCCCATCCGAGAAGTGTTGTAAGCTCCGGAAGGAGAAGCATCCTTGGGTACCTTGACGAAGATCTGTGTTGTGGTCCTGGTCGGGTTGGTGCTGTTGGCATGTCCGATCTTCATTCAACAAGCGGTCACCCCTGGCAACTGGAAGAAGGCGTTCGAAGCTGAGCAGGCCGCGCGCAAGCTCGCCGACGCCAAGACGCGACACGAGGAAATGGTCGCCGACGTCTGGCGGCAGGAGGCCGACAGCCAGAAGCGGGCGGCCGACACCATCGCCGGAAGGTTCCGTACGGACACGGACGCCAAGCTGGCGCGGATGGGCGACCTTCAGAGACAGATCGACGACAAACAGAGAACCATCGACGGCCTGACCGCCAACGAAACCGAACTCCAAAACGCGCTGAAGCAGGCGTTGGCGCTGAACGGCGCCCAGGGTCGGGAACTGAAGATGCAGCGCGCCGCCGACATTGCCCTGAACGACCAGCTCCGCAAGGCGCACGCCGACATCGAAAAACACCTTCTGGAACTCGGCCTGCTGACGCGGGCCAGGCAGGTGCTGGAAGAGCAGGTCGCCCAGAAGGACGACGAACTGAGGGACCTGCGGGCCCAGCTCAAGCGTCTCCAGGAGGCCGGGGTCGCGACCGTGGCGGCCCGACCCCAGGCGAAGCTGCCGAAGATCGAGGGGACGGTCACCGCCGTCAGCAAGGACATCGCCAGCCTGAACGTCGGCTCCGTCGACGGCGTCAAGAAGGGCATGCAGTTCATCCTCTACCGCGAAGATCAGTTTGTCGCCCACTTGCAGGTCGAGCTGGTCAACGCCTCGGCATGTTCGGGCATCCTCGTCGACTCCCAGCTCGACGCCAAGCAGGGCGACAAGGCCACCACCAGCCTGGAAGAGGAGTGAAAGGAGTTCTCGCATGAGCGCAATGTCTCCCCAGGTTCCGGTGGTGAGGGTCAAGCCCCAACCGGACGTGTATACGGTTCTGCTGATCCTGGCAATCCTCCTGCTCGGCGTGACCATCGGGATCGTGCTGCACGACCTGATGGCG
>Ga0315541_1003529_pt1 | contig 11990 bp, 25 predicted proteins | sample SalMarSW160190MG_FD_203095 | JGI IMG/M metagenome (GOLD analysis project Ga0315541, IMG submission 203095) | Salt marsh sediment microbial communities from the Plum Island Ecosystem LTER, Massachusetts, United States - Salt Marsh Sediment SW1601-190 ...
AATTCAAAAATTTTCAGTCGTCCGAAATTTCAGTTTCAAACGAGAGCAAATGTTTGAGTTGGCTTGGAAAGAAATGAAAGCTGTAAAATAAATTTCGCTCACTGCAAATTTTAATAAAATCTCTAAAATAAAAAAATAAAATAAAAAATAAAGGATTTATTTAACGTGGTTTACTATTGCTAACAAAACTCCTAGAAGTGTTGTAATTACTACAATCCAACCAGCAATAACATTAACAATTCCCAACCAAGGTACACTTAGAGTTCCACTTATAAGAGCAAAACCTACTGCAAGTGAAACAATCACTCCAGTTAACCAAATTACAAAATTCAGTAATTTGTCCAACGCGCTTGCCATGATATAACCTCCTTTTATTTAAATTAATACAATTTTTAATAGAATTTGAAGTTTTTAAGAGTTTTCATTTACATTTTCTCCAAAGTTTCTATCCCTAAAAGATTTAATGAATTTTTTAAAATCTGTCTGAAAGATTTTACCAAGTCCAAACGGAATGTTTCATTTTCTGAATTTTTAACAGGGCAGGCATGATAAAATTCATTAAAAGTTTGTGCAAGATGGTAAGAATAATTTGCAATCAGCGACGGGTTTAAAGTTTTGTAAGTTTTTTTTACAACATCAGAATAATCATTTAATTTTTTAATTAAAGCAATTTCTTTTTCATGAAGTTTTTCAAAATATTCTTTTTTTGCAAATGGTTTTGAAATTTTTTTCAGGATTGAACTTGCACGAGCATAAGAATACAAAATATAAGGACCTGTGTCTCCTTCAAAATTTATTGATTTTTTTGGATTGAAAGTCATTTCTTTTTTTGCATCAACTTTCAAAAGCATGTATTTTATAGACGCCAAAGCAATTATCAAACTTCTTTTTTCAAGTTCTTTTTTTGAAAGTTTTTCTCTTTTTTCAAGTTCTTTTTTAACAAGTTCCTGAATTTTTTCAATTAAATCGTCGGCATCAACAACTGTTCCCTCACGTGATTTCATTTTTCCCTGCGGAAGATTTACCATCCCGTATGAAAGATGATGCATTTCTTTTTCAAAACCGAGTTTTTTTAATAAAGTGAATAAAACATCAAAATGATAATTCTGTTCGTTTCCGACGACGTAAATTGATTTGTCAAGTTTGTATTTTTCAAATTTCAGTTTTGCAAGATACAAATCCTGAGTTACATAAACCGAAGTTCCGTCGATTCTTAATAAAACTTTTTCACCGAGTTTTTCTTTTTTGAGATTTGCAATTACTGCTCTGTCTTTTCTTTTTTCAAAAATTCCCTCCTTTAACCCTTTCATCACAATCTCTTTTCCTTTTTCATAAATATCACTTTCATAAAAAGTCACGTCGTGTTTTATTTGGAATTTCTCATAAGTTTCTTCAAATCCGTCGAGAGCCCACTTATTCATTTTTTTCCATAATTTTATAATCTCTTTGTTGCCTTGTTCGTATTTTTGCAGCATTCTATGTGCGGCGATTTCAAGTTTCTTGTTTGTTTTTGATTTTTCATTAAACATAACATAATAATCGCCGACAAAATGGTCTGGTTTCTTTTTTGAAGAATTTGGAGTTTTCTTTTTTCCGTATTTTTCATAAGCAGTCATTGATTTGCAGATGTGAATTCCTCTGTCGTTGTTTAGGTTTGCACGGATTACTTTTTCTCCATTGAATTCAAGAACTCTTGAAACGCTTTCGCCGATTGCCATATTTCTTAAATGTCCTAAGTGCAATGGCTTGTTTGTATTTGGGCTTGGAAATTCAACCATCGACGTTGTTTTTATTTTTTGAGGTTTTGCAAAGATTTCTTTTTCTCTTGAAATTCTCTCAATTAATTCAAGAGCCAAAGTTTTTCTATTAATGAAAAAATTTATGTAAGGCCCCTGAGTTTGAATATCTATGATTCCTTCAGGGATTTTTCCCATGTTTGTTCGGAGATTTATTGCAATTATATTTGGAGATTCTTTCATGAGTTTCGCTAAAGAAAAACAAGGAAAAGCATAATCCCCTAAATCATGTGAAGGAGGAATTTCAATTAATTGTTCAATTTCTTCTTTGGAAATTTTCAATTTTGCATCTTCTTCTTTTATTGCCTTGAGAATTGTTTTTACAATCACATCTTTCATAAAATAAATAATAAATTAAAGATTATAAAGTTTTGGAAAAGATTTAAAAGAGTTTGATTTCATAAAAATATTATGAAAATAGAATTGCCCAGATTTTTAATTTTGGAGAAACCTTATTGGGAGAGGGTTTCAGAAGCACAGAAGAGAGAATTAAATAAAAAAGAAATGTATTTTAGAATAAGAGAGTATATTATAGATAGTTGTTTGTTTAAAGACAATCCTGATTTTAGTTTAAGAAGATGGTAAACGAAACACTTATTAATGAAGTTTTTTTGGAGTTTTAATGGTAGATTCAAAAGATTTGGAAAAGGCATTAAGTAATAAACCAAAAGAAGAACAACCTAACCAACCGACTATGTCAAAGGAAATGGAAATTGGTTTTCATCAGGGTGCATTGAATACATTGATTAATGAAAGAAATGAATTAATCAAAATGGCACAGGTTACAGAACAACTTATGCAGGCGCATATGAAACGACTTGAGGAACTTGGTGTTAAGATTAAGAGTAAGAAATGATTTTTAGAAAGTTTTATAACTAATTCTGTGATTATTTTTTTACACCTAAGTGGGTGTGCCGGAGTGGTCAAACGGGCTGCCTTTAAGCGGCAGTAGCTTAGTGCTTGCGCAGGTTCGAATCCTGTCACCCACATTATAATAATATTTATATAATTGTGAATTGTTAATTTTGCATGAGAAATCTTAGTATGAAATTACATTATCAACAAAAAACTCCTGAAGAAGTCTTGAAAGCATCTGAAGAAATGAGAGAAAAAATGTATCAAAGAATGGACGCAGCAACTTATACTTCTATGGAAAGTAGTGTTCATGAATCAAACTGAATTTAATAAATTTTCTAATTATAATAATATTTATATAATTGTGAATTTTATTTTATTTATGCAAAAAAAAGAAAGTAAATTGGTTGGAGTGGTCGATGACAGCAGTTCTATCGAAGAAATCCGGCAATATATAAAAGATGCTAAATACATTACAAGAAAAACAAAAAGTTGGTATAATACTTGTTACCAAATAGGTTCTTGGTAATTAATCAAACAACCTAGAAAATTATTTGTAAATATTTCCTCTGTCTCCAATATTCAAAACATAGACAATTAATTCCTGATCTTTTATTCTGTAAACAATTCTATAATTATCCTGTCTTAATCTCCATAATCCCTTTAAACTTCCTGTCAAAGGTTTTCCTATTCTCGGGTTTTTGCTTAATTTTTCAATTTTATTTAATATTCTTTTTTGAGTTTTTTTGTCTAAAGTTTTCAAAAATCTTTTTGCAGGAGTTCTGAAAAATATCTCATACATCTTACAATCCCAACTCTCTTTTCAAATCTTTTAGTGAAGTTCCTTTTTCTCCATGCATTTCTTCTTCAAGTGCTTCTTTTATTCCTTTCATGAATTCAGGATCTGATAAAATCTCTATTGTTGCAATTAAACTTTCATTATCTATTTGGCTTGAAGGGCAACTTTCGATAATTCTCTGAAGAAGCGCATTATAACTTTCTCTTTGATGGGTTTTTAATTCATCCAATCTTAATTTTAAATTCTCATCAATTTGTATTGTAGTTACCATAGTTAATTATAGATATCTATAGTATTTAAATTTTGTGTCTATTGGAATCAATCAAACATTTTAGAAATTGAAAGTCCTTTTTGTGCTCTGTAAATTGCTTCTGCAAATGGAATAGTCATGTCAATTATTTCTATGTCGTTTCCCTCGCGGAAATGGGTGTTGCTCGTCATTACTGAATCAAATTTTTCTTTGAGTTCTCTTGTTCCTCTTGTAAAAATTCCATGAGTTGCATAACAGAAAACTTTCCTCGCGCCGTTCTGTCTCAAAATATCTGCGGCTTTGCAAAGTGTAGTTCCGGTGTCAATTATATCATCAACAATTAAAACGTCTTTGTCACGAACATCCCCAACAAAATGCATTATTCCAACTTCTCCTGGGCGTGAACGGATTTTACTTAATAATGCAAATGAAAATTCTTTTTTATTGACGGCATTTAAGTTTAATTTTTCCAAACGCTGTAAAAAAGATTTTGCCCTTTCAACTCCGCCAGCGTCGGGCGAGACAACAACAAGCTTGTCTATATTTTTAAGATAAGTTCTTTCAAGATATTTTACAACCTCGGGAAAACTGTATAAATTGTCTAAAGGAATATTTGCAGGATAGCAACCCTGAATTTGCGAGGCATGCAGGTCCATTGTTATAATTCTTTTTAATCCAGGTGAAATTGAATTTGCCAGAGCTCTTGCAGAAATCGGAACACGTGATTTGTCTTTTCTGTCTTTTCGGGAGTAAAGCATGTTCGGCAAAACAAAAGTCACACTTTCAGCAGAAGCACTAAGAAGAAGGTCTTTGAGAATGAGAAGTTGAACCCACCACTCCTGAGGATTTTTTGAAGAATCGTGAATAAAATAAATGTGTTTTTTTCTTATGTTCTCGGGAACATACATCTCAATTTCTTTGTTGTTAAAATATTCTATTGAAACCTCATAAAGCGGGAGTATTTCTTCTTTTGTGCTCTCTATATATCTCTGAATTTTTCTTGCAAAATCCCACGCTGGTGTTTTGGGGTCAGCCATTAAAACAACATCTATCATATTTATTCAAATGCCGATTAATTTATATTAATTACTATATTGAAAAATATATGAAAAAAATATCTAAAAAAGAAAAATATTTTTTGATTGTCTTAGTTGTGATTTTAATTGCTGTTAATTATAGTTTTTTGAATAATTTTTTAGTTGAAAATTTCAGTGGAAAAGAAGTTGTTTTTGTTGAGAGAGTTGTTGATGGGGATACTGTTATTGTGAATGGAAGTTCTGTTCGGCTGTTAGGAATTAATACTCCTGAACGAGGAGAGAAATATTATTCTGAAGCAAAAGAATTTCTTGAATCAGAAGTTTTAGGAAGAGCTTTAATTATTGAACGTCATGGACAAGACAAGTATTACCGGGATTTGGCTTATTTATTTGATTTTGAATCAGGAGAAAATATTAATCTGGAAATTGTCAGAGAAGGTTATGGAAATTATTATTTTCCGTCGGGAAAAAATGGATATTGTAAAGAATTTTTTTCTGCATGGAATGAATGTATTTTTTATGAAAAAAATTTGTGTGAAAAATCTGGATATTTTGATTGTCTGATTTTGGAAGAATGGAATTTTGGCGAAGATAAAATTGTTTTGAAAAATGTCTGCGACAGAATTGGCATGTCTGGTTGGAGTTTGAAAGATGAAGGTCGGAAGAAATTTATTTTTCAGGATTTTGTTTTAGTTTCTGGAGAAAAAATTGAAATTACTGCAGAAGATTTTGGAGAAGAGTATGTATGGACTTCAACAGGAGATAGTTTCTTTTTGAGAGATGCAGAAAACAAGCTGGTTTTGTTTGGTAGGGGAAGTTATTAGAAATTTTTAAATAACGTATTTTTTTAATTTAGTTATGGCAAAACCAATAAGATCTACTCCTGAACTAAAAGGCGAGTTGGCGAACAAATTTTTGAGTAGAATGATTAAAATGGAAAATTCAAAAATCACAAGACAAGACAAAGTTCTCTCAAAAGAAATCAAAGCGAATGCTCCTTATTTTGTTGTCTGTTAATTATTTTAGGAATTTTGTTGTAGATATCTAAGAGAAAAGGGAAAATCTTGCCATAGTAAAAATGTAAGGGGATTACATAAAATTTCTAACCAAAGGAAAAAATTTATAAACATCGGTAACTAAAGTTACCATATGGTAAGAAAAAAGAACAATACAATATTGGAAATAATTAATTTATACAGAACAAATTATTTTGGAAAATATTATATCCGGGAAATGTCAAAACTAATCGGAAAGAGCCACGTTGGACTTCTACCTAATCTGGAAAGACTTGAAGAAGAAAAAATTCTTGAAAGCAAAACAGAAGGAAAGAATAAATATTTCACTTTGAATTTTGGAAATCTAAAAACAAAATCATTGATTTTGCAATCTGAGATTTATGCAACAGATTTATTTCTTGAAAAAAATTCCCAGTTCAAATTATTCTTAAAATCAGTTAACCCTAGTGCTTTAATTATTTTGTTTGGAAGTTTTGCAAAAGGCAGTACAAATAAAAATTCAGATGTTGATTTACTTACAATCTCTGAAAAGAATATAGAACTTCCAATGCATTTAATTTCAAATAAAATGCATAGAATCAATTTAAGAGAAAAGTCATTTTTAAAATCTTTAAAAGAAAATGAACCTGTAATAAAAGAGGTAGAAGAAAATCACATAATATTAAATGGACATTCTTACTATGTAAATTTGTTGTGGAATTTTTATGGAAAATAAAAAATTGAAATGGTGTTTTAAAATTAGAGAAGGAATAAGATTTTCTGAACCAAATAAAAGAATTTCTAATTCTTATATTGAACAGGCCAAAGCATCTTTATTGAGGGCAGAAAAAAATTTCAAAGATAATGATCTTTTGTGGACAACAATTACAATTTATTATGCAGAATATTATGCATTGTATTCATTTCTTCAGAGAATTGGTGTAAAATCTGAAAACCATTTATGTTCAATTACTGTTTCAAAATTCCTTTTAGGTGAGGAAAAAATCAAACTTATTGAGGACCATAAAGAAAAAAGAATTGATGCACAATATTACATAAAAGTAGATCAAAAAAATAAAATTCAAATAATGCTTAATGAAGCAAAAGATTTTGTTTCATATTTTGATGAACTAATTTCTAATTTAACTGAAAAAGAAATAAAAAATTATTTAGGAAAAATAATGAAAGAGATAGAAGAATAATTCTTTTCATTGATTTTCAGTAATTACAAAAAGTATATTCTCCGACGACAAAATACTTTTAAAAGAAAAATTTCTTGAAATTCATATGAATGAAAAAAAGAGTGTTGAAAAAAAATTATTTTGTTTTTCGACGAAATTAAATCAGAGTTATATGCCTGATGATATGGGCGTTATAACAAAGCTGTTTAGCAGTGGATTTTTTAGAGAGATAAAAGGAGGTTATAAAATATGAAAAAAAATTTAACATTAATTAGTTTGATGTTAGGAGTTATGGTTTTAATTAGCATGGTTGGAATTATTAGTGCTGATGAGTCAGATGAAATGCTTGTAAAAGTTAATGTTTTGGAAACAGAAGTAAGTATTTCTGTTCCAGACCAAGTGTCTTTTGGAAATATTGCTCCAGGCTATCTTTCAGAAAGAAGAGACCTTGATATTATAAATGATGGTACTGTTGATGTTAGTATCTCTGCAGATTTAGATGAAAGTTATGATGGAGAAATATTTGAAAATTTGGCTTTTAGAAGAATCTTAGATGATCCCTTGACAAGTATAGATTTCTTTGAAGTTGAAGTTGCAAAACCAGCAAGTGTTGGTGGAGAAAGAACTCAAAATGTTTATGCATATTTGGATTTATCTGATTATGAAGAAGAAATTTCAATCATGATGGACCATAATGCAACTGTGATTTTTACTGCAGTTCCACTTTAAGAAAATGAAAAAATTATTATTTTTATTTGTTCTTTTATTTCCCTTAGTGAGTGCTGCGACTCTTTCAATGTCTCCGCAACAAATAAATTTCATTGGAAATGTGAATGAAAGAATTTGTGAAGAAGTTACTTTGAAAACCGAAGGTGAGGCAGTTTTGCTTGGAGAAGATTTATGGGCAGAGGAAGGATTTTCTGAAAGAAAATTGAAGCAACATATTTTAGATAGCGATGAATTAAAATTGGAGTTAGAATATCCCAATAATATTAAAATTAAGAATAATGAAACAATTAATGTTTGCATAGTTGGAAAAAATAAAGGAGATTATCATGGAATACTATTATATCGTGTTAAAGGAAAACCTGTCCGTGTTGGAATTTGGATGAATGTAAGTTTAGGAGGTTCTGATTCTAAAATAACTGCGAATGTTGTTGGTGAAGAGAAAAATTTTAGTTTCTTGTTTGTTATGCCGATTATTTTGCTGGTTGTTTTGGGAATTTTGCTGTGGATGTTGAAGAGAAAAGTGAAGAATTAAAATTCATATCCCAGAACTTTTTTAATTAGTTCCTCAATTTCTTTTAATCTGTCTTTATTTAATTTTATATGCAATCCGTAATTTGTAATTTTTTTTAGGATATATCCTTTTCTTATGAGAGATTGTGCAATTTTTTTAACATCTCTTCCTATATGAGAGGGGAAACCTTTGGTAATTGTATCAAAAGGTGTATGAACACCTCCAATAACTTTTTTTCTTCTAAGATGATAAAGAATAGTTGCCTCAATTTTTTTATCCTCCTCAAAATCCATAAAAACAATAATTTATTTGAATATTTAAATATTTCTATTTTTGAAATATAAAAACATAGATAGAAACATATATAAAGTATGGCATTTATATTTTATTATGAAAAATGAAAGTGTGTTTGTAGAAATTTTTGGAAGCAATCCTGTAATGAAAGTTTTGGATTTTCTTATAACTTTTCAGTTATTTGATTATCCTCTAACAGAGATAGCAAAAAATTCCGGGGTTAGTTATTCAACCCTTCAAACATTCTGGAATAATTTGGAAAGAAATAATATTGTTATAAAAACAAGAAGAATAGGAAAATCTGATTTATACAAACTTAATACAAAAAATCCTGCTGTAAAACAATTGCTGAAATTAGATTGGAATTTTATAAACGGGGTTGAGCAAGAAGTTTATGCATGAAAATAATTCTTTCATTTGAAAAAAATAATGACAATAATTATTTTCTCGAGGATAAAATGCCTTTAGATGTATTTATTTTATTATTAGAAAAACATTTAAAGAATAAATTTTTTATGTGGGAATGAAGTATAGATTAACTCCTGTTATTAAAAAAATAATTTCAGTTTTGAATAGACACAATCTTGTTATAATAAAAATGCAAGAGGACCATATAAAAATTAATAGGGCTTCTGGATTTCCACAATTGAAGCGCCCAATAATTCTTGTGAATGAAAAGAAATTAAGCAATAAAGTAAGAATAAATTTATTGAATGAAGCTGAAGAAGCAGGAATAAATAGAAGTGAATTTAATCATATAAAATTTTAACTATAAAAAAATTCTTGAAATCATTGGGGTTTCTCTCCCATAAGTTATGCGGATTTGATTTTTTTGTTCTGGGAAATCTTCAAGGTAAAGGTTTAGTGCTTCTCTTAATCTTTTTTTTGCTTCTTCAATAGTTTTTCCTTGTGTTACAACATTTGGAATTTGGATAGAATTAATACTATAAATTTTTTCTTTTCCATTTCCTTCTGAAGAAATAACAACATCTAATTCAATTCTATCTGTATTCATGGGAAAAGTATGATTATCATACTTTTATATTTTTCTATTTTGAACTTTAATTCAAATTTTAATAGAAGAATGGTTCTTTCACTAATTTCAAGTCATAACAAAAAGTATATTCTCCGAGCAGAAAACTTTAAATACTCATATCAATTGATATAATAATGCAAAAACAAATTAAAAGACCCTATTTGGAGAAAAATAATATAGCCAGAAGCCCGACATTGCAAACGGTATTAATGATTGAGAAATTTATTGATGATAATAGTGGAGAATACAAAAAGACAGAATTATTTAACAAACTTCCTAAAAAAGTAATGTGGCAGACTTTTCAGGTGATAATGGAATATCTCGAAAATACAATGAAAATTGTTTATGACTCAGAGGGGTATGTTGTTTACATATGGAATCCTAAGTTCTATGAGAAAATTAAAAATAATCCAGAAATTAAAATATGAAATCTGAGAAAGTTATTTTTGTTGATGAAACTCTTGAAAATAGTTTTAATGAACTTTCAGAAAAAGAACCTCTTAAAAAAGCACTGATAAAAGCAATTAAAGAAATTAAAGAAAATGTTTTTTGTGGAAGAAATGTTAAGAAAAAATTAATTCCAAAAGAATTAATAAACAAATACAAAATAAATAATCTCTGGATTTATAATCTCCCTTTTGCGTGGAGACTTTTATATTCCATAACTCCTTCAAAAGATATTAAGATAATTGCTGCTTTGTTGGATTGGATGAATCATAAAGATTATGAAAGATTATTCAAATTTTATTAGAAAATAATTCTTTCACTAATTTCAAGTCATAACAAAAAGTATATTCTCCGACGACAAAATCCTTTTAAAAGAAAATAAAAAATTAAGCAGGAACTAACTTTCTTGGATTAGAACAGACATCAAATGATATTGTGAATCCTGCTTTTTTGTATTGGTTTCTTACAGCATTAAACATTGAACAAACTTCCTGTGACATATTAACTTCCATGATTTTCTTTTTTACCTTCTCTTTCTGCTTCAAATATTCATCTGCACAAGAACGGGAGATAAACTTTACGCCTTTAAAATTCAATACAATTTCTTTTTCTTTCATATCATTTATTCTTTCAAAAAAAGAAGAAATAGTATTTCTTGTGAAGATATTATCACCAAACTTTTGAGACAATAAAATCTTAGTTTTCATAATTTAAATTAGAAAAAGATATATATAAACTTTTCTCTAACCTTCAAGATAAGAATAAATATTAATTTTATTTTTGGGTGTAGGAAGCCTGAAATACAAAAAAGTTCCGTTCAAAGAAACATTATCAAACTCATAAAAATTTTCATCTCCATTGGATTTTAAAATAGCAATTCCTCTTCTGGAAACAAGATGCAATTCTCCTTTAATTTCTTTTATAGAAATGTCTTTGCAGGATTTTAAACCATATCCCCTCATTTTTTCTCCTTTTTTCGTCGTGACTTCTCCAAACAAAGCTTTCCTAATGGCTTCTGAATCTTTTTTAAAAGAAATGTTATTTTTCTCAAAATTAAAAGGAATACTAATTCCATCATCTAAAACTGCAATATCCAAATATTCTTTTTGTGGATAATATTGTGCCATAAGTGAGGCAAAAGTAAAATTAGAATGCTCATCTATATTAGCTGCCAATTCTCCAAGAATGTAAAGAACGCTATCCCCAAAAGAAATTGGAATTCTATTTTTAATTTTATTTAACATAGAGTTTGCTTCTTCATTAACCTGGTTTGGATTAGAAGAATTATTTGCAAAATGTTTTATTGAAATAAATGTGGAACCATCTTTTATTTTTCCTAATGGAAACCCTATATCTGAAAGCCATTCTTTTACTTTTACATTTTTTGGAGGCTTGTAACTAACTTCAGCGCCCTTTTCTAAAATATCTTTTAATTTTCCACTTATTAAAATAATTGAACAAGGGAGTACCCATTTAACTTCAGATAAATCAAGAATTATTTTTTCTCGTTTATCAAAGGCATCATCAATTCTGGAAATAATCTTTAAAGATTGTTTTATTTGTTCAACGGGATTATCTCCTTCAGATAATTCTACATTAATCATAAATTCATAAAGACAAACAAGGTTTTTAATTTTTTAGTTTAGTTTAAAATCTCTCCAAAATAATTCTTTCACTAATTTCAAGTCATAACAAAAAGTATATTCTCCGACGACAAAATCCTTTTAAAAGAATTCATTCTAAAAGAGTTATGGGTTTTCAGAATAGTATCTGCAAAGATTTTTTAAGTTCATTTAATTTAACATATCATGGTTATAGCTATAACAAGAGCGTTATAACGAAACTGTTTGGCAGTGGATTTAGAATAGAGTTGAAAGGAGGTTATAAATAAAATAATATGAAAAAAAATTTAACATTAATTAGTTTAATGTTAGGAGTTATGCTTATCTTAATGGTAAGTAGTGTTGTTAGTGCTAATACTGCGACTTTTAATCCTGGAACAGGAATCGATACTAGTAGTTTTGGAAGCTATAACTTGAACCCTTCTGATTTGGGTAAAG
>Ga0315541_1003530_pt1 | contig 11986 bp, 7 predicted proteins | sample SalMarSW160190MG_FD_203095 | JGI IMG/M metagenome (GOLD analysis project Ga0315541, IMG submission 203095) | Salt marsh sediment microbial communities from the Plum Island Ecosystem LTER, Massachusetts, United States - Salt Marsh Sediment SW1601-190 ...
CGGCGATGCAACTCAGGTGCGCAAGGATGGAACGCGCTTCCCGGTCGAGGTATCTTCCGTCGTCCTGCGCGATGCGGCTGGCAAGGTGACCGGTTTCGTGAGCGTGAATCGTGACATCACCGAACGCAAGCGGGCCGAGGAGGCCCTTAGAGAGAGTGAGGAACGATTCCGTATTGCCAGCCAAATTGCCAGCGACGTGGTCTATGAAAGAGACGCACAAACAGGCGTCGCCACGTTCTACGGCGATATCGATAGTCATTTGGGCTATGAACCGGGCGGATACCCACGCACCATGGAAGGCTGGAGAAAGCATGTTCACCCGGAGGACCTTGCCTGGATAAATAATAAAAGCATAGACCAACTGGAACCAGGCGTACCGCACACCATAGAGTACCGCATGAGGAAAAAAGATGGAACGTATATGACATGGTTAGACCGGATTATGACAATCCCTGATAAAAAAACAGGTAAGCCGTTAAGATTCATCGGTGCCGCAACGGACATCACCGAGCGCAAGCGGGCGGAGGAGGAGTTGCAGAGGACACACTTCGCAATCGACAGCGCGCCGGAAGGCATCGCCTGGCTGGATAAGGACTTTCATTACATCTATGTCAACGAGGGGATGTGCAGGATGCTGGGGTATACGCGAGATGAGCTTCTTTTCCTGAAGCCAAGCGAGCTAGACCTGATGTTTCCGCAGGTGTCGCCTGCGGAATTATGGGCTGAGATGCGGGGGATCAAGTCTAAAGTCCGCGAGGGGTTATTCCGCAGGAAGGACAGAACTACCTTTCCGGTAGAGCTTACCCTTGATCACGTGGTCTTCAAGGATGAAGAATACATATTTTCCATCATGCGTGATATCACCGAGCGCAAGCGGGCGGAGGTAGAGATTCGTAAGCTTAGCCAATACTTGGAAACGATTATTGATAACGCCAATATTTGGGTGGATGTTCTGGATGAGAAAGCTAATGTGACGATCTGGAATAAAGCGGCAGAACAGATAAGCGGTTTTTCTCGTGTAGAAGTAATAGGGCATGGAAAGATATGGGAATGGCTCTACCCGGATGAGAAGTATCGCAACGAGATAACGACCAAAGCCGCGGCCATAATTGAGGAGGGAGAGGTGGTTGAGGATTTTGAAACTATCATCCGATGCAAAAACGACGAGACAAAAACCATCTCATGGAACTCCAGAAATCTTCTGGATGCTGATGGTAAGCCCATAGGTTCAATTGCTCTCGGTCGAGACGTTACAGAGAACAAAAGGATGCAATCCCAATTGATACAAGCTGAGAAACTGACAGCGGTGGGAACCCTGGCGTATGGAATAGCTCACGAATTCAACAACATCCTGGCAGGGATTCTTGGGAATGCGGAGTTCGGAATGGGAAGTGACGATCCCCAGGAGGTGAAGGAGAGTTTCCACATTATAATAGAGGGTTGTGACCGGGCAAAAGGTATCACCGCCAGCCTCCTGGCGTTCTCCAGACAGCGTCAGGAGAAAAAAGAAATGGCAGATGTCACGGATGCAGTCGATACGGTACTGGGTCTGACGGAACGGGAGTTGGAGAAGCAAAACGTCAATGTGGTGCGTAACTTCAAGCCTATTCCCGAAATAGCCTGTGATTTAGGCGAGCTTTCAGGGGTTGTCCTCAATATGATAACCAACGCCAGGGATGCAATGCGCCCCGGCGGAGGTACGCTTGCCATAGAAGTCAGTGAGAAGCGAGATTGTATCGAAATGATTTTCTCCGATACCGGCTGCGGAATACCGGACAGCATAAAGTCCAGGATATTTGAGCCCTTCGTGACTACTAAGGGAGCATTAGGTCAAAGCGAAATACCGGGAACAGGATTGGGCTTATTTTTGTCTTATGGAATAATAAACAGATATGCAGGAAGCGTCGAGGTGAAAAGCAAGGTGGGTAAAGGAAGCAAGTTCACCATAAGAATCCCCATCTCCAGGAATCAAGTGCTGTCTCCTCCGGTCGAGAGTAACCGAGAGAAAACAGGCTCTGTCCCGCAACATCTCACTATTCTCTTGGTGGATGACGAGCCAACCATCTGCGCGGCAATCAAGAAATTCCTCGAAGCTCAAGGGCATTCTGTAACTACCGCTCTTTCCGGCAGAAAGGCGCTTGAGAATTTCAAAAAGGGAGGTTACCAGGTGGTGCTTGCAGACATAACCATGCCCGACATGGACGGGGTGAGATTGATTTCTGAATTGAAGAAGATTGATCAGCAAGTCAAGTGTATCGTTTTGACCGGACATATGACCGAGGAGAAATTGGAATCGGCGAAGAAAGCCGGAGCGGATGCGATGCTGATCAAGCCCTTTAAAAATGAGGAGTTATACCAGGTAATGGCCAGGGTGCTTTTAACCTGACCTCACCCCAATCCTTCGCTCTGCACGTGTAGAAAGGAGAACCATTCCCCTGTCATTGATGAAGGGCGAAAATTTTATCTAGACTCATCTTGGATTTGAATCGTTGAGCAGTCAAAGCCACGCTCTTTATCTTGTTGACCTCGTAAGAAGCGATTTTCCCGCAATCCTGGCAGTAGCCCAGAACCAGCCACTTCGGGTTTTTCTGCACTAAAGCATAAGGTTCAATAAGTCTCTCGGTCATTCCGTTTAGGCCGCTTTCATATTCTATTCTTATCACTGTCCTTTGATCCACTGCCAGATTGAGCAGCTTGAAGATAGCCGAGAACCGACTCATTGCCGAAGGGGAGGGGGAGGCGACTGTTCCCGGGCACCGATGTTCGGCTGGCTTATCCGGAAGTGGTTTTCCCCTGTTGCTCCTCAGCTTGGCTTGGATACCTTTTGCCAGGTTGAACAATGAGGATTGTGCTTTCAGGGGGGAGAAATCAAGAGCGAACTCCAGGGTGGCGATCTCTTCGTCCGTTAGATTGAGGGTCGGCAGAAAAGCACCTTCCAAAAACCTGTATCCGTGATCATAATATATGGGAAGTCCGGCTGAAGCAAGGCTGTTTGCGTCTCTGAAGATGGTCCGTTCGGAAACCCCGCATTTTTGAGCCAGATCTCTTGACGCCAAGTTGTGGTGGGACCGGATCAGGTTAATCAAATAAAGAAGTCTTTCTGCCTTCGTCATTTTGAATTCCAATTTCTCGTTTTGCTTCAGGGGAGAATCCATTCTCCCCTGATTTGACAGGCACGGCACATCCCGCGCCACGCCCAAGAGATCTCCCTACCGACCCTTGAACTCAAATAAAAAACAAAATATTATGATTATATGTGCAAATTCCGTGCAATTTCCGGCGTACTTTCTAACTTGTTGTAATTACATAAGATAAGTAGAGGCTGGTGTTTTGAGGGTATTCAGTGTTGGGACATTCTGCGACCCAAGCATCCGGCCTGGGGTGGAATGCCCCGATATTAGGGTGAGGGTAGCAAGGGGGCATTTTGACACATGATGTTGCACTTCGCCCCAATGGTGATGAAAAAGGGGATTATTCTGTCGGGGGAGAATCTCTTGGTCTAGACTATTCCGTACTTTTTTAGCTTACGGTACAGGGTGCGTCTGTCCATTCCCAGAATGGACGCCGCCTTGCTTTTGTGCCCGCCAGCTTTTTTGAGTATCATTTTGATGTATTCTTTTTCCACTGTCTCCAGGGATTTACCGTCCTCTCCGGCTTTTTTAATGCGCGTTTCCTCCGGGAACTGAATCTCAGGAGGAAGATGTTCCGGAAGGATATCCTCCGAATCAGATACGAGTACCGCCCTCTCGATGGCATGCTCCAACTCCCTTACATTGCCAGGCCAGTGAAAGTCCAGAAGCAGCCTGAGAGCATCTTTAGAGATTCTCTTGACCTCTTTTTTCAGAGAGTGGTTGTATCTTTTGAGAAAATGGTTAGCCAGCAGAGGGATATCCTCTCTCCGGTCTTTGAGCTCAGGCAGATGTATGGACATCACCCTGAGACGATAGTACAGATCATCCCGAAAGGACTCCCTTTTTACCTCCTGTTCCAGGTCGTGATTGGTGGCGGCAATCAGCCTTATGTCCACCTTGTCCCCTTTTGTCTCTCCCACAGGAGTGATGATTTCATCCTCGATTGCTCTCAGCAGCTTCACCTGAACGGAAGGAGGAATCGCACCAATCTCGTCCAAAAACAACGTACCCTGGTGAGCTTCCTGAAACAAACCTCGCTTGTCTCTATGGGCTCCGGTGAAAGCTCCTTTTACGTGTCCGAACAGCTCACTTTCCAACAAGGTCTCGGGGATCGCGCTGGAGTTGACCACCACGAAAGGTTCATCTTTTCTTTTGCTATTATAGTGAATGGCCCGGGCCACCAATTCCTTTCCCGTGCCCGTTTTTCCGGTGATCAGCACGGTGGTATCGGTTTTTGACACCATCCTTATCATCTCAAAAACATCTTGCATCAATTTGCTCTTGCCAATTATGTTTTCGAACCCGTATTTTCGTTCGACCTGTTCGGTCAGTACTTGTATCTTTTTTCGAAGGTCTCTGTCTTCTAAAGCCTTCTTTATGACTAATAGGATTTCTTCAGTTTTAAAAGGTTTTGTCACGTAATCGAAAGCACCACTTTTCATCGCCTCGACGGCGGAATCGATGGTGCCGTAAGCGGTCATTATCACCACATAGGTCTGAGGGGAGACTTTCTTTATCGCCTTCAAAACCTCTATCCCGCCAAGGCCAGGCATTTTCAAATCAGTCAAGGCAATGTCGCAGAAATCGGTCTTTATTTTTGTTATTCCGCCTGAGGCGTCGGCCATAGTCTCAACATCGAATCCTTGCTTGTCCAGGATCTTCTTGAGCACTTCCCGTAGTCTCTTATCGTCTTCGATTATCAATACTCTGTCCTTGTGCTTCATGATTTCTGCATTCCTCCGGATTCCCAACAAGAATCTCAGGGACGGATAAACATGTCCAAACTGAGATAAAAAAGCAACTTACCCCAGTGATATCGTTTTTGATACGATGTGTCAATGGGCAGATGATGGCATTTTCCTTTCCAAAGGCATTACTTTATGCAGACATTAATAGGCATGACAGAATCTGTCAGGGAGTCGCAATAATGTAGTGCTTTTGTGGTCAGATGGGAATGTTCGCCAGAGCAAAGAGTCAACATGGCGGCGTCGCGGACTACAAACAGAGTCTTATCCCTCTTGAAATCGTGAATTCAAAATGGTTTTCAGATTCTGAAAACTGAGACGAACCGCGAAGATCTCTTTGGGCCCGCGATTTTTGTTCGCCCATCCATCGCTGGCAAAGCTGTCAGCCGACATTAAGGCTGCAGAGGAGACAATTCGACAATAGGCGACGGTTGCTTTGATACAAAAAAGAACCTGCCAACTTTTGCTGGCAGGTTCTTAAAAGCTATGGTAGCGCTACGGGGAGTCGAACCCCGGTCTGATGGCTGAGAACCACCTGTCCTAGGCCACTAGACGATAGCGCCACGTAAATGATTTATCGGTTCATAAGCAAAGACTGTTAACGCTTCATCAGGGCCACAGACTATTCTTCCACAGGAAATCGAACTTCGGTCACCAGTTGCTCTGGAGGAACGTCCGGACCTCCTTCGAGATAGATTTCGGTGATCGGGCCTGCGATCTTGAGCCCTTTTTCTCCCATCCATTTCATAATGGTGGGATACTCCATGGCGATTCTGTCGTACGCTCCCCTCATGACGGCGTAGACCACCTTGTGAGGAGGAATTTCCTTGACCAGGTAACCGGAGTCCGGTTCGAATCCCTCGTCTACCTGAATCCCCAACTCGCATCTCAAGCTCTCTGCAGGTACGGTGGCCGGGTCATCATAGTACAGACCCACCATATTGAATTCAAGACCCTTTTGTCCCGCATAAACGGCCAGCTGACCGAACAGTGGTCCCAACTGCTCGTAAGGTCCCACGTGCTCCACATAAACAATGGTCATCTTGTCGATGCTTTTGGTGAGGATCTGATAACCCTTTTTCTCCTCAACCTTCTTTTCCTCGACCTTCTTCTCGCATCCCGTATGGGCAAATATAAAGAAGCCCAAAACAAGAATCGACTGAAAAATCCTCCAAGATTTCAGCATCACCCACTCCTTTTTTGGCTTTTGGCCAAAATCCTTCTCATGCTTCAAACTGATTCTCCAAGGTCCTGTCAGTTAAGTCGGGACAGAACCCTTCTTAACTCTTAACCGCAGGTCGTCCACCGCTAATCATCTGGCTGGGGGACAGGGATTCGAACCCCGATAGACAGATCCAGAGTCTGCCGTCCTGCCATTGGACGATCCCCCAAACATGTCGTCGCTTAAAATACAAAAACCGAACGCTTTGTCAAGAAAATTCTGCTTGGCATTCCGAAGACCTCACGTCACGCCAAAAGTGCAGATCAAATTAAAAAAACCAATGTTTTCGCGAGTACGTAATCTGTTTTATCAATTGCCTTTTTCTGGATGGACCTGAATCGTCTCGCTGCTACTAGCCGTCTTGAGGTTGGATTCGAGACTATTTAGAAGTGAAAGAGGTGAATGGCCTTTACACAAAGAATCTCGAAAGCCGCAGGATTCGCTCCAACGCTTAGTGAAACGGTTGCGGCAAAAGATAGCGGCGAAGGGATTCGAACCCCTGACACGCGGATTATGATTCCGCTGCTCTAACCAGCTGAGCTACGCCGCCATTTCTCGACTCAATCATCTATAACAAAAACCCCACCTTTTGTCAAGCGAAAGATCACCGTATTTTCTTGTATCGGACCTTTGAGGGTTACGTTAATAGGCCTGTTTGAGACAAGGGTGTGATTCCTTGAGTTAGTTGCGAATTTTCAGTCGGGGTTTGAAAAAGAGAGATTAAGCTAGAGATGTCCGCCTGGTCTAAGGGACACCTGTCGCCATGAGTAAAGCCAAAGCCCTATATGACCTCTGGAATATGTCCCAGCAGATGCTCAAAGAAGAAATCCGCCGTTTTTTTCCCGCCGCGAATGGCATTTTCTGTCTTGGTGAATCCGTGCCCTTCGTCCTCGAAGACCATGTATTCGACCGTCACTCCCCTCTTTCGAAGCGCATCCACCATCTGATCGCTTTCCCCCTTGACCACGCGCGGATCATTCGCACCCTGAAGTATGAGGATCGGGGTTTTGGCTTGGTCGATATAAGTGATGGGGGATCGTTCCAAGAGGAATTTTCGATCCTGCGGATCGTTGATATCCCCCAACCATTCTTTCATAATCGGCTTCCAGTACTCGGGCACACCCTTCAGGAAAGTCACCAAATTTGAGGGACCGCAGATGTCGGCCGCCGCACGCCACAGATATGGAAGTCGGGTGACGGCAGAAAGGACCGCAAATCCTCCGAAACTTCCGCCATAGATCGCAAGTCGGTCGTTATCTATCTCAGGGCGACTCTTCAAGAATTGAGCCGCCGCTTCGATATCCTTTAGCTCTCCACCTCCCCAATCGCGGTGAATTAGACGCATGTGGGCTTTCCCGTATCCGGTGGAACCGCGAATATTAGGAGCAAAGACCGCTATCCCTGCTTGAAGCAGGTATTGGTAGAAATAATAGTATGTAGGGAACTCTTGATACTCAGGGCCGCCATGAATGGAAAGCACGCAGGGAAAAGGCCCCTTTCCTTTTGGACGATAAAACCAAGCCGGAATCTTTCGATCAAAGCTCTGGTATTCAATCAACTCAGGTGAGATCAAATCTTCGCTTCTTACGCCGCCGGACATTGAATCGGTTACTCGCTGAATATCGCCATTGTCTAAATTAAAGAGATAATAGTCGCCCGCGCGGATGGCTCGGTTGCGCTTAAAAACCAAGAAACGGCAGTCCGGTGTGAACTTACATTCTAAATGCAAAGCGTCCAAGTCTTCGCCGATCGACCTCTCTTTGCCCGTGCTTAAATCATGCACAGAGATGGTCTGGACGCCGCCGCAGTTGACTACATATGCTAGCCAGCGGCCATCATTCGAGGCTGCCGCATCTACCACGTCCCACTCCGGCGCGGCGACAACCTCCTTTTCGCCACTCCTAGTGTCTATTTTGACCAAACGCAAAAATTCGCTGTCTTCATCGGTGAGCATATAAAGAAATCGACTATCCGGACTCCAGGCACGAAAATCAAATCTGGCTTTCCCCGTATGCGGTGTAAGCTCCCTTCGCTTGCCAGTGGAGAGCCCCAAGAGATGAAGGGTATAGTGATCGTTAGCAAAAAACTCAACTATGGGTAGGTAACGTCCGTCGGGTGATGGCCTTTGAGCAAAAAAGATGGTATCTTCTTGGGTAATTCGTTCCCGTCTGCCTGAAGATACCTCAATCCGTCCCACATCCATGGCCGCTGGATTGCGATCGTCTGTGTTATAGTAAATGAATCTCCCGTCTGGCGACCACGCAGAAAGATAGTATCGTTTTTTTAGATTATCGGTAAGAAGGTGAGGTCGGCCTCCTTCATCAAGGTCCAAAAGGTAAATCTGCTCGAGTTCATTCCCTTTCTCATCTGCCGAGAACGCTATCTGATTTGAGGTCGGTGAACATTTTACGTTTCTGACTGTTTGATCCTTAAAGAAGGTAAGCTGAACCGGAAAACCCCCTGTGGTGGGAAGATGCCAGAGATTCAGTTGCCCATCCAGATCAGCCAGCAAGGCCATTCTTTTCCCATCGGGAGAAAAATCATAGCCCCACATGCGGCGTACGCTTGCTAGCTGGTCGAAAGTATATTTCAATTTGAAAACCTTCTTTTGACTTACATGTCCCATTTCAATCTCCCTACTGTTTGAAAACCAAGCTGAGCCCTCCGAAAGAAAAATCCTTTTGTAATTGCTTCCTTTCAGTTGTCCTCGTTCTATTTCCAAAAATTCTTTATATACTTTGGCCTTAGGAAATACCCCAGCAAGACATCAGAGCAACGGGAATTTCCCCCCGCCAAAGGCGGGGGATCTGGAAAGTATTCGCGATGCGCCATGAGAGCGCGTTAGAACCGGGTAAACGATGCCGAAGCGAGTTAGATTGATGACCGATCTTAGAATAAAAAACCAGTCATTTATTCTATCTCCTCAAACTTACCTGTCTGTTTGTTTTTTCTAACATTATCCCAAGAGAAGCATTTGCCATTCATTGAGATATAGATTCCACTTGGTAAGGTTTGGACAAACGCCAAAGCGGCACCTAAATTGAACAAGCCATCTGAGCTACCAAACGTATAAGGAATTATGGCACCTGTTAGAACAACGGTCTTGTCTTTAATTTTTTTGCCAAGAACTTTGGCAGTTTCTGCCATAGTATCGGTTCCGTGTGTAATCAGAATTTTGTCTTCTTTTGCTCTTTCAACATTTTCTGAGATTATTTCTCTGTCCGAATCAGTCATGCTTGAACTATCAATCATCATTAAAGTTCTGATGTCAGCGTTTAATTTGCACCGTCCCAGCTTTAGCATTTCAGGCAGGTGCGTGTCTTTGAAAAAGAGTTCTCCATTGAGTTCATCGTACTCCTTATCAAAAGTCCCGCCAGTTACAAAGATTCTGATGGTCATGTCTTTATTGTTAGTGAATTAATCCTAATGAATGTTTTGTTAGTGAAATCAGCCCACATTTCGCTCAACGTTTTGTCTGTTTTAGATTATTCGGCATGAGGATGCGCTCAAGTAAGACGTCAGAGTATCGGGAATTCTTTTTTCCGATACATGCAGAAAGCTTCCTGAAACACACACATGTTAGAATACCTTATTTAGAATCATACCTGTGGCAAAGTCATAAACCGCACAGTTTATGGTGGAGAGGCCGGGATTCGCTGTTAAGCCCTGTCTTCGACCCTGAGCTCAGACCGAAGGGAGCGAGTCCGAAGGACGAGTCGAAGGGAACCCGGGGTAGAGTTTTATCCCTACAACTGCTTATCCCGCCAACGGCGGGACTTCAGGCAGCTCGGTAACATGCATTTCTTGCTTCGCAAAATCTGACAAAAGTCTCTTGAAGGCTTCGCCTCCTTTGTAACTCTTCATTTCCTTCTCCCGTTTCATTGCTTCCGGTCGGGAACGACATGTCTCAACATAAACCACCTCGAACGGACCGCGATTCTTCATTGATTTAGTTTGGCCGCGCGAATGTTTCTCTAAACGCTTAGCCAGATCTTGTGTTTGTCCTATGTAATAGCGCTCGCTTTTCTTTATCCGAAGAACGTAAACATAATACATCGTGTTTGTAATTAACGGAGAGGCCGGGATTCGAACCCGGGGTAGAGTTTTATCCCTACAACTGCTTAGCAGGCAGCTGCCTTCAGCCGCTCGGCCACCTCTCCTTGATTTCAAAGAATATCGATCCAGAAACACGACTGCTTATCCCGCCAGCGGCGGGACTTCAGCCGCTCGGCCACCTCTCCTTGATTTCAAAAAATATCGATCCAGAAACACGACTGCTTATCCCGCCAAAGGCGGGACTTCAGCCGCTCGGCCACCTCTCCTCAGAATTCAGTCAACAGTCAATAGTAGAAAATATGATAAGATGAATTCAGTACCTCTATCTTCATATCCCGTTGGTGAACAACACCAGTAGAACCTGGACACCGCTGAAATATGATTCTCGCTATCTCTTTTGCCTGTTACCCGCCTTTTTTGCCTCCACCTTAATACTCAGTATTTTTCCCTTGATCTTTTCAGACATGTCATCTTCCAAAAATACTCTTTCGTCCAGAATCTTAATGTCCTTGAATCCCGCCCGCTTAATTGCGTTAAGATAGTCCCTTTTTACCAAAGCTCCTCCGATGCAATTGGCCCAGGCGGAGAATGATTTTCTTATCTCAGGAGGGAGTTCCTTCTCGGTGACTATGTCGGAAATCATCATCCTTCCGTTTGGCTTCAGCACCCGATAAGCTTCCTCAAAAACTCTTCCTTTGTCCGTAGAGAGGTTAATTACACAGTTGCTGATTATAACGTTTACACGTTCATCTTCCAAGGGGAGATTCTCGATTTCGCCCAGCCGGAATTCAACGTTTTCGTATCCGCCTCTTCTTGCGTTTTCCCCAGCCTTTCTTATCATCTCCCGGGTCATGTCCACGCCGATTACCTTACCTTTCTCACCAACCTTATTGGCGGCCAAGAAAACGTCTATCCCTCCACCGGAGCCTAAATCCAGGACGGTCTGCCCCTTTTTGAGCGCGGCTAAAGCCACAGGATTTCCACATCCCAGGCCCATGATGGCAGACTCCGGAACCTTTTTCAATTCTTTCAGGGAATACCCAATTGCCTTCGCCTGTTCCAACGCAGAAGTTCCACAACAGCTGCAAGTAGTTCTTTCCTTCTTGGCCATTTGTCCGTATCTGTCCTTGACGAATTCCTTAATCTTTTTCTCTTCGATCCTTTTCGTCACCATCTTAACAACCCCTTTCAGCTCTTTATATCTCAAGCACTACACGTCGTCGAGCCCAAACACAATTATAGCAGAACTTTTTTCAAATGCAAGATGTTTTTCGCTCCTTGTTATCCTATATTCAGTTTGTCCGGTTCTTATTTGACTAAAACTTGAGGAGACAGCTGGAGACCGCGCACAACAACGAAGACTGACATTCTTTTCGTTGGAGTCATTCCGGAAGAAGCTTACAGCCACTGCCTGTAAGCTTATCTCATTTGTCAAGGCGAGCGCCTGGGCCTCCAAAGATTTCCATGTCACAGGGACCCCCATCCGGGTCGGTGAAATCCGGATGGCCGGAGTCGATAGCTGGCGAATTCTGCAGTAGGTGAAAATCGATTTTGCCTCTAAACAGGGGATCGGCGGAAATGTTACCAGACGTTCCGGTCAGGCTGTCCATGTCCCTATAGTTACCCTCTTTGTTCCCCCAAACGTCATTATGGGAGATCACGAAGTTTTGATGGACCCCATACATCCAGATTCCCACACACGGGCAGACCCACTCTTTTCTCCAGCCGTTTTCGGTGACAATGTTGTTCACGAAAGCTCCGCGTGCGGTCTCACTCCAGGGTGCAAATCCACAATTTCCGTTTCTGGTTACCACGTTGTTGGAAGCCTCCAT
>Ga0315541_1003532_pt1 | contig 11980 bp, 7 predicted proteins | sample SalMarSW160190MG_FD_203095 | JGI IMG/M metagenome (GOLD analysis project Ga0315541, IMG submission 203095) | Salt marsh sediment microbial communities from the Plum Island Ecosystem LTER, Massachusetts, United States - Salt Marsh Sediment SW1601-190 ...
CCATGGACCGGGTTGGCTTTTATACGACAATACAGAAGCCTGAAGCCACCGCACTGGAGTGGATAAAAAACAGAACCCCAGAAAATTCTGTTCTCGTCGCCGACCACCTTTACGGGTGGTGGCTCTCGGGAATTGGCGAAAGAACAACCCTTAGCGCAGCTAGTTTGGAGTTCCTATTGTATTCTCATGAGCTGGAGGTTGCCAAATCAGCGCGGCTTCTCCTCGACACTGACTACTACATTGACAACGGCTTAATCCAAATTAGAGAGGATGGACCATACCTGTCGCGTCACAACCCTGAGTTCAGCATAGAAACATGGAGTGGAAAACCTTATGCACTGTTTTATTTCCAGAACAACGAAACCACACTCAAGTATAACCAAGGAAACATAACTTTGTCAGACATGGAAATAACTGAAACTCCTACACTACTGAAAGACGAAAACTCGGCAAACTTAACAATGACATTTGAAAACGACTTTTTCACGGTTAAGAAAACATTGGCAGTCCATCAGGGAGTAAGATTCGCTGAATTATCATATGAAATAGAAACAAAAAATGTTCAAATCAACGTTTTTGATGCCAAGTTTACGCTTCACACAACCGCAGACAGGAACATAACAACAGATGACCCATCAACACCGAGGATGATTAGAGCATACAATTCATTCCATGAAGCAGCTGGGCAAGTAATCTTCACAGAACCCTATCCGTTAATTGAACTAATAGAACAAAATATCACAAAATCCGCTGAAATCATATACAACTCACAGAACAACAGCATACACGCCAAAATGCTAGTCGGCGTTTTTGACGTGGAAGACCTAAGCTACCCATATGAAGTTATGAACGTATATTCTGAGCTTGCTAGTTCGCCACTAGAAAAAGTAACCTCCGATCCGCTCATCACATGGGATTACATTGAAATGATGGAAGAATATGACGTTTCGTATGTGGTATGCAGAGATCAGGATGTCTATTCGAAATTCTCGGAAGACCCAAAGTTTTGGATGATGTTTAACGGCGGAAACGTCACAGTTTTTCAGGTAGTAAAATGAAACAAAGGCAGAGAACCGTTTCTAGGAACGACGGGATGTTGAATTTACACGTATAATAGTTTCCACTAGCTCGTTTAACTCGTTAACAGTTACATGCTTTACTGAATGCAGCATCCCTTCCAACCCCGTTGACATACTCCTTTATGATTGGGGCTCAATTTAGTTCCATGTATTAGAACAGAGTGTTCTGATTCCTGAACGTTTTCTACTCGTGCCCTTTTTCATGAAAGTTACCGTTTCTTTGATAATTTGAGAAGGATTCGAGAAACTAGCCGCTTTCGTTTAAGGTTTATTTTCAGGGTTCCATTCTCCATGCAGGTTAAGCAGATATTGAAGTCACAGGTTAAACCGTCATGAAAAACGAATTTGCATGGATATACAGCTTTGACTGCATCGCCGCAGCAATCACAAAACAGATGCTTCATGACTTCAACCTTACGAAGCAAGAGACGACACATCTTAAAAGGGAAGTTTCTTGCACAGAAATGCTGGGAAAACTGATGTATTTGCGAATATGGATATATTATGATGCGAGAAGTGTGCACTAGAGCAGGGTTTAGTTGATGGTTAGCAGAATCCTAATTGGTAAATAATCCACAGATTAAAACTGGATGTTTTTATATGCTGACATTACTAGTCATATATTCGTTACATCCTGCCGCTTTGGAGGAAAATTGGTGCAAAAGCTAAGACTACCCACTATTGAACTGGTTTTCGTCCTAATCGCCGTATCCACCCTCTTCGTTGTAACAGTTCACCAGATGTCCACAGCTGGAGTTCTTCCCGGAAACGACCCATCGGTACACTTGGCAAAAGCAAAACAAATCGTAATAGACGAGAGGGTCAGCTACAGGGAAGTCGCATGGTATCCCCCCCTCTTTCACACCATCGTAGCTATGCTCCAAATTTTTGCAGGAACCCTTGACGCCATGGTTGCAGCTTTTCTCATAAAACTGTTGATTGCAACCCTCAACGTGCTAATCCTGTTATCCACGTATTTGTTGAGTCGAAAACTTTTTGGGACAGGCGTCGCCGTCGCTTCAGCCGTCTTCACGATTCTGTCAATTCCACTTTTTGAGATGATTTTTTGGGGAGGCTACGCAAACTTTCTGGGTTTAGCATACATTGCCTTTATCTTTTACATACTGAACAAGGACTTCGGACTTTCAGTTAAAACCTTCCTCCTGTTTCTGGGAACCTTCACAATCGTATTGTCCCATCAGCTTGCCACTTTCGTTTTCGTTCTGATGTTTGTCCCCGCCTTCTTAGTCAGCACCATCGGATCAAAAAGAAAAATCCTAGTTTTTCTCGCCGTGATCGTGGGTGGCGGATTAGCTCTGATGGCGTGGTACGCAAGGATGCTAATTGAATATGCTGACATTATTATAGAACACATCTTCTTCTCAATGGAAGAGAACATCTATCACATCTCCGCAGTTACATTTGATTCTCTAATCAAAAACCTTGGAGCAACCCTTTTCTTAGCTTTAGCAGGTATCCCCCTGACTTTCATTTTACTGAAGAAGAAAAAAGCCTTGAAATCCTCGATACTGATTATTTTTTGGCTCGCCGTTCCCTTCCTTTTGTCTCAGCTATATCTCTTCGGAATTTACTTACCATACCACCGCTTCATCTACTTTTTTGTCACACCAATAACCATTCTTTCCGGCGTAACAGTATATTATACTCTCAAAAATTCACTCGCATTCCTAGAATCAAAAGTAATTCCGAAAATCGCAAAAAAAAGTAACATACTGAATGCTACCAAGATTTTTGCTATGGCACTAATCTTTTCCCTGTTCTTTATTCAAGCTCTTGGCTTTCTTCAAATAATCGAAGCTTATCCGCAATTTTACGAGAGAGCATCAATCTCAAGTTACAACTCTGGCCTATGGGTAAAGCAGCATTCAGTTCCGGACGGCACAGTGATTACTACGAGAAGCCCGGGATCATGGTTTTACATCTTTTCTGATCACCACACCATACAAGAGACGGACCCTCTTTACTCAAGAAGCAAGGTTGCCGAAGCAATATTGTACAGCTTTTATGAAATGGAAAACTCTCTCACTCTCACGCGAGAGTTTGATCCAATAAGCTCAAGCGCTGGCCAGGCGATATACGTTTCACGGTTCAACATTTGGACTAAGGCTCTAAGTATCCCCAACAACCAAGTCAACGTTATCTATGTTGATCCTCTCGGCGAATGGGTGACGGTTCCCCTCTCCGAAACTGTTGAAAACATTTACTGGACACAGAACTCCACAGACAAAACACAACTGGTTTCTGAGTACGTCCACGAACACTTCACGGTAGAAAAAATTGTTACATTTTCAAGCAGTAGTTCTGTGATCAATATTGAATGGAATGTTAAAGCACACCAAAACTTAGCATACGTCAAACTAACCCTTAACAATTATTTTGAGTTTTCTCTCGATTTTAAGGAGGCACTTATCCCAGAAATTCTTGAATGGCAGAACCCATGGGACAACGCCACTTATATAAACACGCACGAAAAATGGGCATTCGTACAAGGCTCAGACATATTATACGAAAAACTTGTAGCAACACTCGATACACAAAACGGTATATTAACCGCTTTGGAATTTGATGAATCCCCAGACTGGTTTAGCCTCGGCGCCTTAAATAATCGCGTAATAGACGCCCTGAGACTCCGATATGAACTTGGTGATTTAGCTGAGGGTGAAAACCAAAAAATCTCTTTCTCCATACTTGTTTACGCCTTCGAGCTTGAAGAGATTGAACGATGGGCAACCTCAGATTTGAAGCAGCAATTCGATTCACAGACGAATTTGCCAGTTCAAGGAAGGGACTTCCGCACCTACATCGAAGAATACGACATTAAATTCGTAGCCGTCGATACTCAACAAGTTGCATCGAACATCGAAGCATCTCCGGCCTTAGATAAAATCTATGATAACGGCAGAGTTATCGTTTACACAACAAAAAGATAAGCCATCATTGGATGCTACATACATTATTGTGTACGTAAAATTTTAGGGACGTAAGCACACGCTGGGTCAGAGGCGAAGAGGTCTCCGGTATAGATTTCTGCTCTGGTTCGGCAGCCACCACAAATTTCGCGGTATTCGCAGACGCCACATTTTCCCTTCAGGTTACTTCGGTCCCTGAGCTTACGAGTTAATTCTGATGTTTGCATGTCAGTCCAGATTTCCTTCATCGACTTGTCCTTGATGTTGCCCATCCGGTAGCCTTCGTTGAAGCCGCAGGGTCGACTGTCCCCATTTTCCAGCAGACCTATGTATCTGCCGCCAATGAAGCATTGACCAAGAAACACGTTGTTGAACCAGTAATCAAAGTTGGGCATGCCCCTTTCCTTGGCGATTCGAGCGAAGAAGGGACAGTACACGTTAATGCTGAGTTTCCCCTTATATTCCTGCATCAAATCGTAGATTCTGTTCAAGACAACCTCATACTGCTGCGGGGTAGGCGCCAACTCCAGATGCTCCTCAGCTCTGCCAACAGGAACATAATTATGATAAACTACACGATTGGCATCGTATTCATGTCCCACCTGGGCGACATAATCCACTTCCGCGCAGTTGCGCGTGTTCAGGGTTGTTACGATGCAATCAAAAATTCCGCCCTTAGACAAATTCTCCATAGCTTTGATGGCTGTTGCATAGGCGCCTTTGCCTCGTATAAAATCGTTCGTTTCTTCTCTTCCCTCAAGGCTTACGGCAGTCATAACCTCGTTTCGGATCAACTTGTCCAGAATGTCGCCTTTAACGTAATAGCCGTTTGTTATGAGGCTCACGTTCATGCCAAGGCTCTTCGCATGTTCAATGATCTCAAAAATATCCTTCCGCATAAGCGGTTCTCCACCGCTTAGCCCAAACCACTGTGTGCCCATCTCATAAAGTTCGTCAACTATACTAATTCCACCTTTGGTGTCAATCTCATTAATGGCAGCAGGGCTTGAGGCAAAACTGCAGTGCAAACAATTATAATTACAGGCTCTCGTACATCTCCAAGTCATCATGTATAAGAGCGGTCTTTTATTCACCTTTTATTCACTCTCCTTCACATCAATCCCTCAAGCATGAGCAATAGGGGATCTGTAGTGTTGGAGCCATGGTGGGTTAGCCAAGTGTTATCCAGTCGCTGCTTTTGTGCGCCAGCGCAGGAGCAATTGTGATCTTAAGTTCCGCTTTTGGGAATTTGATTTTTTGGAGAGGATACGCCAACATAACGAATCTTGATGCGATTTTTTTATGTTTGCGGCTCCAACAATTCATTACGTGGTGAACAGGTAATAAAACAGTTTTTGTCAAGGTTTCTTGACCTACCAAATAATACGTTAGTCAAATTTTCTTGACCAAAGATTTACCAACAAAATTTAGCCATAAAATGGCGGATAGTCAATGTTTGCTTAGTTTAGAGAAAGAAACAGATTCGATTAGATGAAAATGGTTATTTAGTTTTTTCACGCAAGAGTTTAGGGATGTATCCACATGCGGGATCAGAAGCGAATATGTCTCCGGTGTACATTTCTGCTCTGGTTCGGCAACCACCACAAATTTCACGGTATTCGCAAACACCACATTTGCCCTTCAAGTTCCTCCGGTCCCTGAGCTTACGAGTTAATTCTGATGTTTGCAGTTCATCCCAGATTTGCTTCAGCGGCTTATCCTGAACATTTCCCAGTCGGATACGGTCATTGAAGCTGCAGGGGATGACGTCTCCGTTTTCGAGTACGCTTATGTATTTGCCGGCGATGGAGCATTTGCCAAGGAAAACGTTGTTGAACCAGTCGTCAAAGTTCGGCAATCCCCGCTGTTTGGCAACTCGAGCGAAGAAGGGACAATACACGTTGACTTCAGGTTTTCCTTTGTACTTTAGGCGCAGATCATAGACTTCGTTCCAAATCTTCTCGTACTGTTGTGGGGAGGGAGACTTGTCGAGGTGCTCTTTTGTTCGGTTGAAAGGAATAAATCCGTGAATCACCACCCACCGAGCGCCATACTCTTCAGCCAGTTGGATAACGTGCTCCATATCTTCGGAGGTGACATTAGTACGGGTTGCGTCAACATTAGCAAGGGTTGCCACAAGACAGTCCAGCAGCCCCGCTTTGGAAGTTTTTTTCATAGCTGAAACGGCTTTTGCGTATGCGCCCTTTCCTCGGATGGCATCGTTGATTTCTTCGGTTCCGTCAATGCTTATCGAGACGCGAACCCCGTGTTTAACTAGGTTATCGAAGATTTTGCCGTCAACAAAATAGCCGTTGGTTATGAGGCTCACATTCAAGCCAATGTTTTTGGCGTAGCCGATTATTTCGGGGAGGTCTTCTCGCAGAAGAGGTTCTCCACCGCTTAATCCGAGATAAGTTGCCCCAAAAGAGTGTATTTCGTCTACAATACGCATGACTTCTTTGGTTCCGAGGGCGTCGGAGGCGGGGGGATTTGATGCGAAGCCGCAGTGTAGGCAACTGCTGGTGCATGCTTGTGTGCATCTCCAAGGCAGAATGAATAGGGGTCCTTTGGGTTTCAAAATATTCACCATGAGCAGTATTCAAGAGTCTAACGAGCAAATAAAAACGTATTTACTTTTTCCAGAAAAAGACCTGTGTAACAGTTTTAGTCTGTTCATCTCTTTTTTCAACTTCAATCATCGTTTTGCTGCACGGAATTAAGGTTCCTTTTTTTGATGGAAATTTTTGTTGTTTTTGTTTTCTAATTTGTCGAGAAAATGTAAGAGTTCGCTGGTGCTCTTCACGGTTATGGCGCCGTTGTTTTTGAGTTTCGTCAGGTATTTTGTGGCTTTGCCTTTGGTGAAGTCCCTCTCTTCGATTGATCCGTCTTCTAGGAGGATAATTGGTATTCCCTTTTCCAGAGCCGTTTCTGCCGCGTTCAGGTTTCTTAGGTTGCCATCACCAAACTGAGTCGGCGTTATCACGATAACGTTGGCTTTACTTATCATCTTCAGGTTTGCTGTGTGAGCTTCTTCGGTTATGGGAGAGAATGGAGCTTCGCTTGTTATTGGAATCTTTAACAGCTGAGCAGTCTCTTGATCCGTATCTAACAAGTTGAGAACACCAGCAGTCACGAAATAGCCTTCATCCTTCAAAATCTTCATCAGGGGGCTACCGGTGCCGCATCCACAAATCAGATGGATAGAAAGGCTCTTTTGTTGCTGGTTTATGGGTCTTGAAATGGGGATAACATGAAGGTAACCTGTGATAGGATGCTTTTTCACGATAGTGTCAACATTGAAAACTTTTCTGACGTTTTCGCTTGTGAGAGTCTCGTTTGATTTCCCAACAGCAACGATTTTTCCATCATTCAAAAGAATAATGGATTCACAGTATCGGGCAGCTAAGTTGAAGTCATGGAAAACCGCGACTATCAACAACTTTTTAGTTTTGCATAACCGCTTGATGAGGTCCATTATTTCCAGCTGGTTGCTTATGTCCAAGTGGGTTGTTGGTTCGTCTAGTAAAAGAATTTTGGGTTCCTGAGTTAGTGCACGTGCTATTATCACGCGTTGCCTTTCTCCACCGCTAAGTTCGGTTACAGGTCTGTCGGCAAACTCCCAAGTACGGGTTAGTTCCATGGAATTCCTTGCTATAGCCAAGTCCTTTTTGTCCTCCATCTTGAACCGGGGCATATGAGGATTGCGACCCATGAGAACTACTTCCAGAGAAGTGAAGTCGAATGTTACAGGTGTGCTCTGCGGGACTACCGCCAGCTGTTTGGCGACTTGCACAGTTTTCATTTTATATATATTCTCGTTACCTATGAGGATCGTTCCTTTCTGTGGCTTGAGCACTCTGCTGATGCTTCTGAGTAACGTTGTTTTTCCTGAGCCGTTGGGACCAAGAATACCTAAAAATTCGCCGCTATTAACTGCGAACTGGATATCCTTCAGAACATTAACGGACCCATAAGAACAGTCGATTCCATCGATTGTTAAGACAACCATAGCGGTCATTACCTCACACTGTGTATCCTTTCCTCTTCCGGCGGAGGAGATATATGAAAAACGGAGCTCCTGAGAGTGCAGTTATTACGCCGACAGGCGCTTCGCCGGAACCCATTACTACCCGTGACAGGGCATCGCATATCATTAGGAAAGAGGCTCCTACGATGGCTGAAGTGGGTAGGAGAACTCGGTGATCAGGACCAACCAAGACTCTCGTCAAGTGGGGAATTATTAAACCAACGAAACCGATTAAACCGCTAATGGAGACAGCAGCTGCGGTCATGAGGGCTCCGGAAACAAGCAATATCGTTTTCACCTTTTCAATTTCGACGCCTAAGTGCTGGGCTTGATCTTCTCCTAATGCAAGGATGTTCAAGTCACGTGAATATAGATAGGCAACGGCAGTACCGATGAGTATGAATGGAAGGATGGCCCATACCTTATCCCAGCTTTCCGTGGGTGCAAGGCTTCCGATAATCCAGAACACTAGTCCGTGAAGGAGCGATTCTTCGGCGATTACTTTCAAAAAAGTGACTATTGCATTTTGGAAGAGACTTACTGCTATACCGGTGAGGAGCAAAGTTGTAACTGGAACCCTAGAGCCAACTCGTGAGATGTTATAGACGAGAAGGACTGTTATTAGGGAGCCGACAAAAGCTAAAATTTGAAGCGAGTTTACACCCAAAAGTGAGACGCCTACTCCAAGAACTATTACGAGTGCTGCACCTAATGATGCGCCTGTTGAAGCTCCTATTACGTAAGGGTCAGCCATAGGATTTCTGAAGATTCCCTGATATGTGACGCCCGCTGCTGCCAGAGCCGCGCCAACTAGGGCTCCACAGATTACTCGTGGAAGTCTGATTTGAACTATTATCACTTCATGTTTTGGGAGAATATTGGAGGATCCTACCAGATTGTCTAAGATAGGAACTTGTTTGGCTAGTATCGTCAGAATGTCGCTGAAGGGAATATGGGCATAGCCTAGGTTGAGTGACAAAACAAAAACGATTCCAAACACAATTAGGAGGACAGCTAGATAGAGCTTCCAGTGGGATACGCGTCTTAAATGAGCTATTTCACTGTCGGTTTTCATTGATGATTCACAAATTATTTTGTGGATATAAAAAGGGGGGGTTATTTTAGGGTTGTCCAAAGATTTCCGGATGAATCATCTTTGCTAGTGTTTCTAGTGCGTCGGCAAGTCTGGGACCAGCTCTTGAGATAATGTCTGAATTGATCTCGTAGATTGCATCAGTCTGAACCGCGCTTATTAACTCCCATCCGGGTCTGTTCTTCACATCCTCCATGGTTTCAGAGAACTGTTCTCTACCCATATACTTGTCAGGGAACACCATTATGTCAGGATTCTTTTCTATAACTGCCTCGGAGCTTACAGTTGGATAACGTGTAGAGGCATCATGGAAAATGTTTTCTCCACCTGCCAAAGTTATCAGTTCATCAATGAATGTTTCTGGACCCGCGCTCATGGAGGGGTAAACTTCATGGTATACTTTCGGTGTGGAAGTTGCATCCGCAGCTTGGTTGGCTATGGCGTCTATTTTCTGTCTGAGGTCACTCTCGAGTGCGACAGCTTCACTATAGCGATCAGCGGCTCTACCAATTAAGAGTATATCCCGAAGAACACCACTAATGTTCTTTGCATCTAACACCAAGACATTAACTCCGAGGTTTCGTAGACTCGCGACAGCATCTACACTTTGTTTGCTGGCAAGAACGAGGTCAGGATCAAGTACAACGATTGGTTCTACAGATGGATTCTTAAAACTCCCTATGCTAGTCATGTTTCCAGCCTCGACCCAAGCCGCAAAATCGTATGGATAATTACAGAAATTTGTCACTCCAACAACTTTGTCGCCAGCCCCCACAGCAAACAAGATTTCAGTATTGCTAGGTGCCAAAGACACAATTCGTTCTGGAGGCGAAGTTAAAGTCAACGAGTAGCCCATGTCATCAACAAGATCTCCACCCTCGAATTCGTCAACTCCCTGATGTGCGATGTAAGCGTAAACTGCAACAACTAATACGACAATAATTAGTGTCGCCAAGACATATTTGACGCTTTTTTCCATTCGTTTCCACCTTTTTCACTATTCTTCAGGATGGATAATCCATCCTAACAGCTATATAAAACTTCCGACAAAACACATGAATAACAGAACCAGAAAAGATTCACAAATTTCTAAAGCCAGAATACACAAAAAGTTTACACAATTGACACATTAAGATAAGCCATACCTTTCGCAGCCTTCCTCTCCACAGACTTTACCTTAAAGGATTTCGCGTAGAGGGGACACTCAAGGACCAGCGTATGAAACTCCCCGTTCTCACCCAAAGGGTCCACACTTCCAATCTTCGACAGAAAGGCGGCACTCGTCTCTTTACTGATGATAAATCCCAACCACTTTTCTTCCAGATATTTCAGCTTTACACCCGTAATCAAAGCCTTGAATCCTAAACTGAAGATTTCATGGAAAAGCTCTGACGTATCTCTCCTGTAGAGGGGCTCAAGCAACTCCAAACCAACCTTACTGCAGACATCCTTAAGACCCAACACATGCGCCTCAACAAGAATGTCACCCGCCACCAAAGCATCAACCTCAAGGCTTTTGAGTGCCTCAACGAATGCTCCCTCTCTCTTAAAATCAACGATTGTCAAATGTTTCCCCATGGATTCCGCCAATATCTTCAGAGCTTCCATGTTTTCCGCATGAGGAGACGGCCAAGGAAGACTCGGAATCAAAGTCAGCAGATTATCAACCGTGACACCCTGTTTTTCGACAAGATGTACAGCATAGAGGGAATCTTTGCCACCAGAAAAAAGACCAACAGCCTTCATGAAACAAACATCCTCCACAAACTCCTCCAATCAACACTGCAGAGTTATTTAAGAACTTGGGTGAATAAATTCTGTTAACTCTTTTGATGCCGTGATCATGTTAAGTATGTTGTTCTTTTGAACTGTTCCTCTACTTTACAGTCACGGATTTAGCCAAGTTTCGTGGCATATCTGGATCGCGTTTGCACTCGATTGCCATGTAGTAGGCGAAAAGCTGCAGCGGAGTGACAAAAGGTATTGGAGACAAGACTTCAGGCAATTCTGTTTCTATTTCGATGTAATCGTCAGCCAACTTCTTTATTTCCTCATCCCCCTTCTCAATTATGGCTATTATGGCGGCGCCGCGAGCTTTCATCTCCATAATGTTGCTGATTATCGTTCTATGTGTGCCGTCCTTTGGACATACGAAAATTACAGGAAATCCCGGCTCGATTAGACTGATGGGACCATGCTTGCTTTCTCCTGCGGGATAAGCCATTGAAGGAATATAAGCGATCTCCATGAGCTTCAGTCTACCCTCAAGAGCGACAGCCGAGCTTATTCCCCGTCCTAAAAAGAAGAAGGCTTGCTTGCCTCGATATTTCTTCGCTAACTGTTTCACCTTTTCTTCTTGACTCTGGATAATGCGCTCAACAATGTCCGGTATCTGCTCAAGATTCTTCTCAATGTCCTCAATCTCCACATGAGAAATCTTTCCCCTCTTCTTGGCGAGCCTTATGGCGAGCTGAGAGAGCACAGAGAGCTGAGAAGTGAAGGTTTTCGTAGCTGCGACTCCTATCTCTGGACCTGACTGCTGACATATGTAGACTCTGGCAATACGTGTCAAGGTGGAGCCGACAATGTTTGTGAGTCCCAGAACCGTAGCGGCGCGTAGCCTAGCGCTTTCAACCGCGTCTAATGTGTCGGCGGTCTCTCCGGACTGGCTGACGACTAGAAGGGTGCTGTCGATGTTCACTGATTTCCCGTGTTGTTCAACGAACTCTGAGGCTATGACAGGATGGGTTGCCAAGAAAGACAGCTTGGAGAACATGTAGGACGCTGCCAAGCAGGCATGGTAGGAGGTTCCGCAGGCCACCAAGAAAACTTCTCCTGCCCGATCTAAGAA
>Ga0315541_1003534_pt1 | contig 11974 bp, 12 predicted proteins | sample SalMarSW160190MG_FD_203095 | JGI IMG/M metagenome (GOLD analysis project Ga0315541, IMG submission 203095) | Salt marsh sediment microbial communities from the Plum Island Ecosystem LTER, Massachusetts, United States - Salt Marsh Sediment SW1601-190 ...
GAAATTACTAAAAAATAAGTCAAAAGGTAAAAGGAAAAGGTAAAAAGTTAAATTTAAGACTTTGCTTTTAAAATAATGGTTGCAAGTATTTTACCGAGTTCTTCACTTTCGAGAACCAATGTATTTATATATATAGTTCTTGGGAACAGTTCTTTTATAATCCTCAGCCAATAGTTCGATTCTCTCATTTCTTTCAGTGAGATACTGACTTTATTAATAAAATCTGCTTTGGAAGACGCAGCCTGAGATTCTTCATAATTTGCACCACTCGAGGTTGATGATTTCGATAGTTGAAATTTTATCACGTCTATCTCTTTATCACCCTTCACTGTGGCAAGCATCTTTAAAACATCAATCGCAAAACGAAATAATCTATCTTTTAAATCATTTTCTTTCAATTTGAAATACTTTTAACTTTTAACTTTTTACTTTTTACTTGCCTTCAGGCATGCTTCCGCCACGTCAGTCCCATTGCCTGTATATTCTATATGGCTGACTATGACTTAATTATATAATAAATTGTGACAAATGTCACAAATTTTTCATGAACCATTCAACCGCTTTGTCAAGTCCTTCTTTTACATCATGAGAAGGAGAATAACCAAGCAGTTGCTTTGCCTTTTCTATCGATGCCTGTGAATGAGGTATATCCCCTGCCCTCTCCGGTCCATAAACAGGCTTAATCTCCAGTATTTTCTTATCAAACCGTCCGGCAGATTCTCTTATGAACTCAAAAAGCTGGTTAAGAGTCGTCCTCTCACCATGGGCTACATTATATACCTGATTTATAGCAGCTATATCTTTAACTAGTGCTGCCAGGTGATTTGCCTGGATCACATTGTCAATATAAGTAAAATCGCGTGAGAAGGTCCCGTCACCATTGATGACAGGTGATTTGTGCTCCTTTAATAGCTTTACGAATTTTGGTATCACAGCGGCATATGGCCCTTCCGGATCCTGGCGTCGTCCAAAGACATTGAAATAACGCAGTCCTATTATATTAATTCCATAATTTTTCGCAAAGTTTTCAGCAAATAACTCATCGGCATATTTTGTAATTGCATATGGAGACAATGGTGCGCCGATTTTGCTTTCCACTTTTGGAAGATCAGGATGATCACCATAGGTAGAGGAACTTGCAGCATAAATAAATCTTTTTATACCGGCTTCTTTGGCAGCAAATAGCATTTTAACAAAGCCGCCTATATTAACATCGGTTGCTGATACAGGGTCCTTTATCGAACGAGGTACAGACCCCAGCGCAGCCTGGTGAAAAACAATATATATGTCCTGAACTGCAGCAATGCAATCATCATAATTACGGATGTCACCTTCGATAAGCTTAAACTTAGAATTCTCTAAGAAATCTTTGATATTTTCTCTTTTACCAGTCAAAAAATTATCGAGACAAACAACATAATTTTCTGAATCCAACAACGATTTCACAAGATTCGAGCCGATAAAACCTGCTCCCCCGGTAACCAGAACTCTGCTATACCTCAATACTCGCTCCATCCGCTAATGCTAAACATTAAGAATACAAATATAACAGAACTTAATTTAACCGGAATCATACTTTTTCGAACAACATCATGATTTCTTCGAGTATGAATTCGGCAGTTTTTCCATTTCCGTAAAAGCCAGGGAATTCAAGAGCAGATCCATTTTTCAACAATCTTTCAAACTCAGTACGTATCCTCTCGGGGTCAGCATCCACCAGTACAGTTGTGCCGTTATTAACCAGTTCAATCCATTCAGTCTCCTTTCGCAGGACAATACATGGCTTCCTGAAAAAATGCGATTCCTTCTGTACTCCTCCTGAATCTGTTATTACCATCCTGCAGGTCTTTTCAAGGAGGATCATCTCAAGATATGAAACTGGAGGTATTATCCTGAACAATTTAGAGTTTAGCAACTCCTGATATAATTGTGAGATATTGTTTTTCAGTGAGATCGTAGTACGTGGATGCAGAGGCATTACAAATGTTTTTGAATTCTCCTGGGAAAGAGATAAAAATGTTCTCATAATTGCCTCAAGACGAACAATATCATCAGTATTTATATCGCGATGAATTGTTGCAAGTACAAAATTTTCACGCTCAACAGACAGATCTTTTAATAATGATATTTTCTTCTTTTCGGCCAGCTCTGCAAAAAAAAGAGCATTGTCATACATGATATCACCGGTGAAATAAATTTTGGGATTATCGATAGTATATGGAGGACTGTTTTCCGGCCTGAATCCTTCACTCATAAGGTTTTTGAAGGCTGCATTTGTAGGCGCAAACAGGAGTGTGGATGAATGGTCACTAATGATCCTGTTCAGCTCTTCAGGCATACTTTTATTGAAAGATCTGAGCCCTGCCTCAATATGAATAACCGGAAAATGAAGCTTTGATGCAGCAAGAGCACCGGCAAGTGATGAGTTTGTATCACCGTATAGTAACACACAATCAGGTTTTTCTTTTAACAGAACCTCTTCAATACCTGTTATCATCATTGAAGTCTGTCTTCCGTGTCTGGCAGAACCCACACCCAGATTATAGTCTGGTTTGTGTATCTCAAGCTCATCAAAAAAAACAGCCGACATCTCCTTATCATAATGCTGGCCTGTGTGGACAATTATTTCTGTTATTTTTTCAGGATAATATTTCCTTATTGCACGGCTTATTGCAGATGCCTTAATGATCTGTGGTCTGGCGCCTACTATATTTAACAGTTTTATATGTGACATTGCTCTCGGTCTGTCTGGGAAACCAAAGATAAAAAAATATATGATGCATAAAGCAATAACATGAGTGAGATTCCTCATCCATTTACTACTGCTTACATCCTGTTAGTCAGGTCATTCCTATCGTCAGCGAGGAATCTCCCTCCCTGCTTACCTGGTTTTACTTCGCATAATTAACGGCCCGGGTTTCCCGTATCACCGTTATTTTTATCTGTCCGGGGTATGTCATTTCATCCTGTATCTTTTTTGCAATATCAAGCGAGAGTCCTTCAGCTTCTTTGTCGGATACTTTTTCAGCGCCGACAATTACCCTTAACTCTCTCCCTGCCTGAATAGCATAGGTTTTCATAACACCGGGATACTGAAGTGCCAGTGATTCAAGCTCTTTCAATCGTTTTATGTATGATTCCACAACTTCCCGGCGTGCACCCGGGCGTGCTCCTGATATCGCGTCACAAACCTGAACGATAGGAGCTATAAGTGTTGTCATCTCCACTTCATCATGATGAGCACCTATTGCATTGCATATCTCCGGTTTTTCCCTGAATCTCTCAGCAACCTTCATACCGAGTATGGCATGCGGCAATTCCGGCTCATCATCCGGCACCTTCCCGATATCGTGAAGCAGTCCTGCCCTTTTGGCAAGCTTAGGATTAAGTCCAAGCTCAGCAGCCATGATTGCAGAAAGATTTGCCACCTCATGTGAATGCATAAGCAGATTCTGGCCGTAAGATGACCTGTATTTCATTTTCCCGATCAATCTTATGAGCTCAGGATGCAGGCCATGGATTCCCAGGTCAATCGTTGTTCTTTTACCCACTTCCAGTATCTCCTCTTCCACCTGCTTGCGTGTCTTCTCCACTATCTCTTCAATCCTTGCCGGGTGTATTCTTCCGTCTGTCACCAGCTGATGGAGGGCCAGCCGTGCCACTTCACGACGTACAGGATCGAATGCTGAAAGTACTATTGCTTCGGGTGTATCATCGACAACGATCTCCACTCCCGTTGCTGCTTCCAGTGCACGTATATTACGTCCTTCACGGCCTATTATTCTTCCTTTCATCTCATCCGAGTCGATATGAAATACTGTAACCGCATTCTCTATGGCGTTTTCCGAAGCAACCCGTTGAATTGTCTGAACTACAATTCTCTTAGCTTCCTTGTTTGCAGACATTTTTGCTTCGTCAAGGATCTCATTGATGTAGGACATTGCTCCTGTTTTAGCCTCCTCCTTTAAGGATTCTATAAGCTGATCCTTAGCATCTTCAGCCGACAGACCCGATATAGCCTCAAGTTGTTCTACCTGCTGCCGATGCAGCTTTTCCAGCTCTTCAGATTTCTTATCAATCAGATCAAGCTGGTTATTCAGGTTTTCCCGTATGGCATCAGCCTCATTCTTTTTACGCTGTGATTCCTCTAATTTCTGTGATAGTGTCAGTTCCTTCTGTTTTATTCTGTTTTCGGCCTGAGCTATTCTGTTGTTCTTTTCGTTTATTACCTTTTCATGCTCAGTCTTAAGCTGCAAAAACCTCTCTTTAGCCTGGAGAATCTTTTCTTTGCGTATAACCTCTGCTTCTGTTTCTGCATCCGCTATAATCCTGCGGTTTTTATTCTTCAGGGCTACAAGCCATAGCAGATATGAGAGGCCGAAGCCCAGGGCCAGCGAGACTGCACAAAATGCAATCATCAGTCCGCTGCCAAGTTCTATTATTGATAGTGCTGTCATATATATTTGGTTTAAGTGTCAATAAAAAACCCGCAAAGTTCCTTCAACTTTAATAAAACCCCATATCGTACATGGCTGGAGCTCCTATTCCAGCTCGAACTTCCACTGTCCCGAGTACTCGGGATCCCGATTGCTCGGGATGAGGCCTGCTCTTACTGAACTAAGGTTGGCTCCAAAGTTTTAACTGTTGAGTTTTAAAAATGAATGAAGAAACAGTGCGGGCAATTTCTTGCTATATTTTAAAGAACGCTGCTACTCTTTTATATCCAGAACAGTATCTATTTTCTGAATCAGTTCTTTAATGGTATCCGGGACATAATCATTATCAAGTTTTTCCTCTTCCTCCGTGAGTTTTATCACATATTGCAAGGCAGCCATCGCCAGAAAATCCTGTACATCCTTATCGGTGTATCTCTGCTTATACTGCAGCACCTTTTCATTAATCATCCTGGCAGCTTTCCTGATCTTTTCTTCATTTTCCCTTTCTACCTTCAATGGATAATATCTGTCCGCTATATTAACCCTGATCGAAAGCTTATCATCCATTGTTATATTTTATCTGTTTAAAAGAGCAACACATTTGTCAATTTCCCGCACAAGTACATTTATCTTCTTCTTCGCCTCTGAAGCATTCTCACCCTCTCCCAACAATGCTCCCGATAATTTTACCCTTTCGTATTTAATTTCCAATTCTTTTATTCTGGCCTCACGTTCCTGAAGTGTGTTCTTAAGCGCTTCATTCCCGTTTTTAAGATCAACACATTCCACCTTCAGGTTATCGTATTTACTTAACAGTTCGTCGAGCTTTTTGTTCAATTCTTTTAACTCTTCATAACCCTGTCCGGACATAGTTCAATCTTTAGGACAAAGTTAATATTGTTAATGATATTTTCAAAAAATTGGCTGAAATAGTTTGTCTGAATGAACCAGAAAGTTAGCTTTGCACCTTCAAAGACTAAAGCACTTCAGCCGAATGATCCTGATAAGATTGATGATATCGTGTATTCTGATTTTCAATATATTAACAGAAAATCCAAAAGATAAAACACTTTTTATCCCGCCGGTTAAAATCCCATTATTATTATCGGCTAATTTTGGCGAACTCAGGTCAGATCATTTTCATTCGGGTCTCGATATAAAAACTCAGGGAGTTATTGGTAAAGAGGTGGTAGCCACAGCATCAGGCTATATTTACAGAATAAGTATATCTCCCGGGGGATTCGGCAGAGCACTCTATCTGAGACACCCGTCAGGTTATTCAACGGTTTACGGACACCTTGACAGGTTTGTACCGGAAGTCGAAGAATACATTGTAAGCCGGCAGTATGAAAGGAAAAGCTACCATGTAACGATTTTTCCGCCAAAAGATAAATTCCGGTTTGAACAGGGTGATTTGATTGCCTATTCAGGCAATTCAGGCAGCTCATCAGGACCACATTTACATTACGAGATACGGAAATCGGAATCGGAGATGCCTGTCAACCCCTTGTTATTTGAATTCGGGACAGGTGATGATATAATTCCGGTCATCGAAAAATTTGCGGTTTATCCGGTAACAGAGAATACTCTGATAAATAATCAGAATAAAATGAGGAAATATACTGTTGCCGGAGGCCATGGTAATTATTATATACCTGCCGCAAATGAGATAAGAATAAGCGGACCCGCGGGCTTTGGAATTAAAGCTTACGACCTGCTGAACGACAGCTATAACAGATGTGCCGTTTATTCAATAGAAATGAAAATCGACAGTGTATCCCTGTTTAAGTATGTAATGGATGAGTTTTCATTCGGCGAATCAAGGTATATCAACAGCCATATTGATTATGAAACCTATATCAGGGAAAGAACACATTATGAACGGACTTTTCTTCTCCCGAATGATAAATTAAGTGTTTACCGGGATGTAGTGAACAGAGGTATATACAATTTCAATGAGGAAAGGATTTATAACGTTGAAATTACCGTTGCCGACATCCGGGACAATAAATCGACCCTCACTTTTAAAGTAAAAGGAGCACTTGCGGAAGCAGATGGGAAAAGTGCTTCGACTAATGATGACCTTTACATAATGCCGTATAACAGGTCAAACAGGTTTAACACTGAAGATGTTTCAGTGTCATTTCCTGCAGGCGCCCTGTATGATACATTATATTTTAAATACAGAAAAGTAAAAGGTCCGAATGAAATGCTTTCAGAAGTTCATTACATTCATGATAAATTCACTCCGGTTCATAAAGCATATACTTTATCAATAAGACCATCTTTGATCCCTGAAGGAAATGAATCTAAGATGTTGATCATCCAGATCAGTGATGATTTTAAGAAAAATGGTCTCAGCAGTACCTTTAATGATGGAGTTGTTACTGCAAAGCCCACATCGTTTGGTATGTTTTATGTTGGCATTGATACCGTGGCACCGATGATCTCAGCCAATGGATTAACTCCGGGTGTCGATCTCACCGGTAAGAAAGATATCAGGATCAGGATCTTTGACGAGTTATCCGGGATTAAAGAATATGAAGCTTATTTAGATGGCAAATGGTCACTTTTTGAGTACGACCAGAAGAACAATGTACTTATTTACAGGTTTGATCCTGAAAGAATTTCCAGGGGGACAAAGCACCACATGACACTCAAAGTATCAGATAACGTGGATAATACAAGCCTTTACAGTTGTGATTTTGAGTGGTAGGGGTTAATATATCCTCACCGGATATACACCTTTCCGGATCATCTGCCTGATACTCTCAACAACATAAGGTTTGTCTTCCCTGTATGTAACACCGAACCATCTTTCATTACTTTGCAGGACTTTAATTGTCAGGTCACCGCTTTTTACAAATCTGTCAAGAGAAGTGGGAATATCAAGTTCGGATTTAGGATCCATTCCATTCTTATCAATGAAATTCCTGAATTCCTTACCAAGGAAATCATAGCACGTAGGTTTGAAACCGAAGAGGTTCATTGATACAATTTCATTACCTGTAAAATGAAGTTCCCCGTCGCCGGTTCCGGGAGCTTTGGCTCCGTCATGTGTCTTTGAAATCTGACGTACCTCTGCAATATTCTGCAGCAAACCGTCACTACCAACTTCGCATACACCCCGGTTAACATGACCATGATCGGAAAGAGTATTCCCTAACTTGTATCCAACAATGCAATAACAATTCGGATCTTTATCGGTGGTAAGAAATTCGTAAAGTATCCTGAAGGATTCAACACCATAATAATCATCAGCATTTATCACACCGAAAGGTTCTTTTATTTTGTCCCTGGTAACCAGTATCGCATGGCTTGTACCCCAGGGTTTCTGTCTCTCGGGTGATACTTTAACTCCCCCGGGCAGGTTCGTGATCTCCTGGAAAACATAATCAATGATTATTTTATCCTTCAACTTGTCAACAAACTTTTCCTTAACCTGTTCTTCAATATCCCGACGGATAACAAATACTATTTTTCCAAAACCTGCCCTGATGGCATCATAAATAGAATAATCAATTATTGTTTCGCCTGATGGTCCGACTTCATCTAGCTGTTTGTTACCGCCATAACGTCTTCCCATGCCGGCTGCTAAAACTAAAAGTGAAGGTTTCATATTTTCAGACTCTATTTCAGTACAATAATAAAGAAAAAATTGGTACTTTTATTATAAATTAAAAGCTGAAATAATGAATTTTAAGCTCGAAGTTTGTGTTGACAGTGTTGAATCAGCAATCAATGCACAGGCAGGCGGTGCCCACCGTATTGAATTGTGCAACAGCCTGTTTGAAGGCGGAACGACTCCCTCAAGCGGCACCATTTCAGCAGCAAGGGCTAACCTTTCTATTGATCTCCATGTCATCATAAGACCAAGAGGTGGAGACTTCCTTTATACTGATCCTGAATATGATATAATGAGACGTGATATCGAAATTTGCGGCGAGTATGGAGTAAACGGAATCGTTATTGGTATTTTGAGACCTGATGGAGAAATTGATGTAGAACGTACTGCAAAACTGATTGATCTTGCCCGTCCGATGACGGCTACAATACACAGGGCTTTTGACATGTGCACTGACCCGTTCCGGGGACTTCAGGATGTAATATCGACCGGCGCCTCAAGACTTCTTACCTCAGGACAAAGAAACAGTGCGGTAGAAGGCATGGATCTCATCAGTAAACTGGTCAAAAAATCAGGCACAAGAATAATAATAATGCCGGGGAGCGGGATCAATGAATCAAATATTGAAAAAATAGCGATAAGAACCGGAGCTACTGAATTTCACCTTTCAGGAAGAGAAACAACTGACAGCGGAATGATATTCAGAAGAGAGGAAATTAATATTGGCTACACCCCGGGCTTCTCAAAACAGGTAACAGATTTCCAAAAAATAAAAAACATTATTGATCTCCTTAAAATGATATAATCCCTCTTTGAAATATTCCCTGTCTTTTTACCTTTGCAAATCTCAGGGAAAAGCATTATAATTCCCTTTGTGTTCCTTTGTGATTTACCTTAGTGTTACTTTGTGGTTTTTCTTTTTTTACCACAAAGGGTCTCTAAGTCAAACAAAGAATTTTGGAATAACTAAAAATTAATTGATAAATAAGCATGAAAAATAATTTCTTACTTAGTCTTATTATGCTCATCTCCGGTTTGCTTTCAATACAAACCTCCAGAGCATGCACCAACTTCCTTGTAACAAAAGGAGCATCTACGAATGGATCTGTAATGATCACTTATTCGGCTGATTCCCATGTACTTTATGGAGAACTATATTACTGGCCGGCAAGAGATTATCCGGCCGGCAGCATGGTGGATGTAATCGAGTGGGATACTCAAAAACTTAAGGGAAGGATCCCGCAGGTTCTTCATACATATTCAGTAGTAGGGAATATGAATGAACACCAGCTTTCTATCGGCGAAACAACATACGGAGGAATTGAAAATCTGGTCAATCCGGAAGGTATGGTTGATTATGGTACTCTCATCTATTTTTCACTTCAAAGAGCAAAAAATGCACGTGAAGCCATAAAAATTATCTCTGAACTTGTGTCCGAATATGGTTATGCCAGTTCAGGTGAATCGTTCTCAATAGCTGACAAGAATGAAGCATGGATATTTGAGATCATAGGCAAAGGCCCTGGTAACAAAGGAGCAGTATGGGTTGCCCGCCTTATCCCTGATGGTTACATTTGTGCTCATGCAAACCAGGCCAGGATACAGACTTTTCCGCTTGCAACCGGCAAAAAGAACAGTATAGCTATCACCTCAAAAGATCTCAGCCGCATATTTGATCCGGTTGTTGAATGTGTATATGCCTATGATGTTATAGATGTTGCAAGAGCAAATAATTTATATACCGGAACAGATAAAGATTTCAGTTTTTCAGACGCTTACAATCCTGTTTCCTTCTCGGGAGCAAGGTATTGTGAAATGCGCGTATGGGCATTTTTCAGAGCTGTAAGTGATGAAATGGATCAATACATAGACTATGTCTCAGGACATGATCTCAGCGAAAGGATGCCATTATGGATCAAACCCAACCGGAAGATTTCAAATTATGACCTTATGAACTTCATGCGCGATCATCTTGAGGGGACTCCTTTCGACATGAGAAAAGATATAGGTGCCGGACCCTTTGCTGCTCCCTATCGCTGGAGGCCGCTCTCATGGAAAGTCTCAGATGATCCAAATGCACCTGAATACTGTAATGAGAGAGCTACATCTACCCAGCAGACCGGTTTTGTATTTGTTGCAGAGAGCCGCAACTGGCTTCCTGACCCGATAGGCGGTATTTTCTGGTTCGGCGTTGATGATGCCGCAACAACAGTTTTCAATCCCATGTATTGCGGTATACTCGAGATATCTGAATATTACATGGTTGGGAACGGCGACCTTCTTACATATTCACCTACTTCAGCCTTCTGGCTCTTTAACCAGGTAGCTAATTTCTGCTATTCGCGTTATGACCTTACAAGCATAGACGCGCTGAAAGTCCAGAAAGAACTTGAATCAGGATTCATAGAGGAGATAAAAGAAGTCGACAATGCCGCTAATGAACTATATAAGAATGATGTATGGAAAGCAAGAGATTATCTTACTGAATATTCGCGGAAGAGCGCTCAGAAAACTTTCAAAAAATGGAAATCGCTTAGCGAATATCTCCTGGTAAAATATATGGACGGCAATATTAAGAAGGAAAAAGACGGCAAATTTGAAAGGAGTCCTGAAGGGTATCCGGCATACCCGCTTCAGCCAGGCTATCCCGATTCATGGAAAAAATCAGTAATCCGGGATACGGGAGATAAATTACTGGTAGTTGGAGAAGGGGGACACTAGATGGTTGTAGGTTACTGAAACATTTTTACCCGTAATTACGGATATTCAAAATTTTATTTTTACATTTGCGACCGATTTTTGAGACCTAATAGTAAGAATACAAATTATTTTTTGTGATGAATTTAATGAAAGTTGTTGATAAAGAATTTGCTGCAAAGAGTGAGTATCCTAAATTTTCTGCAGGTGATACGATTACAGTACACTATAAGATACTTGAAGGCAATAAGGAAAGGATTCAGCAATTTCGTGGTGTGGTAATACAGAGAGCCGGAGCAGGTCATACCGAAACCTTTACTGTCAGAAAAATGTCAGGTAATATCGGCGTTGAAAGAATATTTCCCATAGCTTCTCCATTTATCGATAAGATAGAGGTGAACAAGCATGGAAAAGTAAGAAGAGCAAGGATATTTTATATCCGTGATCTTACTGGCAAGAAAGCACGCATAAAAGAAAAGAAATTTTAATAAAATTGATACATTGTGGAAAAGGCTATTCAGACTGAATGGCCTTTTTTATTTATTTTAACATGAACTCACCCCCTTCCCTCACTTCGTTCGGGGCTTCCCCCTCTCTGCTGAAGCAAAGAGGGGGAATAGATTCATTACTAACATATTAAGCCCCCTCTTTACGAAGTAGAGAGGGGGTCTGGGGGTGAGTACGTGCGATTTATATCTTCTCAATAAGTTCCTCCTTCTTCACTTTAGCCTCCTCTATCAGCTTTGTTGCTTTATCATCAGCCTTCTGTTCAAGGGCATTTGCCTTTTTATCAGCTTCGCTTCGGAGGGCATCGGCTCCTTTTTGTGCTGCCATTTTTGCAATGGTTCCCTTAGAGGCAGCACTATCAATCAATTTCTGAGCCTGTACTTCTGCCTCCTCCCGTATTTTTTCAGCACCCTCAGCTGCCTCATCACGTATTTGCTGAGCTCTGGTTTCTGCTTCTGCAATCAGCTTATCACCTTGGGCCTCTGCTGCCTGCCGTGCCTTATCCTTACCTTCATCGACAACTTTACTTACAGTCTCCTTGACAGTTTCTTTTGCAGCTTCCTTTATATTTGAAACCGTAGAACCCTCACCTGATGCACTTCCGAAATCAGGCATAACTATTGGCTTTCCAAATACCCCTGTGATCCTGACATTAACCTTAAGGACATCTGCAGGTTTATATTTGATGCCAAAAGCAGCGGCTTGTGAT
>Ga0315541_1003536_pt1 | contig 11971 bp, 12 predicted proteins | sample SalMarSW160190MG_FD_203095 | JGI IMG/M metagenome (GOLD analysis project Ga0315541, IMG submission 203095) | Salt marsh sediment microbial communities from the Plum Island Ecosystem LTER, Massachusetts, United States - Salt Marsh Sediment SW1601-190 ...
GTAGGATGGGCTTTAGCCCATGCTGTTCATCTTAACCGGAAGCCCACTGGCCTGCCCGACGTAGCTTTAGCGAAGGCGGGTTTATCCGGTGGGTCAATGTCTTGGGGGGTCATATACCCTAAAGCAGCCTGGTAGCCTGGTAGGATGGGCTTTAGCCCATGCTGTTCATCTTAACCGGAAGCCCACTGGCCTGCCCGACGTAGCTTTAGCGAAGGCGGGTTTATCCGGTGGGTCAATGTCTTGGGGGGTCATATACCCTAAAGCAGTTAGCAGGTATGATGAAATCGCACCAATCCAGCTTTACATTTTTTCTCGAAAAATACGATTGGGTGGCAGCCTCATCCCTTAGGGATGGGGATGGTTTTCCCCTAAGGACGGGTATGACGTAAATAACTAAATAAAATCATTCCCAAAGATACTCCTGACCTATTTTTTGACGTAAAATGCGTGACAAACAAACTCATGTGTGATAATTTAAAATTTACGGATTCCCAATGGAGCAACTTTGAAACATCTGTTTTGATGACCCTACGCGAGATGTGAAAGTACCTAAATGAAAGGGAGAAATAAGTATATCGTCCCCAGATTTCCATAATCATAATAAAGGATGTGTTGCTATGGAAAATATTAAATTAGAAAAACAGAAAGCAGCTTTTTACTTTAATCAAGCAGAGCTTAATTTAAAAGCCATAGAAGGTAATATTTTTGATAAAGGAAGACGAAAGACTCTGTTTGATAATCCAAAGATACTTTCCAAAGTAGAAAATTTCATTTTCAATTTCAAAGATGTAACAAAAAATGCAAAAGGTGAAATAGACTGCCTGCTGTCGAAACTAATGGAACTTAGAAACTTCTACTCGCATTATGTACACAAACCCGATGTAAAAGAATTAAGCAAGGGCGAAAAACCTCTACTGGAAAGGTATTATCAAATCGCGATTGAAGCAACCGGAAGCGAAAATGTTAAACTTGAGATAATAGAAAATGACAAGTGGCTCACAGATGCTGGTGTTCTGCTTTTCTTATGTATGTTTTTGAAAAAATCTCAGGCAAACAAGCTTATAAGCGGTATCAGCGGTTTTAAAAGAAACGATACCTTTGGCCAGCCGAGAAGGAATTTATTTAACTACTTCAGTGTAAGGGAAAGGTATAAGGTTGTTCCGGATATGCAGAAACATTTCCTTTTGTTTGTTCTTGTCAATCATCTCTCTGAGCAGGATGATTATATTGAAAAGGCGCAACAGCCATACAATATAGGCGAGGGTTTATTTTTCCATCGAATTGCTTCTACATTTCTTAATGTCAGCGGGATTTTAAGAAATATGGAATTCTATACCTACCAGAGCAAAAGGCTAAAAGAGCAGCGAGGAGAGCTCAAACGTGAAAAGGATATTTTTACTTGGGAAGAGCCTTTCCAGGGAAATAGTTATTTTGAAATAAATGGTCATAAAGGGGTAATCGGTGAAGATGAATTGAAAGAACTTTGTTATGCCTTGCTGTCATACAATAAAAGTAAATATGCCGTGGAACAGATTGAAAAATTTTTAAAGGGTTTTGGTGAAGTAAAAAGTGAACAGGAGATAAGAGATAGTGATATATTGAATGAGAGTTATTTTCCAACTAATTATTTCGCCGAATCGAACATCGGTAGTATAAAGGAAAAAATACTTAATCGTTTGGGAAAAACTGATGATAGTTATAAAAAGACGGGAACAAAGATTAAACCATACGACATGATGAAAGAGGTAATGGAGTTTATAAATAATTCTCTTCCGGCAGATGAAAAATTGAAACGCAAAGATTACAGAAGATATCTAAAGATGGTTCGTATCTGGGACAGTGAGAAAGATAATATAAAGCGGGAGTTTGAAAGCAAAGAATGGTCAAAATATTTTTCATCTAATTTCTGGATGGCAAAAAATCTTGAAAGGGTCTATGGGTTGGCAAGAGAGAAAAACGCCGAATTATTCAATAAGCTAAAAGCGGTTGTGGAGAAAATGGACGAGCGGGAATTTGAGAAGTATCGGCAGATAAATAGCGCAGAGGATTTGGCAAGTTTACGCCGGCTTGCGAACGATTATGGTGTGAAGTGGGAAGAAAAAGACTGGCAGGAGTATTCTGGGCAGATAAAAAAACAAATTTCTGACAGGCAGAAACTGACAATAATGAAACAAAGGATTACGGCTGAACTAAAGAAAAAGCACGGCATAGAAAATCTCAATCTTAGAATAACCATCGACAGCAATAAAAGCAGAAAGGCAGTTTTGAACAGAATCGCAGTTCCAAGAGGTTTTGTGAAAGAGCATATTTTAGGATGGCAGGGGTCTGAGAAGGTATCGAAAAAGACAAGAGAAGCAAAGTGCAAAATTCTGCTCTCGAAAGAATATGAAGAATTATCAAAGCAATTTTTCCAAACCAGAAATTACGACAAGATGACGCAGGTAAACAGCCTTTACGAAAAAAATAAACTCATAGCATTTATGGCCGTTTATCTTATGGGGCAATTGAACATCCGGTTTGATAAGCCCACGAGACTTAATGAACTTGAAAAAGCAGAGGTGGATTTCAAGATATCTGATAAGGTGACGGCCAAAATCCCGTTTTCACAGTATCCTTCGCTTGTGTACGCGATGTCCAGCAAATATGCTGATAGTGTAGGTAGTTATAAATTTGAGAATGATGAAAAAAACAAGCCGTTTTTAGGCAAGATCGATATAATAGAAAAACAACGAATGGAGTTTATAAAAGAAGTCCTTGGTTTTGAAGAGTATCTTTTTGAAAAGAAGATAATAGATAAAAGCAAATTTGCCGACACAGCGACTCATATAAGCTTTAGGGAAATATGTGACGAACTGATTCAAAAAGGCTGGGACGAAAACAAACTAACCAACCTTAAAGATGCAAGGAATGCGGCCCTGCATGGTGAAATACCGGCGGAGACCTCTTTTCGTGAAGCAAAACCGTTGATAAATGGATTGAAAAAATGATAATAATGACAGAGCAGGAGTAATATAAATGTGTTTTTTAAAAAATGAATTAAAAGATAATTACTTAATGCAAAAAAGGTTAAAAGATGAAGGCTGTGATAGACCTCGATTTGTGGGGTAGTAACAGCTGCATTGGCATTGCATGGAAAGCCCTGATGCTGTGATAGACCTCGATTTGTGGGGTAGTAACAGCTATTTACCAGTGCGAACAGCAAAGCAGCTGCTGTGATAGACCTCGATTTGTGGGGTAGTAACAGCCTATTTTCCTCAATCTACGTAAAACAGATTGCTGTGATAGACCTCGATTTGTGGGGTAGTAACAGCGTAAAAACCGGATTACATCTTTTGGCTGATGCTGTGATAGACCTCGATTTGTGGGGTAGTAACAGCACAAACCCTTATCAGCTTGACTTGTGCGCCGCTGTGATAGACCTCGATTTGTGGGGTAGTAACAGCTCAAGGTTCCAAATATATTTAATGTAAGCGGCTGTGATAGACCTCGATTTGTGGGGTAGTAACAGCGTCGTTTTTTAATAGGAATTGTCCTATTGAATCTGAATGAGCCTCGATAGATTCGACAAAGCCTGCCCTGAGCGAAGTCGAATGGGCTCACCACAAGTTTGCGGTTTGATTACAGATTGTCTTTTGGCGTAAATATTCTGTAAGCGAAGTGAATGATACGCATACGTAAAACGCGTACGCGTTTTACGTATGAAGATTGGGGGGAGAATAGTTGGGTAGGAGCGATTCTCGTGCTACGTAGTCCACAGGATGCCTTACGGCGACCTACTTCGCAGAGTAGATCATCACACCCTACGTTTCTCTAAAATCCTTGATCCTTAAAGCAGTCCATAAGTATATACGCATATACTTATATGCTTTTTATAAACAGGGGCAGCTACCTGTTTTGATACATAAAGCGCGTACCTGTGGCAGAGCTAAGGAGTCCCTAGGACTGCCACAGGTAAAATCCTTGATCCTTAAAGTAGGAAAATGGTGGGGCAATACCGTAAGGCATCCCATAGGGAGCCCCACCTGCCGTAAGGCATCCCCAAGCGGACTACCGAAACAAATCCACCTTTTGCTCGGCCTTAATACGCCTGCGGCATATCAACAATCAACAACAAAGAAAAGATTATACATAAAGCGCGTACGCGCTTTACGTATGAGTGACATGGCAACTGTTTTGATAATCAAGTGGCGTAAGCCATCCCCCAGCGGACAATTCTCGGATTCAAATAACCCTTTCAATTACTCTTTTAGAACTCAATGATGCTGCAAATCTATGTAGTCTCCCGTAAGGGATCCCTAACGGGATTAAGACTACATCGCACCAAGGCAGGAGTACTTTCTCAAGAATTAGATTGCCGCGTCGGCCAGTAGACGGCCTCCTCGCAATGACAAGAATTCAATTCGTGAGATAGGTTCGACAAGCGCATAATAAATAGGCACAGCCGCCGTCTCGCCAGCCAATCCGTGTTAATCTGTGCAATCCGTGGTTAGAAATTTCACTTGAAATTTAAGCCGTTTTCGGGTATAATGCCCGTCAGAAGTCAGAAGACGGAAGACAGAAGGCGGAAGACGGAAGTCAGAAGTCAAAGGCAAATCCTAAGCACTAAATTCTAAATCCTAAATTCATCCCTAAGGGACAAGATATCAAATGTTCAAAAAACCTGAATTCTCAATACATAACGTAAAACCACAACGCAAAAATTCCCCAATTAGCCATGGCACCTGTGGCCATGGTCTGCTCTACAATTGTCGAGAATCCTCTAGCTCTGCCACAGGTACAAATCGGCCCTGTTTTATGCAAAACAAAGCCAATTTTCGAAAAATTCAAATGGATGTAAAGTTAATCACAACAAGAGATTATGAGAAGAAAATGGAACAGGACATTTGGTGAAAACAAACCCAATCAAAGCCAATTACCCCCTAAAATTGGCTTTTGACATGCACCCAATGCAACATTAGAATAAGAAAAGTGGACAAAAAGATGGATTTTCCAACACATACAACGATTCGAAGCCATACAATAACCATTGTGCCCCGGTACGCCGAAACCGATAAAGGCGGCGTGGTTCACCATAGTGTTTATCCGGTCTGGTTTGAAATGGGCCGAACGGAGCTTTTGCGGGCCAATGGTCTGGCGTATAAAGACCTTGAGGAGGCCGGCGTTTTCTTCGTTGTTGCCGAGCTGCACATAAAATATCGCCGAGCCGCTCGGTATGATGAAGAGCTGCAATTAGAAACAGTTTGCTCAGCGGTTACCGCCAGCAAGGTAGAACACACCTATCAATTAAGGCGTTCTTGCGATGGTATAATCTTGGCTGAAGGCTCAAGTATTCTCGCCTGCGTCGATGCCGAAGGGAAAATCCGCCGAATACCAGAATTTATGTATCCTGAAGACCAATAGGAGGCGTCTGATATGAAAAATAACCGGCGGGAATTCCTGAAAATGGTCGCGGCTGGAGTGGCTGCAAGAGCTTTACCAGCGTTTGCACAAGAGCCGCAAGAGGCTGAAAAAATAATCAAATCGCCGGCGCAAATGGTACTACCCCGCTGGCGAGGATTCAATCTGTTGAATCTATTTACCAAGGGCAGATACAGCGAGCCGGTGGAAGATGATTTCCGCTGGATAGCCGATTTTGGCTTCGACTTCATTCGCCTGCCGATGGATTACCGAATATGGATTGAAGACAAAGATGTTCACAAAATTAAGGAAGAACCTCTCGACAATATCGACCGAGTAGTCGAATGGGGGCGCAAGTACAAAATTCACATCAGTTTGAATTTTCACCGCGGGCCGGGTTATTGTGTCAACATGGGCTGGACAGAACCGTTCAAGCTCTGGAAGGATAAGGAGGCACTGGATGCGTTTTGTTTTCACTGGCAGCATTTCGCCAAAAGATACAGTGGCATCCCGTCGTCCAGTTTGAGTTTCGACCTCATCAATGAGCCACCTGCAATTGGCGACCAGATGAGCCGAGCCGACCACGAACGCGTCATTCGTGCGGCCGTCGCTGCCATTCGCAATGTAAACCCACAACGTACGATCATCGCCGACGGTATGAACTATGGTAGAGAGCCAGCATCTGAGCTGTCTGACCTTAAAATCGCACAGAGTTGCCGGGCTTATGACCCAATGTTTATAAGTCATCACAAGGCCTCTTGGGTAGATAGCAAGAATTACCCAGAACCCGCCTGGCCCGGTCACGGCTGGGACAGAAAACGTCTCCAAGAACACTACCAGAAATGGGTGGACCTTGCGAAAATGGGCGTTGGCGTTCACTGTGGCGAAGGCGGCTCGTATAACAAAACTCCGCATAATGTCGTGCTGGCCTGGCTGCGTGATGTGCTTGAAATTCTCACCAGTCACAATATCGGCTGGGCGATTTGGAACTTCCGCGGCTCATTCGGCATCATCGATTCAGGCCGAGAAGATGTGCAGTACGAAGACTTCCATGGCCACAAGCTCGACCGCAAATTACTGGCGCTATTGCAGGAATTCGAATAGGTAGCTTCACGAGCAATCCTCACAGGTCAAGCCTCTTCATCTTGGTATTGAAATACGGCCTCTATCGGCACTTTGAAGGTCTGTGCTATTCTAAAGGCCAAAGGCAGTGATGGTGCGCATTTGCCAGCCTCGATGGCGATAATCGTCTGGCGTGTCACGCCTGCGCGGTCGGCTAATTGCTGCTGGGTCATCTCACCATTTTCAAAACGCAGCCGACGAATCTTGTTGCTGAGCTCATTTCCCGCCATCTTTGCCCCCCCAGCCGTATTGAATCAGGGAGGCCAGACCCTGCACAGACGTAAATATGACAAGCCCTCCGATAAGAGTCAACGGCATCACGTTAACCGAGATAGAGCCATGTGGGCCGACGATGCACCATGTAATCACGCAAGCCGCAACGAAGTATAACCAAAGTGCAACGTATGCGACCATAACCGCTTTCTTGTGGATTAACTGGTCTCGCTCATCGAAACTGACTTTCTTTTGTCCTTTGCGGACCTTTTTTTCGATGAAAGGAAACAGCCAAAACAGACCGCCCCAAACGACAATGCCTGTAAACATCAATACCGGCGCCGGGGATATTCCCCTGTCATAAGCAATAAATACGGCGACTACGCTTGGGATGAGGAAACAAAGTAATCCCAATGGAAAGCATATCCATGATTCGGCTTTTGTTTTATTCATGATCTTTCTCCTCTTGCATCCCGGCCGTACTGAATCAAAATCGCCAGTGATTGCGCAAAAGCCTAGCAGAATCCGGCTCCTATAAGCAGCACCGGACACCATGTCACTGGTATAGATGCTTCCTCGCCCAGGATGCCAATCGGCAGGAAAGACATGACAATGACATACAAATACACGGCGCCGAAGCCGGCTAAGTTAGCATTTTTCTCAATCAGCTTATCGCGTTCGTCCATGTCGACTCCGCGCGGGCCCTTCTTTCTCTCAAGGAAGTAAACGGGTACGAGCAAAAGACCTCCCCAGACCGCCCCGACCAGCACCTTTGTCGGCCAGCCGACAATCGTATCAATCAGGTCGAAGATAACTATCCCAGCCAGCAGCAATGACAGCAGTATGCCATAACAAGCCCCTTTCTGCGTCTTATTCATAAAAATTCTCCTTCTCAACACTCAATTTTACCTAATTAATGTATAGTAGACCTTACTAAATGTAAAGTATATCTTACATATTGTCAAGAAATATTTACATTTTTTGAAATTTTTTCTAAAATTTTTTTGGCCAGCGTAATCCTCTGGTCTATTTCTATGTTCAATTCCGATATATAAATCAAGATGAAAATTACTACATATCCTCAATCTGAAACTAAAAGATGCCCGTTTTGTGCCGAAACGATTCAGGCTGCGGCGGTTAAGTGCCGATATTGCGGCGAATTTTTGGATGGCAGCCAGATCAGAGATACGCAAGTCGAACCAGAAATGAATTCTCAATCATCCAAGGATATGCAAGTCTCAGATGATGTTCTATACAAAGGCAGGCCGTCTCTTTTGTCTATAGCTGGCTCATTAACTCGATGGCTTGCTATCTTAGTTGCAGGAAGCCTTTTACTATACTTTCCCCTTGAAACTATGTCCGGCAACTTGCTGGATTTGAAGCTTACACAAGATCAGGTTTTAACGTTTGGACGATACAAAGTTTTAACTGGCACCGGACTTGTGGGAATTGCAGCGCTTTTTCTTCTGGTCAAAATAACCAGGCTCAAGTCAATCTGTTATGAAATTACAGCCAACAGGATTGAGTGGTCGCGGGGGGTTTTAAGCAGAAAATATGACAATCTGGATATGTACAAAGTGGTTGATCTAAAGCTTCGTAGAAACCTGTTCGACTGCATTGCCGGGGTTGGCATGGTTACTCTTGTAACAAGGGATAAAACTGATCCTGAGTTTGAATTTGAAAAGATGCGAAGAGTCCGCAAGCTCTACAACGTTATCAAAAAGGCCAGCCTTGATGCCGCCATGCGAGGCGGGGTCGTACACCTTGAACAGGATTAGCACTGCCTGTTAAGACTTCAGATCAGATACTCTTGTAATCGATTAGCGCAGAATTTTCATGTTTAAGCAATTTTGCCTTTAGATTTGTTCCGCCGGGAGCAGAGAACCCGCCGGTTGCACCATCACTGCGAATCACCCTGTGACAAGGAACAATCAACGGCAACGGATTTTTAGCCAGTGCATTGCCAACAGCTCTCGTGGCATCCGGTCGGCCTAATTTCCTGGCTAAAGCTGAATAGCTTATTGTCTGTCCAAATTTAATATCCCTACAAGCTATCAGAATTGAGCGAGTAAACGAGCTGAATCCATACAGCTCTATTGGAATGTTTTGGCTGAAATTAACACAGACACCTTCAAAATAAGCAATTATTTGCTCCTGAAGTGTCTTGAAAAGGTTCTTGTCGAACAAGATTCTCGATGTTTGATGTCCTTCGACCCGGCTCAAAGCCTGCCCTGAGCTTGTCGAAGGGACGGGCTCAATGCTCGATGTCCTTCGACCCGGCTCAGGACGGGCTCGATACAATAGCGAAAGATTATTTAGGAGATGGGATTTTACCTTTTCAGGAACCAAAAGAGGTAGGCAGGTTCCACACAGAGTGTTTTCCACTCCCGCAAGCCCAAAGTGGCCCCACTTAGTCTTGAAAATCGTATATTTCAGCGATTTCTGCATCTTTACAGGCGTTACAGTTAAAAATATCATTTGTAGAAAGCCAAATTTGTTGACGCAAGGACAAAATTCTGTTAAATATTTAAACTTTTATAAATCGATAGATCCGGCTTCGGACGGAAAGGAAGAAAAACCGCGCGTAACTTGTCGCAGGGTGAAACGCGGTGATAAATGTTTAGCCGTCACCGGAACGGTGACGTTAGGCTTTTTGATTTTAACTTATGTCGCTTGAAGAATTGCGAAAACGCATAGATGAAATTGACAAGCAGCTTGTGCAGTTGCTTAATGAACGTGCACAAGTTGTTGTGGAGATAGGAAAGCTTAAGAATAAGGCTGACAAGCCTGTTTACGCGCCTGATCGCGAGAAAGAGGTCCTAGCCAAGGTAACACAAGCCAACAGGGGCCCATTGCCGGATAAGACTCTCGTGGCTATCTGGCGTGAATTAATGAGTGGCTCTTTCGCCCTGGAAAAGCCGTTGCGAATCGGTTATCTCGGTCCTGGCGGCAGCTTCAGCCACACAGCCGCCATGCTCAAGTTTGGTCAAAGTGTCGAATATGAGCCGTTGCCGGACATCATAAGCATATTTGAAGAGGTAAGCAAAGGTCATTGTGATTTAGGTGTTGTGCCTATAGAAAACACCACCGGCGGCGGGGTGATAGAAACTCTTGATGCTTTTATAGATTCCGATGTGAAGGTCTGTGCCGAGGTTTTAATGGCTATTCACCACAACCTCATGGCCAAATGTCCATTAACGGATATCAAAGCAATTTACTCAAAGCCGGAGGTTTTCGCCCAGTGTCGAAACTGGCTAAGCGCCACTTTTAAGGATGCTCAGACAATTCCCGTTGCTTCGACCGCCAAGGCGGCTCAAATGGCTGCTGCTGAGCCGAGTGCCGCAGCGATCGGCTCAAAAGTAGCTGCGGATTTATATGGACTAAAAATTGTCTGTGAAAATATTGAGGATATCGCTAACAATATAACCAGATTTCTTGTAATCAGCCGCGAAGATGCAAAACCGACCGGTGAAGATAAGACTGCCATATTGTTTAGCACTGCTCATAAGGCAGGTGCCCTGGCTGATGTGCTCGATGTTTTTAAGCGATACAATATCAATTTGACAAATATAGAATCCAGGCCCAGCAAGAAAAGGCAATGGGAGTACTATTTCTTCATGGACTTTGTAGGACATCGAGCTGATGAAAATGTCCGAAAGGGACTGGAAGAGGCCCGTAAGCATTGCCTGCAGCTGTCGATATTAGGCAGCTTCCCAAGAGCAATGGAGCTGCTTTGATCACAGACTGTGCGGCAAGCCAAAAACACAGGAGAATATAATGAGAAAGCCATTTGTAGCCGGTAACTGGAAAATGAACACTGACACTCATACAAGCGTGGATTTGTCTAAGCGTATTGCCGCCGGCTCCTCGGAGGTAGCGGGTCATAGTGTTACCGTAGCTGTTTGTCCGCCTTTTACTTACTTGCAGTCTGTGGCTAAGGCCCTTAGCGCATCGCACATTGCGGTCGGTGCACAGGATGTCTATTTTGAATCTAATGGCGCTTTTACCGGCGAGATAAGTACATCAATGCTGAAGGATATCGGCTGCACATACGTTTTATGCGGCCATTCGGAACGCCGACATGTTATAGGTGAGACCGATGAGCTGATAAATAAGAAAGCTGCCGCTGCTATTGCGGGTGGACTTTTGCCGATACTATGTGTGGGTGAGCTGCTCGCCGAGCGGGATGCCGGGCAAACAGAACAAATAGTAAGTCGACAGCTAAAAAAAGGCCTGTCCGGATTAAGTGCCGAAAAGATCTCCGCGGTAACCATAGCCTATGAGCCGGTCTGGGCTATAGGGACAGGCAGAACAGCTACGCCGCAACAGGCTCAAGAAGCACATAACTTTATACGAAAGCAGCTCGCTCAGATATATGACGACATGTTGGCCGAGGAAATCCGTATTCTCTATGGTGGTTCCGCAAAGCCCGCCAACGCGGAGAACCTGATGAATCAAGATGATGTGGATGGCTTATTGGTAGGCGGAGCCAGTTTGAATGCGGATGACTTCCTCGCTATAATCCAGGCAGCAGTCCAGCCTAAGATGGATTGAAAGGGATGCTAATATGATTATCTCACCATTTCTGGCAGTAAGTGTTATTATGAAAATTGTTGCTGTCCTTTTCATTCTCAGCTCCGTAATATTAATTCTGGTTATTCTGATTCAGAAAGGCAGGGGCGGCGGTTTGAGTGGCGCATTTGGAGGAGCTATGGCCGGCAGCATCCTGGGTTCTAAAACCGGTGACTTTCTGACATGGATTACAATTGCTCTGGTCGGTATATTTCTGAGTCTTGCGGTTGTAATGGCCAAATTCTATAAGCCTACAGTCAGTGAATTCGGTACGGAGCCGACTACCAGACAAGAGCCAACAACTGAACCGCCACCGCCGGCACCAACCGAGCCCAATGTAGTTCGTGTTTCCGACGCTAATGAAAGTACTGATGCTAATACTATTGGCGGATAATCCCATAATGCACAGCCTGTGATATATCCCGCGGAAAGAGATACACAATAATAAGTGGAAGTTTAGTGCCATGATAAACAGTATGACCGGCTATGGCGAAGCAGACGGTGAGATTAACAGTGTAAGCTATGCTGTCGAAATTAAATCAGTCAATAATCGCTATCTGAAAATCAATATAAAGCTGCCGGAGATGGTCGCGTTTCTGGAGGAAGATATTGATAAGCTTCTGCGGAAAAATCTGTCTCGCGGGACAATAAACTACGTGCTCAGGCT
>Ga0315541_1003538_pt1 | contig 11970 bp, 12 predicted proteins | sample SalMarSW160190MG_FD_203095 | JGI IMG/M metagenome (GOLD analysis project Ga0315541, IMG submission 203095) | Salt marsh sediment microbial communities from the Plum Island Ecosystem LTER, Massachusetts, United States - Salt Marsh Sediment SW1601-190 ...
GCACTGAGAGCCAAAACTAGCCCCTTTTTAGATTGGCCCAACCTTTTTCTCTGGGTGGGCTTCTTAACCGCTTCACCTGTCACGGCTATTTGGATGCATCCAAAAGACTATATCAATAGTAATTTAGCATGCAATGTTCTGTGACCTTTTGCTCAACACCGAAAGAGGACCCTATTTAACTTTTTCAGGTGAAAAAATCAATGTTGATACATGCTGTTTTATAGGGTAGGTTTTCCCATGAATTTTTGTAGCAGGTATGGGTTAGTTGGGGGGTAAATTTACACCCATGATAAATTTGGCTATTACTTGGCGGGCTTTCCCCTGTTATCAGGCTTCGGCATATCCTTCTTGCCAGCCTCTAGCTTCCTCAAGAACTCGGCTATCGCCTTTTGTATTTCTTCAGTTTCCCTGTTGCCCATCAGTATGTCCTAGGCACTTTGTTGCCTTTGTCGTCTATCCCCCAAGGCCCATCGTCGCCTTCATTTTCTTTCTCAAGAGTGGCCACCGCATCGTGCAGGCCTTGGTCAACGATAGAGAGGTAGACCTGAGTGGTGCCGAGGTCTGTGTGTCCCAGCAGCTCCTGGACTAGCTTTATGTTGACACCCTTCTCCAGAAGGTCGGTGGCGAATTTGTGCCGCATAGTGTGGGCATGGAATCCGCTAAGCCCTGCCTTCTTGGCCAACTGCCTTATCTTGTCGGATATGCTGACGGCTTTGAGCTTAAATACCTTCTCGTCGGGCTCCATGTCCTTAATGAAGTTCTTTAGCCTCTTGGCGATGACTGGGGCGAGGGGTATCATACGGTCTTTGTCCCCCTTGCCACCTATAACCACCAGGAAGTCCCCGTGTATGTCCTTCGGCTCCAAATTAGCCAGCTCCGACCTTCTCATGCCAGTTTTAAGCCCCAGCTCCACCAGCAGGCTATCTCGCACTATACACCCCTTGTGGGTTTGCTTGTGCTCTATGGCATCGAATAGCTTTTGGATGTCACTATCCTCAGTATAGGGCGGCAGTGTCTTTGGTACCTTCACCTTGAAGTCATCCATAGGCTGACCACGCCATTTCATAAATGACTTTATTATAGTAGCATAGCGGGCACGAGTTCTCGGTTTCTTACTGGAATATTGGCTTAAGAATCCCTTTGCCAGTTCTGGCGACGGCTTAGAGTCGTTCAGGTACGAGTGGAACTTGGTCAGTATCTGCCTTTCCATCTCCAGGTTTTTGGCGCTGCGGCCCTTCAAAATCAGTTCGGCGTCGTACAGGGTAAATAGCTCTTCGTTGGTTTTATTTTTTAATGCCAATCTTCTCCTCCCTTCCGGCCCCAGCAGCTCCTCTAGCAACTCTCTTAGCCCAAGCTCCTCAGATAGAACTGACGCCTTGGTGGAGATAGGGGGATTCGAACCCCCGACCTCTGCCATGCGAAGGCAGCGCTCTCCCGATTGAGCTATATCCCCACCTGTGACCAAAATTATAGCATATGTCGGGTTATTTGGCAGCCTCCCCACCCCCATCTATATCTTAACCCGCCCTCCGCCCTATTAAGGAAAAGAGGGGGCAAAGCCCCCCCTTAAACACCCCATCATTTTAGCCCCCCCCCTTTCCCCCAACCCCTGCCAGTACCCCGCGTTTTATCTATTCCCCAAGGCTAGTAGCTGACCAGCAGGGCTTTGGCCAGCGCGCCCTGCATTCTGCCCAGAACCTTGGCCAGGTGCATGGTAAGGATTAGAAGCAAAATCCCGGCAATAACGGTCAGTGGCAACAGCCAGACGGGTGTGTAATACGGGACATTGTTGATTACCAGAGGCTGAAGATCAAAAACTTGTTCCAGGATGGGCAGGGCAATACCCGATAGAGCCAGGCTTATCAGAACAATAAACACAACAAAGTAAATAATGCCGAGCGGAAGCTTCAGTATCATATACGCAATTGATAACCAGGTGTGTTTCTGCGAAATCAATGCCTTGAACCGCCCCCACCAGCCCAACCTCTTACCGGAAAATATGGGCCGGCGCGGCATGCGGACCCCGAGCAGGGCTTCGACAACACGTCCCTCAATCAGAGCAATGCCCTGCACCGAAAGAACGAACAGGCCGAGAAAGGGCAGGCCGATGATTAAGACCATCAACCCCAGAGATAGCGATATACCGGTGACCGCCCAGGTAAAATAGATTATCCCGGAAAATAAAGAGAAGAACAATAAATAGAAAAGGGCCCCCCATGCCTTGGGGTCGGCGAAGACGCCGAAGAAGCGGGAAGCCAAAGATTTTCCACCCGAGTGTCTGGCCGGAGCCAGGGTTGCTGGTACACGCGATTCAATCTCCCGGTAGGCGGCAGCGATCTCATCGGGCGCGCCGTATTTCTCAATAACAGGCGGTAGGGCGTCGGCTTCGGCTAAATCGGGCCGGGCTGCCAGCGTATTTCTCAGGTATTCCTCGGCATCGGATAGGGCATCCTGAATGGTGGCCCGGTCGCAGCCAGCCAGTTCGGCTTTAAGCTGGCGGAGATATTCCTCGACGCTTTTTATCATCTTATTCCTCCTCTAAACGGGCATCAACAAAGGCTCTGGTCAAGCCCCATATTTCTGTCCAGCGTTTAAGTGCCTGGCGCCCTGATTCGGTTATTTTATAGTAACGCCGGGGAGGCCCGGCTACGGATGGTTCCACCCGGCTTTCCAATAGCCCGCTTCTTTCCAGGGAGCGTAAAACCGGGTATAGTGTTCCCAACTTTATTATGGGTTCGTTCTCTCTGCCCTCATCGATTAGCTTGGCGATTTGATAGCCGTACATGGGTTCAGTCGCCCGGCTCACCGCGCTGAGAAGGACAAGCTCGGTTATGCCAGCATTCAGTTCCTTTTGGAATTTCTTATCGGCGGCACTTGACTCCTGTAAGTTCATACCTTCCCCCCAAGATAGGGTAGCTTCTGTATTACATACTTTATACTACTATTAAGTTTATAATAGTATAAGATAAACAGTATGTCAAGGGGTTTGGTGGGAATTTTGAGAAACAGGTCACAATTAGGGCAGTTCCTTGTCAGCCATCGGCATTATTGCTATACTGAAACCTGCCATGGAGTATGAAACCATCATCGGGCTGGAGGTACACGCCCAGCTATTAACCAAGAGCAAGATGTTCTGCCGCTGCAGCACCGCCTATGCCAGCGCCCCACCCAACACCCATGTCTGCCCGGTCTGCCTGGGGATGCCCGGCGTGCTGCCCACCATCAACCAGCAGGCGGTGGAATTCACTGCCATGACGGCGCTAGCCCTCAACTGCACCATCTCCGATTACACCAAGTTTGACCGCAAAAACTACCCCTACCCCGACCTAATGAAAGGCTACCAGATTTCCCAGTACGATGCCCCCATCGGCCATGACGGCTGGCTCAATGTAGAAGTCGACGGCAACAGCCGAAAAATAGGCGTCACCCGCGTCCACCTGGAAGAAGACGTGGCCAAGCTGCTTCACCGCACCCCCAAAAACGAGGAGTCCTACAGCCTGGTCGATGTCAACCGCTCCGGGGTGCCGCTGATGGAGGTTGTCGGCGAGCCCGACCTGCGCTCCCCGGAAGAAGCCCGGCAGTACCTGATAAAGCTGCGGACTATCCTCCAGTACCTCGGCGTGTCCACCGGCAACATGGAGGAAGGCAGCTTCCGCTGCGACGCCAACATTAGCATCCGCCCGATGGGGAGCGCCGATACTTTAGCCAAGGCAGAGATAAAAAACATGAACAGCTTTAAAGCCGTCTACCTCGCCCTGGAGCACGAAGCCAAACGGCAACGCCAGCGCGCCGACGAGGGCAAAAAGCTGACCCAGGAGACCCGGGGATGGGTGGAGGCCAAGGGAATAACGGTGTCTCAGCGCAGTAAGGAGTATGCCCATGACTACCGCTACTTCCCCGAGCCTGACCTCCCCCCCCTGGTGTTAAGCCGGGAGTGGGTGGAGGAGATAAGGGCCAGGCTGCCCGAACTCCCCGAAGCCAGACGAGACCGCCTGATGGCGGAATACGGCCTGTCCCTCTATGACGCCAACCTGATTACCGGCTCCAAGCTAATGGCAAATTATTTTGAGGCGTGTATGAAATTGCCGCCGCACGATGACTTACGTTTGAAACACGCCAAACCTATTGCAAATTGGATTATAGGCGAGTTCACCCGATTGCTTAATGCTACCAATACCGATGTCTCATTTATGGGGCAGAAAGTAAGTCCAGATCAACTCTATTCGTTAATTAGGTTGATAGAAAGCGGGGCGGTTAGCAACTTGAATGCCAAATCCGTGTTCCAGGAAATGTTTAATACTGCTAAAACTGCTAAAGAGATTATTGACGAGCAAGGGCTTGCCCAGATAAGCGATACCCGGCAGCTTGAAGAAACTGTGCTTAACGTGATAAACTCTAATGCCCAGGCTGTAGCCGATTACAGGGCAGGCAAGCAACAATCGCTCAAGTTCCTGATGGGGCAGGTGATGAGGGCTACCGGGGGTCGGGCTAACCCCGGGCTGGTGATTAAATTACTGGAGAAGAAGTTAGAGGAAGGTTGAAATGCTGACCTATCTCAATATAGCTCAGATTATACTGTCCGGAGCCCTGATAGTAGCCGTTCTGCTTCAGATTAAAGGCGGCGGGCTGGGGGGTATCTTCGGCCAAGCGGACACAGTATACCGGACCAAGCGGGGAGCCGAAAAGACCCTGTTTCAACTGACCATCGTTCTGGCTGCTTTATTTATCGTCATCTCCATAATCGCCGTCAGTATCAGCCAGTAACCGGCGGCAATAGTTCCAATAATTTTAACCACCGACCCCGGCCCAAAGGATACCTCCGCCGCCGATAGAGCCGTGGCTCATAAGGAAGAGAATTGAAGCTGAAAGTATGGTTTCTGGAGGCCAGGCCGCAGTTCCTGCTGCTTTCGGTGGTGCTATCTTTCCTGGGTATAAGCATCGCCTGGTATGATGGCCCCTTCCATCTCGGTTACGCCCTGCTCACCTTTGTCGGGCTGCTGCTCTGCCACATCAGCGTCAACGTCCTCAACGATTACTTCGACTATGAAAGCGGCATAGACCTGGAGACCAAACGCACCCCTTTCAGCGGCGGCAGCGGTATCCTCCCCACCTCCCAGCTCAAACCAAAGCAGGTGCTCTGGCTGGGGGTGATTGCCTTAATACTGGCAGTGCCCATCGGCGTATATTTTGTCCTGGCCAGGGGCTGGGACCTGCTGCCCCTGCTGATACTCGGGGCGCTGTTCGCGGTGCTCTATACCCCGCTGATAACCAAACTGGGCTTCCCGGAGTGGGCTCCCGGGCTGGGGATGGGGACCCTGCCCGTTTTAGGAGCTTTCTTCATCCAGACCACGGCCTATACCTTCCCGGCAGTTATCGCCGCCATACCCTCCGGTATTCTGGTGCATAACCTGCTCCTGCTAAACGAGTTCCCCGACGTAGAAGCCGATAAGAAAGCCGGCCGCAAAACCATGCCCATCCTCATCGGCAAGTCAAAGGCATGGATGGTCTATTCCGCCCTGACGGTGGTGGTCTATCTGTGGATAATCGGCTGGGTGATAGCCGGCACAATGCCCGTCTTCTCACTCATAGCCCTGCTCACCCTCCCCTTCGCCGTCAAGGCAATCAGGGGCGGCAGAAAGCACGACGATATGAACCAGCTGGTGCCGGCAATGGCTAATAACGTTCAGGTGGTTCTGCTCACCCAGTTCCTGCTGGGCGTCGGCTATATTCTGGGGAGGGTCTTTGGTTGAAGCCGCTCGACCTGGTCCTGCTCCACGCCCCCAGCGTCTACGACTTTCGGGAAAAGGCAATTCTCTACGGGCCCGTCGCTGACCTGATTCCGTCCTCCTCCATGTTCGAGCTGTACCCTATCGGCCTTACCAGCATTGCCGAATACCTGGAAGCCGCCGGCTACCGGGTGCGCATCGTCAACCTGGCGGTGCGGATGCTCAACGATAAGAAGTTCGACGCCGAGGCCTTTATCCAGAAGTTGGAATCACCCCTTTTCGGCATTGACCTGCACTGGCTGGTTAGCTCCCACGGGGCTATCGAGGTAGCCAGAATAGTCAAGCGGTGCCACCCCCAATCCAAAGTAATCTTCGGCGGCTTTTCCTCAACCTATTTCCATAAAGAGCTGATGGACTACCCCGAGATAGATTTCGTGATGAGGGGCGATACCACCGAGGAGCCGCTGCGGCAACTTATGATATGCCTCAAGGATAAGCGTCAGCCGGCAGAGGTGCCCAATCTGGTCTGGCGTGACGAGCAGGGCAAGGTGCGGGAAAACCCCTTCTCCTATATCCCCGCCGACCTGAGCCCGGTCATGGTCAGCCACTTTGAAAACACGGTGCGCTCGGTTATCCGCTACCGGGACCTGGCAAGCTACGCCCCCTTCAAGGGCTGGGCACAGTACCCCATCACGGCGGTGCTAACCTGCAAAGGCTGCAACGAAAACTGCGTTATCTGCGGCGGCTCCGCCGCCGCCTTCCGCAAGTTCTACGGGCGGCAACGGGCTGCCTTCCGCTCCCCGGATGCGGTGGCGCGGGATATCAAGCAGATTGAGCGCTTCAGCACCGGCCCCATCTTTATTTTGGGCGACCTTCAGCAGGCCGGTGATGAATACGCCTACGAGGTCCTGCGCCGCCTAGAGAGAATGAGGGTGAAGAACCAGCTCATTTTAGAGCTTTTCAACCCCGCCCCCCAGGAACTATTACGCCAGATGAGCCGCTCCTGCCCCAACTTCTGCATGGAGATTTCCCCCGAATCCCACGACCCAAAGGTAAGGAAAGCCTCCGGCCGGAACTACTCCAACGAAGATTTGGAGCGCACAATGGCTGACGCGCTGGAGTTCGGCTGCTCGCGGCTGGATATTTTCTTTATGATTGGCTTACCCCAGCAGACGCCCAAGTCGGTAATGGAGACCATTGATTACTGCGACCACCTCTTCCAGAAGTTTAACGGGGACAGGCGCCTTTCCCCGTTTATCGCTCCCATCTCCCCCTTCCTCGACCCGGGCAGCCTGGCTTTTGAGCAGCCGGAGCGCTACGGCTATAAAGTATTGTTCAAAACGCTGGAGGAACACCGCCAGGCGCTGGTCGCCCCCAGCTGGCAGTACTCCCTGAACTACGAGACAAGCTGGATGACCCGCCAGCAGATTGTGGACTCGGCATATGAGGCGATAATTCGCTTAAACCGCCTGAGGGCAAAATACAATACTATCTCCGTAGAGATGGCTGATATCGGCGATCAGCGCATCAAGGCGGCATGGGAGATGGCAAATCACATCGACGGCATTCTGGCACGCGGCGAACAAAAAGTGCTGCCCATGCTGAAAGAGAAAATAGACGAGATAAACGCCTTTCCGGTGGTGGAGAAAAGGCAGCTGCAGCTGCCGGTGGGGCTGGTCAAGCTTAAGTTTTTGAGTTCGTTCTGGCTCTGGCTGACGGGGAAGAAATAATCCCTATCTATTCCCGCCCGCCGCCCTTTTAAGGAAAAGAGGGGGCAAAGCCCCCTCTTAAACACCCCAGATTTATTTTAGTCTATCTTTTGCGCTCCCACCTTATTACCGTGCCTTCGGGGGTATCCTCAAGGGTTACGCCCATCTCAGCCAGTTCCGCCCGAATTTTGTCAGCCTCTTGCCACTGCTTGGCATTCCTGAGCCTCAGGCGTTCCTCGACCAGACGATTAACCTTCTGTTCAATCTCTTGCTCTGGCTCTCGTATGGTGAGGTCAAAGGGGTCAAGCCTTAAACCCAAAACATCACGGGCAAGCTTGGAAATAACGTACCGAGCGCCTATAAAACTAATACCCGCATCGCCGGCCTGGTTTATAGCCCTGGCTAAATCAAACAGCGCCGCCAGCGCCTGAGCGGTGTTAAAATCATCGTCCATAGCCTCGATAAACTGTTCTTCGTAGGGTTCGGCATCCAGAGCTTCCCCTTTACCCCCAGTTGGGTCATCCCTTGAAACCACTCGCAGCAATCTCTCTCCTGCGTTTTGTGCCGCCTCCAGACCCTCCTCGGAGTAGGTCAGCGGGCTGCGGTAGTGGGAGCTTAAGATAAAGATACGCAGGGCGTCGGCGCTGTACTTCTCCAGCGCCTCTTTGATGGTTATCAGGTTGCCCAGGGACTTGCTCATCTTGTCCCCGCCCAGCTGCACCAGCCCGTTATGCAGCCAGTACTTAACAAAAGGCTTAACGCCAGTAAAGCTCTCGGACTGGGCAATCTCGTTCTCGTGGTGGGGGAAAATTAAGTCCTGCCCCCCACCGTGGATGTCCAGGGTATCCCCCAGGTATTTCAGGGACATGGCGCTGCACTCGATGTGCCAGCCCGGCCTGCCCTGCCCCCAGGGAGACTCCCAGTATGGCTCGCCCGGCTTGGTCGCTTTCCAGAGGACAAAGTCCATGGCGTCCTCTTTCTCATCGCTGCCGATGGCGCACTCGGCGGCTCGCATCGCCTCCAGGCTGCGGTGGGAGAGCTTGCCGTAGTCAGGGTCACTCCTCACCCGGAAGTAGACGCTACCGCCGGCGGGGTAGGCATAGCCCTTATCTATCAGGCCCTGTATCACCTCGATGATTTTAGGTATCTCTTCGGTAGCCCTGGGGTAAACATCCGTCTCCGCCCTGACAATATTCAGTGCTTTCATATCTTCGTCAAAGCTGTCGGTGTACTTCCCGGCAAGCTCACGGGGGGCGATGCCCAGTTTATTGGCACGGTCGATAATCTTATCGTCGATATCGGTCACATTCTGCACATATTTGACCGTATATTTCTTATAGCGCAGGTAGCGCCGGATGACGTCAAAAATTACATAGCTCATGGCGTGCCCGATGTGGGCATCGGAGTAGGGGGTAACCCCGCAGACATATATCCTCACCTCATCGCCCTGCGGCGTAAACTCCTCTTTTTTCCCGGATAGGGTGCTGTATATCTTCATCTTTACTCGTATACCTTCATTCATATACCTTCATTATTGCTTCTTCCTGTCGCCAGGCAGGCGTTTCTCCAGCCCGGCGATTCTTTTTTCCAGCTCTTCCAGCCTCTCCCCTACCGGGTCGGGCAATCTCTCCACGGTATCGGTGTCGGGGTTTCTCACCGACACCACCCGCCCCGGCACCCCGACCACGGTGGCGTTGGGCGGCACCGAATTAACCACCACCGAGCCGGCGCCGACCTTGGCGTTATCGCCGATGGTAATATCCCCGATGAGCTGTGCCCCCACCCCCACCACCACGTTGTTGCCCAGGGTGGGGTGGCGTTTCACATGCTGCTGGCTGGTGCCTCCCAGGGTTACCCCCTGGTAGAGGGTGACATTGTCGCCGATGACCGAGGTCTCGCCGATAACCACCCCCATGCCGTGGTCGACGAAAAAGCCCTCGCCGATTGTAGCCCCGGGGTGAATCTCGATGCCGGTAAAAAAGCGGCTGATATGAGAGATGAGCCGGGGCAGCACCGGAACATGCCACCGGCGCAGGGTGTGAGCCAGGCGGTGGTTCTGGCGGGCGTGGAAGCCGGGGTAGGCCAGCAGAATCTCCAGGGTGCTGACCGCCGCCGGGTCGTGCTCAAAAGCGGCTTTAATGTCATTTTTTATGCTTCTGATAAGTCCCATAGTTACTCTTTTCCTTCAATCAGGGCTACGGCATGGGCTTCTATCCCTTCCCCTTTACCCACCAGCCCCAGGCCGTTAGCGGTGCTGGCCTTGACGCTTACCCGGTCTACCTCGATACCGAGGGTCCGGCTCAAGTTCTGCCGCATTCCCTCGATGTAGTCAGCCAGCCGCGGCGCCTCGGCGATAACGGTGGCGTCGATATTGACTATCCGCCAGCCCCCGGCGGTAAGCTTTTCCCCCACCTCTTTAAGCAGGGTTAAGCTGGAGATATTCTTATACCGAGGCTCACCGGGCGGGAAATGCCCGCCGATGTCACCCAGGGCGGCGGCGCCCAGCAGGGCGTCAATAACGGCGTGGGTGAGCACATCAGCGTCACTCCAACCGTCAAGCCCCTTATCAAAGGGTATCTCTACCCCCCCGATAAAGAGCTTCCTCTTCTTGACCAGGGGGTGAGCATCATAGCCCGTGCCGATTCGCAGCTTACTTTCCATTTTTCTTTAACAGGACCCCGGCTAAAATAAGGTCATCAGGATTGGTTATCTTTATATTATCATAAGAGCCCATGTAGAGCTTAACCTTATGACCCAATCTCTCCACCAGCGAGGCATCGTCGGTCACGTCACCTGCTGCCTTCTGGTAGGCTTTTGAGATTATATCAAAGCGAAACACCTGCGGCGTCTGCACTGCCCATAGATTTTGGCGTGGCGGCGTCTCAAGCACGATTTGGTCATCATCGGCAATCTTAACGGTATCGGTCACGGGAACGGCGGCTACCGCCGCCCCGGTCTCTTGAGCCACCTCCAGCCCCCGCTCAATCAGCTCTCTGGTTACCAGAGGACGGGCGCCGTCGTGGATGACCACCCAGTCACAAGCATCCAGCCGCTTTAGCCCCGCCACCACCGAGTCCTGCCGCCTTTTCCCCCCGGCGCAGACTTCTATGGGCTTGGCATACTTCTTTTCGGCTATAAGCTCACGGCACTTTGCCACATTATCTTTACTCACCACCACCACTATCTGGCTGATTGATTCACATTCTTCAAAGGCATCCAGCACATAGAATATTACCGGCTTTCCCCCCAGCGGGGCAAAGACCTTATCGATTCCGTCCATCCGCCGGCTCTCCCCGGCGGCGGCGATTATAGCGCCGACTTTTGGCTGGCTACTCATTTTTAGCTTTCTTCTTCCCCACCAGCCCCACCCTTATCGCCTCCCTCAGGGTGCTTACCGGCAAAATCTTTATATTCTTGGGGGCGGAAATATTAGCCCCGGCTCTGGGCACCAGGCAGCCTTTAAAGCCCAGCCGGGCGGCTTCAGCCACCCTTCGGTCTAGCTGAGAGACGGCTCTTAACTCGCCGCTCAAACCCACCTCCCCCACCACCGCCAGTTCCGGGTCAACGGGAACATCTTTAGCGCTGGAGGCAATAGCCAGGGCAATGCCCAAATCAGCCGCCGGCTCGCCAACTTTAAGCCCGCCGGTGACATTGGCGATGATATCCTGGTTGCCCAGCTTTAATCCGGCGCGCTTGGTCAGCACGGCGGTAATCAATAATAACCTGCCGAAATCAACCCCGTTGGCGGTGCGCCGGGGCAGCCCGAAAGATGTGGGCGTGGTCAGGGCTTGAATCTCCACCAGCAGCGGGCGGCTGCCCTCCAGTGTGGGCACCACCGCCGAGCCGATAGCCTCCCCCCACCTCTGGGATAGAAAGGCTTTGGACGGGTTGCCCACCTCCACCAGCCCCTCTTGCTTCATCTCGAAGACGCCCACCTCGTTGGTGGAGCCGAATCGGTTCTTTACCCCTCGCAGCACCCGGTAAGCGCTGAAGGGCTCCCCCTCCAAGTAGAGCACCACATCAACGATATGCTCCAGGACTCTGGGGCCGGCGATAGCGCCGTCCTTGGTCACGTGCCCGGTAATAAAAACGGGGACGGAGCTGGGCTTAGCCCAGTGCATCAGCCTCAGGGTACACTCACGCACCTGGCCGATACTGCCCGCCCCCGAGTCCAGCTCCGGGGAATAAATTGCCTGTATGGAATCGATAACCACCAGCGACGGTGCCAGCTGCTCCAGGTGGCTCAGGATAGCCCCCAAATCGGTCTCCGCCAGCAGGTAAAGCCTCTCCCCGCTTACCCCCAGCCGCTCCGCCCGCAGCCTTATCTGGGACAGCGTCTCCTCGCCGGAAACATAGGCGACTTTGCCCCCCACCCCGGCTACTAAAGCCGAAACCTGGAGCAATAGAGTTGACTTGCCGATGCCGGGTTCCCCCCCGATGAGCATCAGGGAGCCGGCAACCACCCCTCCCCCCAATACCCGGTTCACCTCGTTCATGGGCAGGGGGAAGCGGTCGGATTTATCAGCCGCCACCTG
>Ga0315541_1003543_pt1 | contig 11962 bp, 14 predicted proteins | sample SalMarSW160190MG_FD_203095 | JGI IMG/M metagenome (GOLD analysis project Ga0315541, IMG submission 203095) | Salt marsh sediment microbial communities from the Plum Island Ecosystem LTER, Massachusetts, United States - Salt Marsh Sediment SW1601-190 ...
TCTCTTCACCGGAAAGGCCTGTCTTGGTCGGAGTCGTGATTCTTGCTGGAATGCACTAACTCCAATCAGAATAAGCCTTTCCGGTTCCTTTTCGTAGATCAGCCCGTCACATCACGCTTGCTGTGGGGCTAGATACCGTGCCGGCACATGGGCGCAGTAGGGCTCGGCCTCCAGCGGATCTCCGGTGACGGCGTAGGCGCGGGCTCTGCTCCCGCTGCATACCGGGCGGTACTCGCAGACGCCGCACTTCCCCTTGAGCAGGGTCTTGTCCCGCAGGCTCACGAACAACTCCGAGTGGCGGTACACATCCAGCAGATCGTGGGTGCGAACGTTCCCCGCCGACTTGGGCAGGAACCCGGACGGGTAGATGTCGCCGATGTGGCTGACGAAGAGGAAGCCATCCCCGTCGTTCACGCCCCGGGCCCGGCCGATCCCATCCTTCAGGGAGTGGGCAGCGCCGTCGGTGAGGATGTCCACCGCCTCCTGGCGGGCACCAGCGCGCATCTCGGCGTTCTTCCGCTGGAGCACGATGCGGGCGTACTGAGGGGCCGCGGTGGCCTTGATGTCGAAGGGGACGGTCTTGGCCAGGTCGTAGAGGTCGTGGAAGACAGCTTCAAAGGCGTCGGCGCCGGCCACGTCCTCGGGGCGTGCCCGTCCCACAGGCACGAGGAAGAAGACCTCCCAGAACACGATGCCCAACTCGGTTAGGAGCTGGGCCATGACACGGAAGTCGTCCTTGTTATGCCGGGCCACTACCGTGTTCACCTGCGTGGACATCCCCACCTCCAGGGCGGTGCGCAGGATACGCAGGCCGTGGTCGAAGGAGCCCTGGACCTGTCGGAACTCGTCGTGGACCGCCGCGTTAGGGCCGTCCAGGCTCACCGCCAGACGGGACATTCCTGCCACGTACAGCTCCTCGAGCTTGGCCCGGGTGCACAGGGGCGTCGTGGCCGGCGTCACGGCCATGCGGAGCCCGAGCTGGACTCCATGGGCAGTCAACTCCACGATGTCGGGGCGCTTCAGGCAGTCCCCTCCCGAGAAGACGAAGATGATGGGTCCGAACTCCCGGATGCGGTCCAGCATCTTCTTGGCTTCATCCGTGGTCAGCTCGTCGGGGTGCCGGTTCGGCTGGGCCTCGGCGCGGCAGTGCTTGCACGCCAGGTCGCACGCCTGGGTGGTCTCCCAGATGACCAGGAAGGGGGCCTGGTCGAAGTCGGGGAAGAAGGGCGCACGCCCGCCGCCGTGTCCGTGCTTGGGGTGGCCTCCGGGGTGGCCTCCCGGGTGGCCGTGGCCGGCGTGTCTGTTTCCGTTCAGCATGCGATCCTCGGGTTTCCTGGGCAGGCCGGGCCGAAGGGCCCGGTCTGCTGAAAGATGGATGCTCCGCAGGGTGCACGCCGTCGGGAGGAGTTAGACCGTCGGGTCCGTACTACCCGGGACGCCGTGGATCCGGGCATCTGCGTAATGGCGTGGCCTGACCGTCATGGATCGGGCGCTGTGGGCCCTGCTGGGCGTAGGCGATGGGGAGTCGCCGGGGCCGCCGACTCAGCCACCTGCCCCGAGCGCTCCAGGTGCCTATCTTCCGGGTGCGGCCCTCCGCCGATATGCCCCGAGGATCCCCATGGCCAAGCGCTATTGGCTCGTGAAGTCCGAGCCCGACGTCTATTCCCTGGACGACCTGGAGCGGGACGGCTCCACCTCCTGGGACGGGGTGCGCAACTACCAGGCGCGCAACAATCTCCGTGCCATGAAGGTTGGTGACGAGGTGCTCTTCTACCACAGTAACGCGAGGCCGCCGGGTGTGGTGGGGATCGCACGCGTGAGCCGGGAGGCGTACGCCGACCCATCCCAGTTCGACCCGAAGAGCGGCTACTTCGACGCCAAGTCCGATCCCGCGGACCCGCGCTGGTCACTGGTGGACGTGGCGTTCGTGACGCGCTTCCCCAGAATGGTCTCCCTCGACGACATCAAAGCCCAGCGGTCCCTGGCCGGAATGGAGCTCGTGCGGTACGGGCGCCTTTCGGTGCAGGCCGTGACCCGGCCCGAGTTCGTGCGTGTGAAGAAAATGGGTGGACTGACGTGAACCCTGCAGGAGTGACCACCATGAGACGTCGAATGGTTCTCGCCGTATCCCTGGGCCTGGCCCTGGCTGCCATGGTGGCGGTCCGGCCCGCCGGGGCCCAGACCCTGGCCGTGGAGGACCCGGTCCTACGCCAGATCTGGGACCACGCCATGAACCGCTCCCAGATCGAGCCCATGATGCAGGTCTTCCTCGATTCTCTCGGCCCCAGGCTGACGGCGTCCCCGGCCTCGGAGCGTGCCCAGGCGTGGATCGTGTCGAAGCTCCAGAGCTGGGGGATCGAGGCCGAGCGCCAGCAGTACGGGACCTGGGAGGCGTGGGAGCGGGGGACCAGCCACATCGATCTGATCGCGCCCCGCGTCCACTCCCTGGAGGGGCGCATCCTCGCGTGGAGCCCGGGGACCGGGGGAGAGCCCGTTGAAGGCCCCGTGGTGGTCCTGCCGAAGATGGTCAGCGCCGCCGACTTCGAGGCGTTCCTTCCCCAGGTGAAGGGGAAGTACGTCATGATCTCCTTCCCCCAGCCCACCTGCCGCCCCAACGCTCATTGGGAGCAGTACGCGGCACCGGGGTCGTTCGAGCGCATGAACAAGGCCCGCCAGGAGGGACAGGAGGCGTGGAACGCCAGCCTGCAGGCCACCGGGCTCTCCAACAGGGACATCCCCAAGCGCCTGGAGGCAGCGGGAGCGCTGGGCATCGTGACCAGTCAGTGGAGCGGGGCATACGGCACCACCCGGGTGTTCAACGCCTACACCCGCAAGGTGCCCACCTTCGAGCTGGGGTGCGAGGACTACAGTCTGGTCTACCGGCTCACGGCCAACAACCAGGGCCCGCGGCTGCGCGTCACCGCCGAGTCGAAGAACCTGGGCGAGGTCCCGGTGCACAACGTCGTCGGCACCATCCGGGGGACGCAGCTCCCCAACGAGTACGTCATGCTCTCCGCCCACCTGGACACGTGGGACGGCGGCACCGGCGCCACCGACAACTCCACCGGCTCCATGCTCATGATGGAGGCCATGCGCATCCTCAAGCAGGTGTACCCGAACCCGAAGCGCACGATCATCATGGGGCTCTGGAACAGCGAGGAGCAGGGACTCAACGGCTCCCGCGCGTACGTGGAGGACCACCCGGACATCGTCCAGAACCTCCAGGCGCTCTTCAACCAGGACAACGGAACGGGGCGCATCGTGAACCTGTCGGCGTCGGGGTTCGTGGATGCCGGTGAGTCCCTGGCCCGCTGGCTCGCCAGGGCTCCCTCGGAGGTCACCCAGGGGATCAACTTCAACGTGCTGGGGATGCCCTCGGGGGGCGGTACGGACCATGCACCGTTTGTGTGCGCCGGCGCTCCCGGGTTCAGCCTGGGCGCGCTGAACTGGGGGTACTCGGAGCATACCTGGCACACCCAGCGCGACACCTACGACAAGCTGGTCTTCGACGACCTGAAGAACAACGCGGTCCTGGTAGCGTCCCTGGTCTATCTGGCCTCGGAGGATCCGCAGAAGGTGGGTCGCACGAAGCGCATGGTGTTCCCGGTGAACCCTCAGACCGGACAGCAGGGGTCCTGGCCCATTTGCACGCCGGCCACGCGCAAGTCGACGGACAGCAGCAGAATGTAGAGGAAAGACGCAGGGCGGGGAACGCGGGGGCGGCACCGCCCGGGTTGGGTCGGGCCGCCGCGGTCAGGCACACGTGATCCGTTGCCGGGCCATACCCCTGAAACTTCCTGTATGCCTCCACGGCTTACGGGCCGGCATCCTCCGGAGCCAGGCGGATGTCCCCCGGCCGTCGCTTCACCCTCTTGAACACCGCCCGCCCCGGCGCCTCCGAGTGGATCCGAAGGAACCACGTGAGGAGAAGGAGCTCGGAGAGGTCCGGCCTCTCCCAACCGCTCGCACGCACGACGACGCGGGTCTCGGTCCGGACGAAGCGCACGAACGGCGGCTGGAGCCGGAAGAGCTCCACGCCCCGGGAGTCGGTGAGGACGTGGTCGTACATCCGGGTCAGGGCATGCCTCCACCGGAGCACCTCGCCCTCGGGGGTCACGATGCGCCCCCATCCCGGGAAGAAGCCCTGGAAACTGGGGCCCGCCGGGTCGTCCGACGTCGAGCGCGTCTCGACGCGGGTGCCGCGGACGAAGCCCACCTCCCGGCGCAACTCCAGGGAGCGCCCCAGGCACTCCCCCGTGGCGTCCACCCCCGGGCGGTTCGCCCGCTCCATCTCGCCGAAGACGGTCCCGCCCTGAACCAGCTCGAACTCCGGCGCCAGGGGCACCGTGCGCCGCCAGAGCAGCGGCCGATCCGGATCGAGGGACGAGCCGGTGATGTCGTCCCGCGGCCGGACGCGCAAGCCGGGGACCACGCGAAGCCCGCGCACCATCACAGGTCCAGCTCCATCCTCTCGAGGACGCGCCGATATCCGCCGTGCGCACGGAGCCGGGTCCCGATCCCGTCACCCCGGTACTCCTCGTCCACCCCCACCTGGTCCACACCCGCTTGCGGGAGCAGGTGCCGGATGCTCGGGACGTTTTCCGTTGTTGCCACTCTGGTGGTCACGGTTGCCATGGTCGGGTGGCGTTCACCTCCGTTGACGGATGTGGCGACGGGCGCGTCCGATTCGATCACGGTCTCCTCCGGGTCCGGAGAAGGTCCAAGGTGAGTGATCGGCCCGGGTTCGCCTACCTCATGCCTCGGCTCGCCCGGGCCCAGCGGTTACTGGGGTCGCCCAGTGGGACATTTTGGAGCGCCGGAACTGGGACATCTACAGCCGCCGCTAACAGTTAGCAGGTTGCTGAAGAACCCGATCGCGCCAGGTCCAATGGGTGATTCTGGAGCCGGGTCACGCCCGGCGTCCACCCCCCGGGCCCGCTTTCCAGCCCGTTTGGCGTCGTCCTGAACGCCTCACGAAGCCGCTTGGGGGTCTTTAGGCAGCCTGGGCCAACGCTTCCAGACGCCCCAGGCGGAGCAGGTTGTACGCCGTGTGCACCACCAGGGCCACCTGGTAGATCTTCCAGCGGCCCACGTGACGACTTCGTCGCATGCCCCCGATCTCCTTGGTCCAGCCGTTGATCTCTTCCACGCGCTTGCGGATCCGTTGGGCCACGGCGTACCGCTTCGTCTTCTGACGCCGCCTGGCTCGTCGGCGGGCATCCCCTTCAACGCCCTTGCTCTTGATCGGCACGTCCGGCAGCGCCACCAGCGGCACCACGCCCTCCTCAGCTTCCAGCTCGTGCAGGAACGGACCCGCCGCGTACCCCTTGTCCGCCCCCAGCGTCTTCATCTTCAGCCCGTGCCGGCGCTTGGCGCGCCGGACCAACCGGAGGGCCTCCGTACGTTCGGAGCGGCCGTTGGCCTCACTCACGCTGACGTCCACCACCAGGCCGTGGCGGTTCTCCATCAGCACGTGGGCCCCGTGGCATAGCTTCGCCGCCACCCCGTAGCTCTTCCGGTACAGCCGTGCCTCAGGATCTACAACGGATTGGTGTGTATCGTTCTTCCGCTTCTCGCCCCGGAAGTTCACCGTCGGGTTCCCGGCATCGTCATCGTCCGAGCCCTCGCTGACCCGTTCCACCCCGCTGTCTTTGGGCCTCAGGCTCTTCAACGACGCGTAGCTCTCGATCAGGGTCCCGTCCACCGTGAAGTGATCGTTCGACGCCCACTCCTCGACATACGCCTGCGCAACGACCCGCTCGAAGAACTTCCGCAGGAGCCCGTGCTTCTCGAACCGCTCTCGGTTCTTGGTGAACGTCGTCGCGTTTCAGGCCGGAGCGTCCAGCGACAGGTCGATGAACCACTTATAGAGCAGGTTCATCTGGATCTGGTCCACGAGCTGCCGCTCCGACCGGATCGAGTACAGCGCCTGCAGCAGGAGCGCCTTCAGCAGCATCTCCGGCGGGATCGACGGCCGACCCACCTTTGCGTAGGCCCTCTCGAAGTCCCTGCGCATCGCGCCCAACACCTCGTCCGCCCGCCGCTTCACAGCCCGTAGTGGGTGATCCGCCGCGATCCAGGACTCGATGTCGATCGGGTAGTAGATCTGCGACTGGTAGTCCGGCTTGCCGCGCATCACGGGGCTCCGCGAAAGAGGTCGTTCGTCGACCCCTGAAATCTATTCCTACGCAGCTTGTCAGCTACCACTACGCCCAGGGGCCTCTTTCAGCGACCTGTTAAGCGTCAGCTCCCTCCTTGAGCGGCTCAGGGATGTAGACTCGCTTCAAGGGGATCAAGCCCTTGTACTTGCCGTCGAACTCGTCGTAGTGCGCGAAGATCAGATCGACCAGCTCATTGCCATCGATCAGTCTGAGATTGCCTTTGGCCCTGGCGAACGAGCGCGCTTGATTGGTGAACGTCCCAAGGGCGATGAGGAGGCCGCATTCGCTGGCATCGACCTTTTCGTAGAGCGCGGATACCACTGGGTCGCCAACGGAGCCCTCACCGCTCTTGACCTGCACCTTGACGATGGGTGGCTCGAAACCGAGTTCATCCTTGTGTGCGATTATGTCGACCCCGCCGTCGGGTCCTTCGGGTGACACACGCGTGTAGTAGCCCATCGCCTCAAGCAGGTGGGCGACAAACTCCGCAAATGGGTGACCCTTCAGGTCGGTGCCGAGCTTCTTGAGGACGAAATCACGCGTGGTGTCTTCCATGTCCTGCGCGACCAACGCGACGCTCTCATCCTCAGAGGGAGGCGTCGGCACAGGATGGCCTGAAGGCTTCGAGAGATACTCTTCGGCGTAGTTCCGAATCTGGAAGAAGCTCATCGCCGAGCCGATCTCGTAGAGCGCGCCCTGCGAGAAGCGCGTCCGTGGAACGGAACGAAGCCACTTCACCGCCCTCTGGTGCGGGTAGCCTTGCTCGCGGGCCGGATCGTACTCGTAGTCCCCCTCAATGCGCCCCACGTGGATCTGTCGGTCAATCTTCGAGGGGTAGGCGACGTAGTCGCCCTTGTGCACCTCATATACGAATCGGTAGAGCTGGCCCGCGTCTACGGCTATCGCGCCTGGTTTCTTGTTCGCGTATGCCTCAGCTATCGCCGCCTTGAAAGCCTCTCGGTCGCGTCGGAGCTTTGACAGATCGCCGATCTTCGGCCAACCCAGGGCGACGCGCCCCTTCTTCAAGAAGAGGCTGTTCGCGTCTCCAGTCCGCCCTCCGTGGATTCCCCAGAGGCGTTCGTCTCTTTCGGTTATTGTCTCGCACTCCTATGCGAGGGAGTGACGCTTAACGTGTCGCGGTCTCTGACGCCCGCCGTCTGTGTGCAGGCCCCCCACGGAGCCCGCTGACCATCCAACCGCCCCCCGGAGCACAGCGCTTCCGCGCTACGGCGGGTGGCCCGGAGGGCCGCGCCCCGCATGGGGCGCGAGCAGAGACCCAGCGTGCTATGTGACGGCCGCTGTTTCCGAAACATCATCTTTGGCAGCGTCGTCACCAGGCGACTCGTTTCTCCAAGACGCGAGCAGCCGGCCAAGTTCGGCAAGAAAGTCCGTCAAGGTGAGGTTGAAGGACCTCGCGAAGTTCTCTGCGGCACTCGCAGTGAGTCTGGATTCGGCATTCTCAAGACGACTGACCTGCCTTTCACCCAGGCCTTCGATGTCCGTTTGTCTGAGCCCTCGTTGCTCACGCATGTGCTTCAGTGCCATCGCTGTGTTCTCAGAACGGAAGCGCTCGATCTCGATCGCCGCGAGTTCGGAGGGATCGACTGCTTGAAGGAGCTGCGACGGTCCGAGATGGACATCGGTGTTCGACCAGGTAAGGAACGAACCATCGACATCCACCTCGAGTTGCCTCAGTTCCTCGGGCGCCAGCGTCTCGAGAGACGGCAGTTGATTGACCGGGAAGTCTCGGATTGTCAGGTCCCCCATGAACACCGTGAGTGTCGTGCCCTGCACGTAGGCATCAATGATGCCTTCATACGGCTGAGACCGACGTGCGGCGATCACCCAACGGCGTACACTTCCAAGGTCGTTCGTCAGGAAGAGCCGCTGGTCGGGCTTGCGAAGTCGAAGAAGTGCCGGGAGGCGCATCGTAGCTCCAAGCGGCACATCAAGGACCACAAGGAACCGCGTCTCCGAGTCTATCCACCTTGGAAGTCCACGCCCTTCGATAACGTCACTAGCGAACAGACAGACAGCACTGGATGCTCCAAAGCGAGCGTCGTCGGTCCCGTCGCGTAGGAGGTTCCGACAGGTCTCATACAGGGCTGACGGGAGATCCGCGGACCTCAGGGCCAAATCAGAAGCGTACCACTTGACCATCACTACTCTCCGCCGTGGTGGACCTTCTCGCTCCACTCTTTGAGAAGGTCTGCTCTGTGCTCCCTTGCCAGGCCCAGCAAGTCTCTCCGGATCCGACTCGGGAGCCGCTTCAACTCGAAAACCGACTCGATCTCGGGGGGGTCCAAGAGGAAGTACACACGGACTTCCCATTCGCCCGGGGAGCTGACGTGGAAAAGTGCCGGGCGATGATCGGCGTTGTAGAACCAGCAGCGGCAACCGCCAATCTGGAAACACTCAACGTTGGGCATCGAGCGCCCTTGGTGAGGCCCTTATCCCTTCGGCGGAAAGGGATCCTTCCCGTAGGAGTTGCGCTCCCGAATCCTGCCGTCCCGACCGTGTATGAGCACCTCCGCTCCCTTGTTCTTTGCGATCCTCGTTGCAGCGTCAACAGCGTCCTTCTGGGTGCGAAACCGCCCCGTGTCGCGCTCATTACCTTCCCCACGCACAGCCCAGTCATCACCGCGCGGCACAACGTGTTGGCTCTTGCTTCGTTTGCTCATCCTCCGCCTCCGATCAAACGAACCAGACATGTAATGATTGTAATGGCTGTCTCATGTCCGGTCAACTCCGAAGGCTGTCACATAGACACGATGGAAGGGCTGGCCTCCTGCGAATGACGCGGATTAGCGTCGCGTGAGAGGCAACGCCAGAGCCACATGCGGAATGGAGATCCGCAAACAAGGAGACCAGCCCCATGCCATCGTCCGTCAACTTCTGGGTCGGCTTGGACGTCCACAAGGATTCCGTCACCGCCGCCGTCTTCCGCAATCGGGACCCCGAGCCTATGCGGGTGGACCGACTTCCCTACGACCTCCGCAAGATCCGCCGCTACTTCCAGCGGCTGCAGGCCACCGGTAAGGTGCAGGCGTGTTACGAGGCGTCGGGTGCCGGCTACGTGCTGCAGCGCGCCCTTGCCGACTGGGGTGTGGAGTGCCAGCTGGCCGCACCCTCGCTGATCCCCCGCCGCGCGGGCGAGCGTCGCAAGACTGACCGGCGCGACGCCATCAAGATCGCCCGCGACTTCCGCGATGATCGCCTCGTCCTCATCCAAGTGCCCACCGAGACGGATGAGCGGGTGCGCGATCTGGTCCGCTGTCGAGAGACCTTCCAGCGCGAGATCATCAAGTCGCGCCACTACATCCTCAAGTTCATGCGCAGGCGAGGGCTCGTCTTCCTGGACGGAGACCACTGGACCCTGCGTCACCTCGCGGTAGTGTCCCGAAGATTGTGTAGAAGCGGGAACCGGGAGATCGAGGAGGAACCGCTGGGAGAGAGGGCCGGCGGGGTCGGAAGGCGAGCGTAGCGAGCCTGGAGACCCCGCCGGGGCGCCCCGGCCCGCGGGGGGGCCTGGACGACCCGAAACGAAAAGAGGAAGCTCCTTGGGTTCACCATCACATGAACCGGGGGCAAGCCCGCTACGAACGGGACGAGCCCCCTCAGGGAGCTTCCTCTCATGGACAAGATCATCGGATACGTGAAGCCGACGCAAGACGAGCTACGTGGGGACCTGCGGACCCTCTTCCAGGGGGCGATCCGCCTGACGCTGGAGATGGTCCTGGAGGAGGAGCTGAAGGCGATGGTAGGCGCGCGACGCTTCGAGCGCGTAGGGAGCCGCAAGGACTACCGGAACGGGACCTACCTGAGACGGCTGCTGACGAGCATGGGCCAACTCGACGTTACGGTGCCGCGGAGCCGGGAGCAGGGCTCACCCACGGAGGTGATCGGCAGCTACCAGCGCCGGAGCCCCGAGATCGATGAGATGGTGGTCGAGGCCTACGTGAGCGGGGTGTCGCAACGGAAGATGGCCGACGTGACCGAGGCGCTCCTGGGCGAGCGCGTGGGTCGCTCGACGGTGAGCCGGGCGGCCAAGCGGCTCGACGACGCCGTGGAGCAGCTGCGCCGGACCCCCATCGAGGGGCCTCACCCCTACCTGTACCTGGACGCGACGTTCCTGGACGCGCGGTGGGCGAAGAAGGTGGAGAACGTGAGCGCGCTCGTGGCCTACGCGGTAGGTCCGGACGGCCACCGCCGACTCCTTGGGGTCACGCTGGGAGCGGAGGAGTCGGAGCAGAGCTGGTCGGAGCTCCTGGCCCAGTTGGTGGACCGGGGACTCTCAGGCCTCCAGCTCGTGATCGCCGACGAGCACGCGGGCCTGGCGGCCGCCGTCCGCAAGTTCCTGCCCGAGGCCCGCCGCCAGAGGTGTACCGTGCATCTGCAAAGGAACGCGTTGGCGAAGGTGCCCCGCCGGCTGAGGAACCGCGTGGCGCGCGAGGTGGCCCTGATCTTCCAGGCCCCCGGGCCCACGGAAGCGAAGCGGCTCTTGTCAGAGTTCGGGGCCCGCTGGCGCAAGGAGCTGCCTGAGGCCGTCGAAGTCCTCGAGCGGGGCTTCCCGGCCGCGACGCAGTTCTACGCGTTCCCCAAGGCCCATTGGACCCGCTTGCGCACCACCAACGGCTTGGAGCGCCTGCATGGCGAGATCAAGCGGAGGATCAAGGCTACCGGGGCGTTCCCGGACCGGGCCGGCGCGCTTCGGCTTGTGACGGCCGTCGCGATCAAGGTGACCACCCTCTGGGGCGACCGGCGCTACCTCGACCTGTCGCTCCTCAAGACCAAGGAGGTGGCCCGGGCAGCTTGACCGAAGGGCCGAGGAGCTTCCAACCCCTTTTACACACAAATCGGGACTTGACCCCGCCATGGTCATCGCCACCGAGCTCGGGGATCTGCGTCGCTTCGAGAACCCCCGCCAGCTCATGGCCTACGTCGGCCTCGTCCCCAGCGAGCACTCCTCCGGAGACAAACGACGCCTCGGCGCCATCACCAAGGCCGGCAATGCCCGCGTCCGTCACATCCTCATCCAGGCCGCCTGGCAATATCGAAGGCGCCCAGCCATAGGAGCTCCGCTCCGCCGGCGCCAACAAGGCCAGGACCCCAGCGTCATCGGCCATGCCTGGAAGTGTCAGCACCGCCTCTACACCCTCTTCCACCGGCTCGCCTTCAAGAAGCCTACTCCTGTAGCCGCCACCGCCGCCGCCCGGGAGCTCGTGGGCTTCCTCTGGGCCATCTTGCGCGACATCGACGTCTCCAAGCTCCAGGAGGTGCACGCCGCCGCCTGAACCTTCACTCCTAGCATCGGGGAGTCCCGGGGCACGATAGGAGAACGCCCGAAAACGTTACGGGGTCCAGCCTAGTGCCCAATCCCCGCGGATAGACTCCGGCCAGCTCCCGACGTATCCGCCTCATGATGCTCTGGACTCCGGTCCAACCATCGCATATCAGCAGGATTCATCGTCGAAGCAGCCCCGGGCTCCCCCTCGCTTTTCGACAACCTTGACAGGCCCTTCCATATCAATGTTCAGGGCCTCCGAACCGGCCCGTACCTGGGGTTTCCAGACTCACTTCTCTTCGATCTGGCACGTCCGTTCCCAGGCTTCGCCCGTCGCTCGGGCCGGTTTCTCTGGAGCGGCCGAAGGCCGCGCAGGCGGAGGCCCATTTATTAGGGTCTTCACCTGTTTGCGTCCGTGTGTCGGAGTGACGCGGGCACGCGGCGGGGCGGAAGACGGGGGCATAGCAAAGACGTGGACATGATGAAATCCTCGGAGGAGTTGAGCGACGAACTCTTC
>Ga0315541_1003546_pt1 | contig 11960 bp, 15 predicted proteins | sample SalMarSW160190MG_FD_203095 | JGI IMG/M metagenome (GOLD analysis project Ga0315541, IMG submission 203095) | Salt marsh sediment microbial communities from the Plum Island Ecosystem LTER, Massachusetts, United States - Salt Marsh Sediment SW1601-190 ...
GGCAGATTACAATTCAAGCCGCCCCTGCTGGTAGCCTTACTCTTTCTAATTTAACTAATATCCAATGGGGAGATGCGGCAAGTGGTACGACTAAAAATGGTACTATTAATTGTACAATTACTACTACCGGGACAACTTACGATGTGAAAGTAGCCAAAGATCAAGATTTGACCTCAGGGATTAATACTATTCCTTCGGCAAGTTTCACCTATACCTCCAGTTATAACTCTGGTATACCTAACTCAGGAGTAACATATCAAACTAGTTCTACCCAGTTTGCCACCACACCAGGGACTAATGTGGCTAGTGTAAGCTCAGGTACGGCGGCTGATAATTTGAACATTAATGTTAATTACACACTTGTCATTCCTCCTACTCAGACCGCCGCTTCTTCTTATACCGCCACGCATACTTACACTTTAACAGTGCAATAGTATACCCCAAAAAGGTGTGCTCGTCGCTTCGCTCCTCGGCAACCCCCTTTTTGGGGACCCCTTGAACTAGATCTAATCAAAAAAGACCAAACTTACCTTGGATATTTGGTCTTTTTATTTTCTATGTATTTTATTAATAAACATCGGAGACCCACATGTCATAATACATGCGGTCATAAATTTTCCATTTTCCGTCTATCTTTTTAAGTTTCATTTTTATTTCCAGATTACTTGATTCTCCCAAGCCCCCAGGAGTTTTTATTTCCATAATTCGACTAGTAGTTACTAAGGCATGATCAACATCTAGATTGTAGTCAGGAATGTCAATGCTGATATCTTTTAGAGTAATTTCTCCGGATTTAGTAATATTCCTATCCTGCGTTTTGAACCTCTCTGCTTGTTGTTTTTCCCAGGTAGATAAAGGCTCTACAGTTTGGGCAATAATCTCTTGGGGATTCTGATCAATGTAACCTTGATAATAATCTAAGATTGTTTTTTGAATAGCTTGTTTTTCCATCTCAGGATTATATTCTTGAGTTTCAGTCTTAGGTATAGAAAAGTAAACCAGACCAAGAACGACCCCAATTAGTCCAGCAACAATCAATAAAATTAGAAATACATTTTTGAATATCTTCATAAATTATTTTAATTAGAGACTAAACTTTTAACTTTGCATTTTGCTTGCCCCGTAGCGAAATTTATTCGTAAATTTCTGCTTTGGGGTATTCAAAAATGGGTTCAAAAAAATTAAGATTAGCGTCAACAAGAATGGAAAATCAAGGTTCTGCCGAGCATTAGTGAGGCCGGTTCTTAGACAATGGCTTTCCGAGTGAAACGAGGAAAACATTCAAGGTTCTGCCGAGCATTAGTGAGGCAGGTTCTTATATTTTTTTTCAACGATTTCTTTGGCCATTTCTAGGTCACGAATTGCTTGGGGAGAAAGGTGATATTTTGCTCGAAGATATTGAGGAAAATCGGGAAAGCCATATTCATCGCTTTCTGCTAGGCCAGCTTCTTGGAGAAGAGCTCCGATTGGTATATTGTAAACTTTGGAAAGTTTAATTAAGTTTCTAATGCCGATATTTGAGAAAGTACCCGCTTCAATCTTTAAAAGATAACTGGGAGAGATTTCGGCCTCTCGAGCTGCTTGATGAAGAGAAAGTTCACTTTCTTCTCTTAGCTGTTTCAAGTAAACTCCCAGTTTTTTTATCCCGTAAGGAATTATTTTTTTAGAAGCTTTTGGCATAATTTTTAGAGATAGCCTGTGGATAACTTTTTACTGTTTTTATTTTAGCAAAAGTAAAAGTTTCTGTCAAGAAATGTTTTGTTCTTTTTAGAAAATATTAGTCCTATTAGGCCTCCTATTAGGCCTAAAGAATGGCTAATTTTTAATAAAATTTCAGGAAGAATAAATCTTCTCTGAGCTTTGTATGTCTTAAAAGGAACTATATATTTATTATAAAGAATTGTCTTATTTTGGTTTAACAGTCTTGACAGTAATTCTTGATAGAGAGTATAATAAAAATATACTTGACAACATTCTTGATAGAGAGTATAATAAAAATATAATGGAAATAAATATTATGGCAATCAAAATTTCTAATTTCATTTTAGGCGAACGCAGAGAGAGAGACGAATTTGGCGCGGGATTCAACCCTAAAAGTTTTATATTCTTACATTTTTTATCCAAAAGAGATCTTCGTTGTTAATTTAATAGCGGAGATTTTTTGTTTTTAAAAAATGTTTCAGAAATTTAGAAAAGCCTAATTCTTAAAAATATTTAAATAAAAAAGCCCTTAATTGTGGTTGGATACAGTTAAGGGTTTTTGTTTTTTAGATATCTGAGTGGGGTGTAGGAGGGCTAGGAAATCCAACCACTCCCTACACCCCGCTCAAACATCTAAACTCTATTGATTGAATAGCTTAGCATTATTTTAAAATTTTGTCAAGCCCTATAAGCAATGAAAAGGTCGATTAGGGCAAGTGTAAAATAAATCCTAAATTCAAATTTAAACAAATATGGCTGTAGAAAAAGCAATAGCTAGCTCTAGCTTGGTAGAAGTAGTCGACCGAATTCTTGACAAAGGTGTTGTCATTGATGCTTGGGTAAGAGTATCACTGGTTGGTATTGAACTTTTGGCAGTAGAAGCTCGAGTAGTCTTAGCTTCTGTTGAGACTTGGTTAAAGTACGCAGAAGCAGTTGGTCTTACTGCTACCGCCGCCTAAGAGCTAGCTAGATAGGAGAATTTAGGACATCCTTTAGGTTAAGTAGAAGCATTCTGCAAGGGATCCTTCTACAAGGAGAAAAGTTCTTGAGCCTCCCCGAAACTTAAAGCATGTCTTGAATTCAGTTTAGACTTTAGTTGGCAATTTTTGTAGGCTAAAGTTTAAACTTAAAACCATGGCTAACAATAATTTCAAAATTGCTAAAGACATCGTTGCTTCTTACCAGGCCCGGATAAAGGTAGTTCAAGCAATAGTTGAAGATACCAAAGAACTGTTAGAAGAATTCCGAAATCGAAGAGAGAAAATGAGTCAAGAATTAAAAGAGGCTTTAGCGAAGCATGAGTCTTTGAGAAAGAAAGACTTTAATAAAATGATGGAAGATATTTTGGTTACCCAAAAAACTCGAGAAGAAAATGTAAAGGCAATGTTAACGGATTTTCAAGAGCAGGAAATGGCAGTGGTGAAAAACCTTAAAGAAATGCTTAAGAAAGGAGAAAAATTAAGACTTAAAGATTTTAAAAAGACCTTAGCCAAAATTCGAAAAGAACAAGAAACCCGCCAAAAAGAGACCCCTAGTCAAATTAATGAAGAATTAGCTCGGATGCGATCAGAAGTTCAATCTCTTTTTGAGAACTTTAAACAGGAACGAGAAAAAGTAGCTTCGGGATGGAAAGAGATGACGGCCTCAATGGCTCAAAAACGAAATTTAAATAAATAAAAAGGTCAAAAACTATGGCAAAAAAAGCTCCAATAAAATTTAAAGAAATCACCTGCGCTTTCTGCAGAGGAAAGGGAGTAGATCCTTTTGAAGTTCCTTCAAAGATGTCTCATTGCCAAACGTGTTGGGGTAAAGGCAAAGTAGCTATAGCTGACATTCCCCACGAGACCTGTTCAGCTTGCAAAGGAACGGGGGTTTTTGAACATCATCGATTACCCTGTTCAGTTTGCAAAGGAAAAGGAGTAATTCCAAAAGATAGAAGAAAAGGACCGAAAGGAATGGATCCCGATACCGGGCTTCCAGAAATTGGAAATTACTAACCCTACGAATTACGAATCAGTATCTCACCCCGTTAGATGTTTACTATCTAACGGGGCGGGTATACAAATAAATAAGACTCGTATCCGAAGCCGCAAATTCGTAGATTCGTACACAGGCTTCGGTAGAAAGGTCGAACTTTTTAATTAACTATTAATTAAATTAACTATAAACCTATGGCTTACGCACAAGAAATGAAAAATTTAGTCGCCGACATTAAAACTTCCCATCAAGATAGGACGCAATACTTAGAGGATCTCAAGGGAGATACTCACGAACTAATTGCCCGGTTTCAGGGGGAACTAAAAGAAATGGCCAGAGTTCTTAAAGATTTTCTGGCAAAGAGCGAAGAGACCAGGAAGAAAGATTTTGATGCAATGATTAAGACTATTCAAGCGCGAGTAAAGGACATTAAAGGAGATACTGCTGACCTTCTGGTTCAATTTGATAAAGAAATGAAAGAATTAGCCGCTAATTTGAAGGAATTTTTGAAAAAGAGTGAAGCAACTAGGATGGCTGATTTTAAGGGAATGATGCAAGATATCGTAGCTGATATCGAAGCGATAAGAAAAGCTGTTGGAACTATACTCGTTGATTATAAAGCCGAGCGAAAAGAAGCTGCCGGTTATTGGGCTTCTTTGAAGAAGAAAGAAGTACCAGTAGAAGAAGTACCAGCACTACCCAAAAAGAGAGGGAAAAGAAAAAAATAGTACCCAACCAAGGGTTGGGAAATCCGAAATCCTAAATCCCCCGAAGCACAACGAGTTGGCTACGGGGCAGGCTAAATACGAAACAAATTCCAAATTTTAAATTCCAACATTCCAAACAGTTTAGGATTTAGAATTTTGAGAACCTTGGCATTAATAAATTTGCTGGGGTTTACATCAAGGTCGAATTTATAATTTATTAAGGTATGTAAATTGAAGATTATGCCTTATTTATCACCAGAGGAAGAACAAGCTGTAATTGAGCCTCGGCCGACGGCTGATTTTGTTGAGACACCTTACATTAAGCGATTGACTCGCCGAGCTTTGGGTTATCTTAAAATAGGTATTCCAGTTCATTTTAGGGGTCCGACCGGAACCGGGAAAACCACCCTTGCTTTGCATCTGGCAAGTAAAATGGGAAGACCAGCAGTACTTCTGCATGGAGACGACGAATATAAAACATCGGATTTAGTAGGAGGGGAGCACGGATTTCGTTACCGTTATTTAAGAGATAATTTTATTGCCAGTGTTCTTAAGGTAGAACAGGATATGTATAAACGTTGGATGGATAATCGTCTGACTCTTGCCTGCAAAAACGGATTTACTATGATTTATGATGAGTTCACTCGTTCAAGACCGGAAGCCAATAATATTTTACTTTCCATTTTACAGGAAAAAGTAATGGACTTGCCGGCCCAAAGACAAGGAGAAGAAACTCATTATCTGCAAGTTCATCCCGATTTCTGTGCCATTTTTACTTCTAATCCTGAGGAATATGCTGGAACCCATAAAGCCCAGGATGCCTTAAGAGATAGAATGGTTACCATTGATTTAGATTATTTTGATAGAAAAACTGAGATAGCGATTACTCAAGCTAAATCCGGCCTTCTCCAAGAAGACGCAGGAAAAATTGTTGATCAAGAAGACGCAGGAAAAATTGTTGATATAGTGAGAGCGATGAGAAAAAATAATCCTTGCGAGTTTCCGCCCACTGTAAGAAGCTGTATTACTCTTGCTAAAGCAGTAATAATAAATAAAGGAAAAGTTTCGGTGAAAGACCCAACCTTTAGAGGGTTAGCTCAAGATATATTGGTTTCCCAGACTACCCGAAGCCCTTGGTCATCAAAGCGCAAAGAAATAGAAGAATTGGTTGATAAATTAATTAAAAAATATTGTTAAAACTATGAAAACTTCGATAAAAACCCTCCAGGATATTGGTAGCCTCCACGATGTGAGGACATATACCGGAGCTGTCAGAAAGAGTGGCAAGCCGGCTCTTCCTACCACGGCTATTTTGGATTTGTATATGAGAAGGAATGAAAGGGATAGATTAGTAAAAGAGTTGAAAAGGGTAAAAAGAAGAAGGGTGCAGCTGCGAAGAAGACTGAAAGATGTGGAAAAAGAAATGACAAAACTTCTTACTAAAGCTACCAAAACAGCAGTGGAGATGAGAGGAACAGCGGTAAAAGGAAGAGGTGGTAATCCAGCTGGTAGCGCGGGGAAAAAAGAAAAATTAGTTTTAGGATATTAAACAAAATTATACTGTTATGACTACGAATGAATTGAAGGTTTTATCTATTATTTGGGATTGGGGAGGAGAAGCATCTGTTGATATTATTGCCAGGGAAGCTGGCATTAGCATCGATTATACAAGGATTTTGTGCGAAAGTTTAAAGAAAGAAGGCTGTATAGATTTTTTAGGCTCCAAGCTCTGCAAAATAAAAAGCAAGGGAAAGTTAATGATAGCTGAAAAACGAGGCCAAAATCCTAAAAAAATTGTTATCCCTGAAAGGCCAAGTAAATTTGGTCTGGGTAAAGATAAAAGGGGAAGATTTATTTTAAATTATGGCTAAAAAATATAAATTTAAAAAAACCGAAGAGAAAAAAACCGATCGAGCTAGGGAAGAATTAAAAAGTCTTGAGGATTTGCCTTTAGTTGGTGGGTTATTTAAGGGACTGGAGAAATTCGTTGATTTGGCAGAAAGAGTGGAAGAAGCCGGAGGAGAAATTAAAAAAACAGGAGAGATAAAAGGATTAAGAGGAAAAACAAAAGGGATTTATGGATTTTCAATAAGAACTGGTATAGGAGAAAGACCAAAAATTCAAACTTTTGGCAATATCCGTCCTATTAAGAAAGAAGTGGGAGTGAAAGAAGCTAAACCGGAATTTAAAGTCACCGAGACCAGAGAACCAATTGTTGATGTCTTTGATGAAAAAGACTACATATTAATTGTAGCTGAACTGCCCGGCATTAACGAGAAAGAAATCAAAACAAACCTAAAAGGAGATATTTTTATTTTAGAAACAGGCGAGGAAGGAAAAAGAAAATATTATAAAGAAATACTGCTTCCTTCAAAAGTCAGCCCTGAAACCGAAGAAAGAACATATAAAAATGGTGTTTTGGAAATAAAATTTAAAAAAGAATAATGGCTTCTACTGAAATAGAACTTCTTAAACTCATCTGGAAAAATAAAGGAAAAGCTTCATGGCTTAGGATAGTCAAGGAGTTAAGATTTTTTAGCCCCAATTACTCTCGTCTTATTTGCCAAAGTTTAATAAAAAATAAATTTATTGAATTTTCAGAGGGTCAGTACAAAATTACAGGTTTGGGTAGAAAGGAGTTAGTGAAACTTGGGATGATAGAAAAAGTGGAAAAAGTTGCAAAACCCAAAAAGCCGAGAAAACCTAAAAAACCTGAAAAAATCGTTGCTAAAAAGGAAATAAAAGGAACACCTATCACCGAATTATCGGGTTTTACTCCTAAGTTGATAAAAGCCCTTAAAAAGAAAGGATTTCGAACTTTAGAAGATATTGCCACAACTTCTGTAGTAAAATTGGAAGGAATTGAAGGTTTAACTCTAGGGAAAGCAGCAAAAATGATTAATGAGGCCAGAGAAAAACTCAAAAAGGAAGGGAAAGAATATCTATGGGAATAATATGACTACGAAAACTATTCAAAATTTGACACTAAAAGTAACCGAGGCTCAGGGACGAGATGTGGGAAGGGGAATTGGGAGGATTGATCCTGAGCAAATGAAAAAGCTTGGCTTAGATATAGGAGATGTGGTTGAAATAATTGGTAAGAAGAAAACAGTAATAAAGTTGATGCCCACTTTTCCTGAAGAACGAGGGAAAGGAATTATTCAAATCGATGGGATAACCAGAGAAAATACTAAGGTTAGTTTAGATGAAACAGTAAAAATTCAGAGGGTTTCTTATAGACAGGCCGAGACTGTAGTTTTATCCCCTCTTACTTTAACCGGTTCTTTGCCAACTGAAGAAGATAGAGAATATTTAGCCAAGCTCTTAGATGGCACGCCAGTTATTAAAAATGACAAAATAAGAGTGACCTTTTTTGGGACGAGAGCACAGGATTTTTTAGTGGAAGACACTGAGCCCCAAGGAGCGGTTTTAATTACTTCTGAGACTTTGATAAGAATTAAAGGTCAGGCAAAAGAGAAAAAGGGAGTGGGAATAACTTATGAGGATATTGGCGGACTGAAAAAAGAAATTGGGAAGATCAGAGAAATGATTGAACTTCCTTTAAAATATCCTGAGGTCTTTGAAAGATTAGGGATTGATGCTCCAAAAGGGGTTTTACTTCATGGGCCCCCGGGTTGCGGAAAAACTTTAATCGCCAGGGCAGTGGCTGATGAGACAGATGCTTATTTTACCTCGATTTCGGGTCCGGAAATTATGGGAAAATTTTATGGTGAGTCAGAGGGTAGGCTTCGTGAAGTATTTGAAGAAGCGCAGGCAAATGCTCCGGCTATTTTAGTGATAGATGAAATTGATGCCATTGCTCCTAAAAGAGAAGAAATGGGTGGAGAAAAACAGGTTGAAAAACGCGTGGTTGCCCAGCTTTTGGCGGAAATGGATGGCTTAGAGTCAAGAGGAAATCTGGTAGTCATTGGAATTACTAATATTCCAAACACTTTAGATCCGGCCTTAAGAAGGCCGGGGAGATTTGACCGAGAAATTGCTGTTCCCATTCCTGACAAAAATGGAAGAAAAGAGATATTGGAAATTCATACAAGAGGAATGCCTCTGGGCAAGGATGTTGATTTAGAGAAATTAGCTGAGATTACCCATGGATTTGTAGGGGCAGATTTAGAAGCACTAGCCAGGGAAGCAGCAATGTCAGCCCTGCGAGAAATTATGCCAGAGATTGAGTTTGAAAAGGAGTATATTCCCTATAAAAAACTTTTGGGGTTGGAGGTAACCATGGACCATTTCCGAGAGGCTTTGAGAGAAGTTGAACCCTCGGCTCTAAGAGAAGTCTTTACTGAAGTTCCAAATGTTAGATGGGAAGATGTTGGAGGATTGGAAGAAATAAAGAAGATTTTAAAAGAAACAATTGAATGGCCATTAAAATATTCAGATCTTTTTGAAAAAGCCAAAACTAAGCCTTCAAAAGGAATATTACTTTATGGTCCTCCTGGAGCTGGAAAGACGCTATTGGCAAAAGCTGTAGCTTCTCAATGTGGAGTAAATTTCATTTCAGTTAAAGGACCTCAGCTTTTATCAAAATACATAGGCGAATCAGAAAAAGGAGTGAGAGAAGTATTTAAAAAAGCAAAACAGGCTTCTCCTTGTATTCTGGTTTTTGATGAATTAGATAGTTTAGTTCCTGTTCGGAGCCAATCTGCCGATTCCCAGGTAACCGAAAGAGTAGTTAGCCAGTTCCTTACTGAATTAGATGGAATTGAAGAGTTAAAGGGAGTAGTAATTATAGGAGCAACTAACCGATTGGATTTAATTGATCCTGCTTTGCTTAGAGCAGGTAGATTCGACTTTCTTTTAGAAGTTCCTAAGCCCGATGGAAAAACTAGGCAGGAAATATTTAAGATTCATACTCGAGGAAAGCCCTTAGCCCAAGATGTAAATTTTAAGGTCTTAACCAAACAAACAGAAGGACTTACTGGAGCTGATATTGAAAATATTTGCAAAAAAGCCTCAATGACAGCTATAAAAGAGTTTGTTGAATCAAAAGGTAATCCCTCTATTAAAGAATACAACAAATTTAAAATCGCTAATAAACATTTTAAAAAAGTAATGGCTTAACCTGAATTATGAATACTGAGCTAAATATCTTAAAACAAATTTCGGAAAACAAAGGAAGAGCTTCGGTTCAATTAATTGCTAAAGAGCTGAGGATGAGGAACGACTACATTAGATACTTATGCCTTGAATTAACAAAAAAAGGCTTAGTAAGAAGACTTAAAAGGCGAGATTGGTGTAAAATTACCCAAAGGGGACAAAGGGAAATAGGGAAATTAATTAAAAAATACCCTTCTAAAAAACGCTCTGTCCCTAAAAGAATGAGCAGAAAGAAGATCAAAAAAAGAATCAAAAAGAAACAGAAAAAGAAGATAAGGAGAGGATTTAAAAGCACACTGTTCACACACAGGAAAGCTCGCAAAAAACCTAAACATAAACCCGAAAAGAAAACCAAGAAGAGGCCGAAGAGGAAAGCGAAAAAGAAGGCAATAAAGAGGAGCATAAAGAAAGTTAAAATAAAGGTTAAGAAAAAAGTCAAAAAAAATACAACCCGCCCTAAAAAGATTAATAAAATAACAAAAGTCTTGAAAAATCTATTTCGTATTAAGGAGGGTTAAGAAAGCATTATGACTGAGGAAGGTATATATATATATTCTATAATTAAAGAAAATAAAGATCGAAGATTTGGTTCTATTGGAATAAATAATCGAGAAGTAAGCCTTGTTCATTACAAAGACATATCAGCAGTGGTTTCAAACACCCCGATTATAAAGTTCGATCGTTTAGACAAAAAAGAGCTAACCAGACATGTTGCCACTCACCAGAAAGTTAATGGGGAGATAATGAAAGATTATGACGTTGTTCCTATGGCTTTTGGAATTATTGCACCCAGCTCTGATGCATTGCTCCATATTTTAGAAAAAGCTTACCTTCAATTTAAAACGGCTTTAAAAAATATCACTGGCAAAACAGAATTTGTGGTTCAGGTCTGGTGGGATCAAAAAAAACTTCTTGAGGAACTAATTAACACGAATCAAGAAATCCAGACATTAAAACAGGAAGTATCTTCAAGGGGAGGCATCCTTGGAATGCCAATGAAATTGAAGTTGGGAAAGTTGATACATCAAGGAGTAGAGGGGCAAAGACAAGCTTTCATCAATGATATTCAGCAAACCTTGGACAGCATTTCGTATGATTCTGCTTCCAATAAATTAATTTTATCCCCATACCAAAATTTTGGTAGTGGGGGCGAAGATGAGATGATAGCTAATTTCTCTTTCTTAATAGAGAAGACCAAAGAATCTGAATTAGATAAAAAAATGCAGGAACTTGGAAAGAAATACGAAGGAAAATTGAGATTCAAGTATATTGGCCCCATGCCTCCTTACAGTTTTGTAAATGTTAATCTTGGTTTAGGTAATTTTGAGGTAGTGAATGAAGCCAGAAAATTATTGGGGTTGGCAGAATATGCTTCCTCTGACGATATTAAAAACACCTATTATATTCTCGCCCACAAATATCATCCTGATAAATATGGTGGCGAATCAAAGACAGAAGAGAAGATTAAAAAAATAACCCAAGCCTACAGCGTTTTAGAAAATTACTGCCAAAGTTGCGATGAGTTTTTGGGAAAAGGGAAAATTCAAAAATATTCCTTTAAAAAAGAGGATGTTGAAGACTCAATAATAATGAAATAAAGGTCGGAAGTTAAACAACCTTAAATAATTCAGCAAACAAATGAAAAAAATAATAAATTTTTTAAGGAAGATAATAAACCGACTTAGATTTAAGAAAAAAACCCAGAGCCCCTAAGGAGGCCCCTAAAGAGGCTCCCAAAGAAGAGAAGTAATTAAAAAACCTAAAGAATATGTCCGAAAAAGGAAAACCCAAAACTAGAACCCCGAAGGAAAACCCCGATACTACAACTTCGTTGAGTACGAGGCACAGCAAGTTCCCTACGGGGCAGGCAAGTTCAGTTCAGGGCAAGTATCTTTACTGCGTCATTAAAGAAAAAAAACCCAAAAAATTTGATATTTTGGGGCAGGATAAGAAAGAAGTTTACACCGTTAATGAAGGGGGTTTGGCAATCGCGGTGAGCGATACCCCAAAAGAAGAATATGAATTTATTAAGGAACACTTAACCTGCCATCAAAAAGTTATTGAGGAAGTAATGAAAGAAGGATACGATGTTTTACCGGTTCGGTTTGGAACTGTAGCAAAGAGCGCAGAAGATATAAAGAAAAAAATATTAAAAGCAAAAAGAAAAGAACTTTTAGAAACTTTTCCAATAGCGAAAGGAAGAATAGAATTGGGCCTTAGGGCATTGTGGAAAGATATGCCGAGCATTTTTCAGGAGATAGTAGCAGAGAATAAAGAAATCCAAATAGCCAAAAAGCGGGCCCAGAGAAATCCCTTACAATTTAAAATTGCAGCTGTGGGAGAGTCGGTACAAAAGGCGCTTGATGCCGAAAGAGAAAGTGAGGCCCAAAAGATTCTCAGCCCCTTAAAGAAGTTAGCTGTAGATTTTAGAGAGAGAGAACTCCTAAAATCCCCAGA
>Ga0315541_1003551_pt1 | contig 11951 bp, 9 predicted proteins | sample SalMarSW160190MG_FD_203095 | JGI IMG/M metagenome (GOLD analysis project Ga0315541, IMG submission 203095) | Salt marsh sediment microbial communities from the Plum Island Ecosystem LTER, Massachusetts, United States - Salt Marsh Sediment SW1601-190 ...
CACCACGTGGTAGCTGTCATCGGCGATGGGTGCCTCACCTGTGGCATGACTTACGAAGCGCTGAATCACGCCGGGCATTTGGGCACAAGGCTTATCGTGGTGCTCAATGACAACGGCATGTCCATTTCGCCCACAGTAGGAGCGATAGCCAAGCGGCTAAATGTAGTGCGAACAACCCGTGGCTATATACGGGCTAAGAAACAGACGAGTCGGTTGCTGTCTTTTTTGCCCGGAGGAAAGAGGCTGCAGGGGGCATTGCGCCGTCTTAGGGAAGGAGTAAAAGCGGTGGTCATGCCCACCATGATGTGGGAGCAGCTTGGCTTTACTTACCTGGGTCCGGTAGATGGTCATAACACTGCTGAATTGGAAGCAGCTTTGACTCAAGCCAGGAATTACTACAAGCCGGTCATCGTCCATGTCTTGACTAAGAAGGGCAAGGGTTACAAACCAGCCGAAGATAATCCCACTTACTTTCACGGTCTATCCCCTAAAAGCGAGGGCTTGGGCACAATACCTACTTATAGTCAGATATTTGCTCGAACAGTCGGTGGACTGCTTACAGATAATCCCAGGGTGATAGTGATAAGCGCTGCCATGGTTGAAGGCAATAACCTATCTTCTCTGGTCAAGGAGTTTCCTCAACGCATCTACGATGTAGGGATTTCTGAGCAGCATGCGGTTACCTTAGCCGCCGGTCTAGCTACCCAGGGCTTTATACCTATTGTAGCTATATATTCCACTTTCTTGCAGCGTGCCTTTGACCAAGTATTGCACGATGTTTGTCTCCCTGATCTGCCTGTCATTTTTGCCCTCGATCGCAGCGGCATTGTCGGAGAGGATGGCAAAACACATCAAGGGATATTTGATTTATCCTATCTTAGTTTGATGCCTAATATGATTGTTTGCGCACCTAAGGATGGGAATGAACTGCAAGACCTGCTCTATACTGCCCTCAATGCCGAGCATCCTCTGGCAATTCGTTATCCTCGGGGTCGGGAAACAGGCGTGCCCTTGGCCACCGAGCTTCATCAACTTCCTATAGGCAAAGCTGAGATAATAAAGCAAGGTGAAGATATGGTAATAATAGGCATCGGCTCTACTGTCATGCCTTCTCTGGAAGCCGCGGGACATTTAGCTCTTGGGGGCATTGATGCCATGGTAATTAATGCCCGATTCGCTAAGCCCCTGGATACAGAGCTTATTTTGGATGTAGCCAACCACACCAAAAAGATAGTCATAGTAGAGGAGAATATTCTTAGCGGCGGCTTTGGTGCCGCGGTGCTGGAGCTGCTGGAGAAGGCTGAAGCCTCAGATGTCAAAGTGAAGCGATTAGGCATTCCTGACGAATTTGTAACCCATGGAAAGCAAGATTTTCTTCGCTCTCTCTACCATCTGGATGCCCTGGGAATAGCCAAGGAATGCGCTGATTTCCTGGCTCAAGTGCAAGCAAAGGCGGAGGAAGAGTTCCCCACCACTATCCTTTAATAGTAGCTTCCAGATCAGACCAACCCTGCGAATATCTTGGCCCAATTATACTTAACTGCATAAATCTTTAAAATCCTAAGCACTACATCCTAAACAAATTCAAATGACCAAATTCAAAATCCAAAACCGTTTTGAACATTTGAGGTTTGAATTTTGAGCTTGTTTAAGGTTTAGGATTTCGGTTTTTGGATTTTCATATCAGGCGGTGAGTCCTTATTCTCTTGAGTCATTCGCTTGAGCTCGTAAAGCTTGGTGATTGCTTCCAGAGGGGACATGGAATCAATATCAAGCCGGGTAATTTCATCAGCTAATAAGGAGTCTTTAGGGAAAAGAGGAATCTGGAGCGACGCTTTATGCCGAGGGACTTTGCTTTTTTTGGAAGCATGGCTTTCCAGTTCAGCTAAGACTTCCTGAGCTCGAACGATTACCGATTTGGGCAGGCCGGCTAGCTGCGCCACATGGATGCCATAGCTCCTGTCGGTGCCCCCGGGGACAATCTTGTGTAGAAAGATAACTTTGTCTCCTTCCTCCGCCACCGCTACGTTGAAGTTTTTCACTCTGGGCAGGATACCAGCCAGGTCCACCAGCTCATGATAATGAGTGGCAAAAAGGGTCTTCGCCCCAAGCTCAGGGTGGTTGTGGATAAACTCAGCTACTGCCCAGGCGATGGAAAGCCCATCATAGGTGGAAGTGCCCCGCCCAATTTCATCCAAGATGATAAAGGAGCGCGGGGTAGCATTATTCAGGATATTTGCCGCCTCAGTCATCTCCACCATAAAAGTGGATTGGCCGGCGGCTAGGTCCTCCTGTGCGCCAATGCGAGTGAAGATGCGGTCAACAATTCCAACATTCGCTGAATCGGCAGGGACAAAGCTTCCTATCTGAGCTAAAAGGATGATTAGGACTACCTGCCTGAGATAGGTGGACTTTCCCGACATGTTGGGACCTGTAAGTATGATGAGTTGATTATCCTTATTACATAAATAAGCGTCGTTAGGAACAAAATTATCGCTGCCTATGCTCTGTTCCACAATAGGGTGGCGCCCTCCCTTGATGTCAATGACATCCTCGTTGGTCAGCGTTGGCTTGATATAACCATGACGCGCTGCGACCTCAGCAAGGCTGGAGAGGGCATCGATTTGAGCGATGGCTCTGGCGGTGGCCAAAATTTGCCCCCCAACAGCGCTTATCTGCTGGCAAAGTTGCCGGAAAATGGCAGCCTCCAGGTCAGCGATTTTCTCCTGAGCATTGAGAATCAGCGATTCATACTCCTTAAGTTCGGGGGTGAAGAACCTTTCCGCTTCCGCTAGAGTTTGCTTACGAATATAGTCTGTGGGAACTAAACTGAGATTAGCCCGGGATACCTCGATATAATAGCCAAATACCCGGTTGTAGCCTACTTTTAGGGATTTAATCCCTGTACGCTGTCTTTCCCTTTGTTCCAGGCCAGCCAGATATTGTTTAGCCTGCCGGGAATTGCGGCGAATTTCATCCAGCTCAGGGGAGAAACCCTCCCTTATCACACCACCTTGCTCCAAATCCCCCGGTTCATCGGCAATAGCCCTGGCGATTAAGTCTACGATATCGGGGCAAGGCTTAAGTTCCGCGCTTAGCCAATTTATGGCATCCCCGTCTGCCATCGCCGCTTTCAAGTCCGGCACCTTCTCTAAACTAGAGCGAAGCGTTATCAACTCTCGGGGCATGACTCTGCCACTACTCACTCGGTTAACCAGCCTCTCCAGGTCAGCAATATCCGATAAGAGAGAGATAACTTTCTGGCGAGCCAGACTATCTTGATGAAACCAGGCAACCGCCTCTTGCCGCCGATTCAATATGGCGAGGTCCAGAAGGGGATGTCCCAGCCAATTTTTGAGTAGTCTGCCACCCATGGCTGTCTTGCCCAGGTCAATGACGGAGAGGAGGGAGTTGCCGGTTTCTCCCCACCTGCCGCCCTGAAAAAGCTCCAGATTGCGGATGGTCTGGCCATCCAGGGTCATAAAGGAATCTGTGGAGTAGGTAGCAAGTTTGCTTAGCTGGGGCAGAGTTTCCTTTTGCGTTTCCTTGACATAATGTATTAATGCGCCTGCGGCTCTTATAGCTAAAGGCAAGCGGGTACAACCATAGCCCTCCAGGCTAGCCGCGCCGAAATGTTCCAGCAAAGCTTCCTGGGCAATCTCCAAATCAAACCAGTAGTCATCAAGTCGGCTTATAGTGAACGGCAATTGAGCATAATCGTCGGCACCTTCGGAAATAAGAACCTCGCTGGGCTGAAGTCGCTCCAATTCAGGCATAACTCTTTCAGCAGGAAGCTGAGTGGTGGCAAACTCGCTCGTGCTTATATCAACATAGGCGATTCCCGCTTCCTCGCCTTCAATGACCAGGCTGGCGAGGTAGTTATTGCTCTTACTCTCAAGCAGATTAGGCTCGACCACCGTCCCCGGCGTCACCACGCGAATGACGTCCCTTTCCACCAGTCCCTTGCCCGGAGGAGTAAGCTGCTCACAAATGGCCACTTTATGACCCCGGTTGATAAGCTTAGCCAGATAGTTATCCAAAGCGTGATGAGGTATCCCCGCCATGCGCACCCTCTGCCCCTTGCCCATCTCCCGGGAAGTCAGGACAACATCCAGCTCTCGCGAAGCGACTTTGGCATCTTCATCGAAGGTCTCATAGAAGTCGCCTAAGCGGAAGAAAACTATAGCCTCGGGATACTTCTGCTTAACCCTGAGATACTGCTTTCTAAGAGGCGTTACAGTCATCTATGTTATTTTACTAGCTCTTCAGGGATATATAAAGCAGAGCGAACATTGGGAGCGAGGGTTCAACAAAAACAGCCAAAAGATTATAATGCTGAGGTATCAGGGGAGTTAAAACCGGCATCTTTTCTATTAACAATAGAAGGGAAATTGGTATATACTGAGGTTAGGTGAAATAATAAAGAATCATAAGAATCCGCGGAAGGAGGTGAATAATGGAACTACCTGCTTTTGAAATAGAGCAAAATGGGAAAAAGTTTTACGCCGCTTGCATGTTGGCTGAACAACTCTGTGATGAGAAAAGAGTAAAGGCTGATGCGTGGTCGCCAGATAATCGTGAAGGTTACCAAAGAAGACTGAGTATGATCAGGGCTAGGTTATTTGCTAAATACATTGCAAATCCAGATAACATTTCTCCCCCGGCAGTCTTGTTAAGCGTCCGAGAATCTGTTGAATTCAGATCTAAAGACGGGAAGTATGGAATTTTAAGCATACCCGGCAGCTCGATCTTATATGAAGTAGACGGTCAACACAGAATTGGAGGCCTAAGGGAGGCCGTAAGGAGGGACGAAATTCATTCTGATTTTGCTTTACCGGTTATCATCATATGCCCCGCAAAGCTAGGGAAAAAGGAGGCAGCGAATCCGCGTTTTTGTGAAGCTAAACAATTTGTTGTCATAAACCGGACACAAAAGACAGTTCGATCCGACCTCTCAGACAGATTTATTGCCAGACTCACACCTGAACAAAGGCAAGAACTTGGGGTATTAGGGGCAGTAGAGACGCTGGAGAGAACTCAAGCAGCTGTTCGAATTGCAGATAGGTTGAATCGTAGAGCAGGGTCTCCATGGGAAAATAGAATTAAGCTCCCGAGTAAAAGGGGAGGTGGCGTTAGCCAAAGAGCGTTCACAAGCTCCTTGGAACCTATCCTCAAGGATCCAATACTTAAAACTCTTGCGATCGATGAACTCATTGATGCCTTGGATCAATATTGGACTGCTTGGAGGAAGCTTTGTCCGAGGGCTTTTAAGGAGCCACAGCACCATGTTATCCAGAAAACTATAGGCTTATCGGTTCTACATGAACTCTTTATAGAAGCCGCAAAGTTGCTCAAAGGTCGTCGTAAGGATTGGACGCAAGATAATTTTTATGAGGTTCTAGACAAAATGACAAGAGGAGTTGGCGATGAATTCTGGCATTCTCAAGGAGAAGCAGGTAGGGGTGGGAGTAATAAGGTGGTATTGAGGAATCTTTCAGGAAGGCTTCGAGCGAATTTTCTGGCATGTAACTGGAAGTTTTAGATACTTTGATTCTAATTCGGGCAATGAGATAGTGTTTGGATGGGACGCAGCCGGAAGAAAACTATAGCTTCGGGGTACTTCTACTTAACCCTGAGATACTGCTTTCTAAGAGGCGTTACAGTCATCTATGTTATTCTACTAGCTCTTCAACAACATATAAAGTCAGACTGATTGGCCTGATTGGCAACTTTGCCTGTCATTGCGAGCCTGTCGTTTTCCGTCATTCTGAGTCTGTTGCTTCTTGTCATTCTGAGCGAAGCGAAGAATCTCAAGACCCTTCACTGCCGTTCAGGTTGACAATCAAACACCCTGTATAAGGACTTCAACAAAAACAGCCAGAGGACTATAATGGTGGTGGCTAGAAAGAATTAAAAGTTATCCCGTAGAGATTCTACGCGTATCAGACTTATATCAGTAGGCTCGTAAGCTTTGAGGAAGGGTAGAAATAGCGGTAAATTGAAATGGCATATTTCTTAGTATCAGTTTCAAATAAAACAAACCTAGATTTGTGCATTAAATATGCATTGGCCGGTTTCACGAACAGTGTAAATGGACTATGGACATTTTGTGAGATTGAGAAGGACGACTTTATATCTTTTTTATACGGTGCTAAGGTATTTAACCTTTATAGAGTGAAAGGGAAGGAAGCAATAAAAAATGCTGATCAACTCCCGCCGTGGCCTTCTGTTACTTTCAAAATGTCAGGGAGGACTTACTTCTTTCCTTTTAGACTCGTTCTTGACCCTATACGTAGATTTGAAGAGCCTATGGTAAGACCTGAATTTGCCTATGTAGCTGAGAACTTACTTTTACGGGGTGGATATAGAAAAACTCATTTCCAAGCTGACCAGACTACTCTACAATCAGTGTCTGAGATGGGTTGCCTGTATGATCAATGTATAGAGCGACTGGACTTGAGCGAGATTGATACTTTTGTTCCGCGGCTTACATGGGATAAGACAAAGGTATCCAATCCTGAGATTTTAAAGTTTCAAGAATTAATACTTCAGACATTGTCGAGACATTATCTGTTAGATGGAAAGAACCTTCAACGCATCTTCTCATCAATAGGCATGAATGACTTTGCTCCTGGAGCCTTTGAGGCACTCGGGGAAAAAGCATTGCCTGAAGGACATATTGATATCCTAGTAAAGGAATCCATACCTAAGGGATTATCACGAAAAATTATCGTCGAAGTAAAATCAGGCCCTGCGAAAACCCGGGATATGGATCAATTGCATGGTTACATATGCGAAATTGGGGAAGAGTGTTTAGCAGGAGTGCTGATTGCTAGCAAATTCTCAAAAAAACCCCTTCTCTCTGCAGGTAATAAGATAATAAAGCCGTTTACATATGCATTCGAAAATATAGATAGAATGGGCGTTTACTCCTTCGCTGAGTTACTAGATAAGTTCCGCCTAGATGAGGTGCAATTGTGAAAATGATAGAACAAGTTGCCAAGATACGGGTAACAGTAGATGCTCTTTATTACCGAGACCAATTTGAAGATTGGTTAGCTGGCGGAAAGGTTTACTATAAAGACAGGCCGTATTTTTGGGTTGCACAAAATAGTGATTATGGATTTGGCTGGGAAACTGATCCTGTCACTGAAGAGGATTGGAGTGATATTCCGAAAGACAGGTTTAACGAAATAGTTACATTGATTGAGAAGTGCCTTTATGAACATAGAACGGAATATGTTTTTTAAACAGGCTAATTAGCCCTTAATCTATATTTCACAATTTCACAATACTGAAAAACGCTGTGTAATAGTCTAGTAGAGAGTAAGGCGACTTGTATCAGGCGTAAAGAAAGATTAGACCTTTGCTATGCTGCCAGAAGAAGAGATTGAAATTTTCGTTGAGGAGGAATTCCGGGGGGTGGTGGATGAGGTTTGGGTTAAGAAGATAGTCCGGCAAGTCCTTAAGGCTGAAGGGGTGGCTCCTCCTTATGAGGTGAGCCTAGTTTTTACCGATTCCGAGACTGTACAACAACTTAACCGAGACTACCGGGGGGTGGATGAGCCTACGGATGTGCTTGCCTTTTATATGCTTCCCCAGAAGGAAGCCGATTCCTCCTTTGCTCTCCCTCCCAATGGTGTAACTCGCCTGGGCGAGGTAATCATCTCCTATCCTCAAGCGGTAGAGCAAGCCAAAGAGCAAGGGCATTCACCCGAAAGCGAACTGGCATTGCTGATTATCCACGGGATACTTCATCTTCTGGGCTACGACCATGAAAAACCCGAGGAGGAAAGCAAGATGAGGGAAAGGGAAAAAGGGCTCTTGGAGAAATGCTCGCTCTGATAGTATAATATATAGCATCCTGCACAAGTTCTTATAGGATTGTTGAGGCGTTTATTTTGTCACCCTGGGTGCTAGGGAAGAGCCTGGATTCTTCCCCTTCACTTTGTTCAGGGTTAGAATGACAATAAGGAGCCACCTAATATAGGCACAAGCGGGACTTAACCCGGGGTCTTTGAAGAAGTGCAAAACAACGCAGAGGAGGTTAAAGATGGCTAAATTCCTAATGCTGACGACCCTCACAGATGAGGGAAGAAAGACTATCATAGAAAATCCTGGAAGGATCAAAGAGGTCAACAAAGAAGTGGAGGCGATGGGAACGAAGATTCTGGCTCAGTATGCTCTGCTAGGGCCATATGACTTCGTGAACATTTTAGAAGCTCCAAGTAATGAGGCAATATCCAGGGTGGCGGTAGCTCTGGGGTCAAGAGGTACGCTTCAAACAATGACCATGGCTGCTATGGATGTTGATGCTTTTATTGGCAGTCTTAAGAAGTAAAGGTAACCGTCGGTTACCCGCTTGTGCTATCAACTTTTAAGGCTGATCGGAATTTGGAATTAGAGCACCAATGACAGAAATGCAAAACTGCTTAGTCCTCGGGATTTAGGGTTTAGAGATAGTTGAGAACTACGGTTTGTGTGGTGGTGGGCAGGGACGATGAAGTAATCGAGAGTTTGGGCTTTGCTTCTAGCCCCCGAATTCTCATTTTATCCAGGAATTTGTCCACAAGACTGAGATTGCCAGTGAACGCCTCTGTCTTGTAGTGCATGGGGATGACAATAGGAGGCTCTAATTGCCTTACTATTTCCACAGCTGTGTCAACAGGTATAGTAGATACCTCCCCGACGGGCAAGAATAGTATATCTACATCTCCTAATTCCTCTACCAAATGCGGACCCAGAGGATGCCCCAGGTCACCTAGATGACATAAGGTTATTCCATCCATCTCGATAACATAAATGGTATTTTTTCCTTTCAATTCCCCCTTCTTATCATCGTGGAAAGTGGAGATTCCTGTGATGAATGTTCCCCCTATTTCATATTCCCCGGGGCTTTTTATTTGTTTAGGCTCATTGGCGACGCCTTCGATGTAGCTATGACCAGGGTGGAAATGGCTCAATGTCACTATGTCCGCCTCAGGTTCACCCAGGCGGTAGCCCAAGTCAGGGTGACATGGGTCTGTTATGATGGTTTTTTCTTTCCCTCTAATCAGAAAGCAGGAATGTCCTAGCCAGGTAATCTCCATCAGCGTCTAAAGGATAATCCTTTTCCTTAGCTTTGTCCACAGCAAGACGACTCTATTAACCAGAAAATGCATCATCTTTGCGGGTGTGATTATCTTTTTCTATAGGGCGTATCAGAAGCGTCATCCCCTCTATGCCCACAATGGCAATTTCCTCGCCGGCATCTATAGTTGAACTAGACGAAGCTCGCCACAGTTCACCGTTAACCCGAACATAACCTTTAGGGGAAATGGGAGTTGTTGTTCGACCTCGACTACCAATGTCCGGCGAAATCATCGGCTTCTTAACTAGCGCCTTCTTGCTAAGTCGGTAATTTCTATAATTATATACCCCGAGAGCAATCATCATAATGATGAGACCCCAGAGGGGGATATTTATCGCAACCCTTGGCAGCAGCCAGAGTACGACTGCCACCAAGGCCGCCTCTTCAAGTAAGGTTGTTGTAATGGTGAGGGCTGTATATCTCCTGTATTTCATTTTGGTATTGAGATAAAGAGTTAGATCGGAATTAGATTAACCTTCAAATTTAATAGCTTCACTCAGGCCATCAGCGCGAGAGCGGGTGGGATTGTTGACAAAGAAAGCTTTAACTCCCTCCATTTGCTTTAGTTCTGGTCGTCCTTTGAACCGGGCATTAATGATATGCAAAGCAATAGAAATAGTCAAACAACAGGGCAATTGACAGAAACCAATACAATGGTTAACATTTAGAAAATGAAGGTTAACGAAACGAAGAAGCGAGTATTGAAAGCTCTTCGAGAGTGTGGTGGTTATCTTTCTGGCGAGACACTTTCTAACCAGCTTGGCACCTCTAGGGTTTCTATCTGGAAGCATATTCACAGCTTAAAAGAGGACGGCTACGTAATAGAGGCCTCGCCTAGGGGATACAGGCTGGGCTCCTCTCCAGATTTACTGCTTCCTTACGAATTTCCCGGTTTAGAACAAAGAATTCACTACTTTCCAGAGATTGGCTCGACTATGGATGCGGCAAGAGAGTTGGCTAAAAAAGGAGCAGGGGAGGGGACAATCGTGATTGCCGAAGCTCAGACCCGCGGGCGGGGAAGATTGAGCCGGGAATGGCTCTCGCCAAAAGGAGGGATTTACTGCACTCTCGTTTTACGCCCCGGGATAAGTCCCGCATATGCTCCCAGGATAAACTTGATGGCCTCTATTGCCGTGGCAGCTACGATTAGAAAGCTCTTTGGGTTGAAGGCCGAATTAAAATGGCCCAATGACGTCTTGATTGAAGGCAGGAAGGTGTGTGGCATACTGGCTGAAATGGATGCTGAAATGGATGTTGTAAACTTTGTGAACGTCGGGATAGGTATAAACGCTAATACCTCTATTCCCCAGTTTGAGAAAACGGTGACCTCCTTAAAGGATGCATTAGGAAGGGAAATCTCCAGGAAGGAATTTTTAAGCGCATTGTTAATGGAAATGGAACGACAGCAACCTCTGTTAATGAAATCAGATTTACTTGAAGAGTGGAAGAAACTCTCTGTGACATTAAATAGGGGTGTCAGGATAGTAGCGCCGGGTGAGGTGATAGTAGGGCGGGCAATCGACATTGATACCACCGGAGCATTGATAGTGAAGGAGAGGAATGGCTCTTTGAAGAAGGCAATGGCCGGGGATTGTATTCACTTGAGGGAAGAGGCGCCAAATACTGATTAGGAGCAGTCAGCCGTCAGCATTCAGTATGAAGCTGATAGCTGAAAGCTACATCGTTGTAAGATGTTACAAATAACTATCATTGCCGTCTATTTTCTCGCCATAATTGGCATAGGGGTGTGGAGTAAACGGAGAGCAGGAAGCCAAAATGGCTTCTTCGTTGCCCACCGCCGGGGAACTCTGCTCCTTATCACTGGCTCACTTGTAGCCACTGCAATAGGGGGGTCAGCAACCGTGGGGATGGCTGGCCTAGGGTTCAAGCAAGGTTTGACTGGCGCTTGGTGGCTTCTTGTTGGCTCCATCGGCCTCGTGCTTCTGGGGGTTTTCTTTGCCAGGAAAGTAAGAGGTGCTGCGCTTTATACTCTTCCAGAACTGGTAGAAAGGCAGTATGACCGCCGTATGAGTTTGGCGGCTTCTATTCTTATTGTTATCGCTTGGGTGGGGGTGGTGGCAGGACAAATCGTTGCTGCTGGGACAGTTTTATCTATCTTGGGAATAGGTTCTGTTGCTTTCTGGATGACTGTCTTTACTATAGTTTTTGTAGCTTATGCTATTCTGGGGGGCCAGTTCTCGATTATCCGTACCGATGTTTTCCAGGCAGTGATTATTTCCCTTGGGATTTTTGCCGCTTTGGCGCTGGTTTTCTCACAAGTGGGAGGACTTGATGGGTTAAAATCCTCTCTACCCCCAGGTTATTTCTCTTTTCCAACAAGCCCCGAGTTCGATTGGAAGATGCTCTTATCCTTTTTGATTCTCGTCGGAGCGACTTACGTGGTGGGGCCTGATATGTATTCTCGACTTTTCTGTGCTAAGGGAGAAAAAACAGCTCAGCAATCAGCCATTTTGTCGGCATTTCTTTTCATTCCCCTGGCTTTTGCCATCATCTTTATAGGGATGAGCGCCAAAGTTTTATATCCGGAGATAGCTGCCGAAGGAGCCTTTCCTCAGGTAATAACCAGTGTGCTTTCCCCAGGTTTAAGCGGACTGATCCTCGCTGCCCTGGTCGCAGCGCTCATGTCCTCGGCGGATACCTGCCTGCTTACCCAGGGTGTCATTTTAACCGAGGATATAATTAAGCGAGCGCACCCTGCGCTTGACGAAAGGAAAACCATTTTGCTAACTCGCTTAAGTCTAATTGGGTTAGGTCTGGTGGCGTTGGGGCTGGCTTTGGCCTTAAAGGGGGTGATTTCATC
>Ga0315541_1003555_pt1 | contig 11941 bp, 11 predicted proteins | sample SalMarSW160190MG_FD_203095 | JGI IMG/M metagenome (GOLD analysis project Ga0315541, IMG submission 203095) | Salt marsh sediment microbial communities from the Plum Island Ecosystem LTER, Massachusetts, United States - Salt Marsh Sediment SW1601-190 ...
TTTTTCCGAACAGGGATTAAGACATACTTCTTTTGCCTTAGTGGAAGTTCTGCCGGAATTGGAAGAGAAAGAAGTAGAAATTAATCCTCGTGATTTACGAGTAGACACTTTCCGCGCTTCCGGACCTGGCGGGCAGTATGTTAACCGGCGGGAATCAGCGGTCCGGGTGACCCATCTGCCAACCGGCCTGACGGCCAGCTGCCAGTCAGAGAGACTTCAAGGAATGAATCGGGCGACGGCAATGTCAATGTTAGCGGCGAAGCTCCAGCGGAAAAAAGAAAAGGAGCAGAAGAAAGAATTAGCTGATTTGAGCAGTCAGGGGAAAGAGGCCAGCTGGGGGCAGCAGATCCGCTCTTATGTTCTTCATCCTTATCAGATGGTTAGAGATCATCGAACAGGGATAAAAACTTCCCAGACAGAGGCGGTTCTGGATGGAGAGCTCACGCTATTTATCGAAGAGGAAATCAGGAAAGATGATAATTAAATTAGAGAACGTTAGCAAAATTTATCCTCCGAAGAGTATTGCTTTACAGGGACTTAACCTGGCCCTGGAGCCAGGGGAGATGGTGAGCTTAGTCGGCCGTTCCGGAGCGGGAAAAACAACCCTCATTAGGCTGTTGATCGGTGAAGAGAAACCGACTGAAGGAAAAGTCTTTTTCCGGGACTATCTGATCAATGAAGCCGATAGCAGTACCTTGTCCTTAATTCGGCAAAAGATCGGAGTTGTTTTTCAAGATTACAAATTATTGTCAAGGAAAACCGCTTATGATAATGTCGCTTATATCCTAGCCGTTATTGGAGCCAGTGACGAGGAGATTAAGCGGGATGTTCCCCGAGTTTTAAACGTTGTCAATTTAGAAGAAAAGGCAGCTGCTTATCCCCACCAATTATCGGGAGGGGAAAAGCAAAGATTAGCCATTGCTCGCGCCTTGATTCACCAGCCGGAAGTGATTATTGCTGATGAGCCAAGCGGGAATTTAGATTCCTATAACACCTGGGATATCGTGGAGATTCTAAAACGCATTCATCAATTAGGGACGACGGTTATTGTCGCTACCCATGACAAAGAAGTCATTCGGCAGATGGAGGGAAGGATTGTTACTTTGAAGGAGGGAAAAATTGTGAGCGACAGTCAAGAAAGTAATTTTGTCTTTTATTAATGTTTATCACCACCTTTGGGCGGATTGTTAAATTTGGTTGGGCGGGATTCCTAAGAAATCGGATGGCTACAGCAGTGACGGTCTTTGTCATGACCCTAGCTGTTCTCCTGATGAGCGGCTGGTTCCTACTTCAGGGATTTAGCCAGGCGGTAGTGGCAGAAGTGGAGAATCAAATGGGAATTTCCGTTTACTTTAATCGGGGGGTAGGAGAGGCGGAGATCGCTCAGGTCCAGAGTCAGTTGGAAACTCAATTTTCCTCGTCTCTGAAAGCCGTTCATTATATTTCTCCGGAACAGGCTCTGGAAGAATTTAAAGAACGGCACGGTGGAGAGGCCTTGTACGAACGGGCTCTGGAAGAAGCCGGTCCGGAAGCCCTTCGTCCCTCTCTGGATATTAGCGTTTATGAAGAAGAGCAGTATCAGGAGATTAATGATTATTTACTGTCGGCCTTTCCTTCTTTGATTTACCAGACGGATTATCTGAATCGGCAGAAAGTGATTGATAAAGCTTTTGAGCTTATTTACCGGATAAATTATTTTAGTCTTATTATCGGCTTGCTTTCGGTAGGTTTAGTTATCCTGGTGGTTTTCAATACCGTTCGTTTAGCTCTTTACTCTTTGAGAGAGGAAATAGAAACAATGAAATTGGTTGGCGCCTCTAATTGGTTTGCCTGGGGACCTTTTGTTGTCCAGGGGGCTATTTACGGTTTGGTGGCTTTTCTGGCGGCTAATCTTGTTCTTCTGCCCTTAGCTTATTGGCTTAGTCCCCAGTTGAGCTTGCTTCTGCCTAGTTTTAATCTCTGGGCCTACTATCAGGCTCATTGGCTCTATGTGGTCTTGATTCAATTGGGGGGAAGCGTTATTCTGGGAAAGATTTCTACTTTCTTGGCCGCCCGTTGCTATCTTAAAGTTTGATTATTAATGGAGGGTCGTCTAACGGTAGGACAGTGGATTCTGGATCCATCAATATAGGTTCGATTCCTATCCCTCCAGCATAAGTTAGTTTTTAGTATTGAGGTTATAGAATCAATATAAAATGAAAACTGACAAAAATTCTATAAGAATACTTTGTTATGGTGGTTCAAATACATGGGGGCACACACCCGATGAAAGTTTTTTTAGATATCCAGCGAATATTCGGTGGACCGGTTTATTGCAGAAAAAACTTGGAGATAAATTTGAGATTATCGAAGAAGGTCTCAACGGTCGAACAACTGTATTAGACGACCCAAAGAAGGAAGGACGAAACGGGAGAACATATTTAATTCCTTGTATAAATAGTCAAAATCCTTTGGATTTAGTTATTCTAATGCTTGGAACGAATGACTTGAAAGAAAGATTTAATCGATCACCGGAGCAAATATCGAAAAATATTGAAGAATTGATAATAATTATCAAAAAGTTAAGTGTTAACGAAGATAGTAAGCTTACGAAAGTTCTTTTGATTTCGCCGGCCTTTATGAAGGATAATTGTAAGGTGCCAAAAGCTGGGATGAAAGGAACTGAGGCAAAGACAAAACAATTCGCAAAATTTTATCGAGAAGTTGCCGGTAGGCAAAAATGCGAATTTATAGATATCGCACAGTATCTTCAACCAAGCGATATTGATGGCTCTCATCTTGGAAAAGAAGCACATGCCAAAATCGCTGAAGTTTTAGAGGAAAAAATTAGGACAATTTTTAATAAATAATTCCGACCGAGACGTATTATTGAAGGTGCTGGGGGAATAGCCTAGTTTGCCTTTAAATTTTTAGCTCTAGACCAAGGATACCGGCCAATTTGTGCTAGCTCAAAGGGTGTTGTGTTTTGAATAATATGAATTTAGATTTCATTTTATACATCCTATTAGCAATGATCTTCTGGGATTTTTCAGCTCATCTTATTGAATTACTCGGATGGGTTGAGAAATTTACTAAGAGCAAATCTATATTTTCGTATTATTATCCTCATTTCCGATGGATGAAAGTTCCAAATGGAGTGAAAGAACGGCCTGACTGGCGTAAGAAATATCAAAGATTTTGGGTTTGTTTTTGGGGATTAGCGTTTATTTTTTTATTAATCTATATTTTATCAAGTTAAAAGGATGCGAAAACCCGAATTAATCCAAATAGAAACCCAGGATGGTCCCATTTTGCCTGGTTTATTATATAGAGCACCAGGAAGCAAAAAAGTAGCTATTCAGCTGCATGGAAATGGTAGCACCTCTGTTTTTTACTATGATGACCAGCGGGATGAACAAGCGAAGGCCTTAAATAAGAAAGGCATTTCCTTTCTTCTTTTTAACAATCGAGGCGCTCATTATATTAAAAAATTAGATGTGCTGAAAAGAGGCAAAAAACAAAGAAAGCGTTTTGGTATGGCTTATGAGAAGATTAAAGATTGTACAAAAGATATAGATGGAGCGATAGACTGTTTAGAAAAGTTAGGTTATCGGGAATTCTACCTTATTGGAGAGTCTACCGGCGCAAATAAAATTGCTGTTTATCACCACTATAAAAAATTGAATAATAAAGTTTCTAAATACATTCTTTTAGGGGCAGGAGATGACACAGGAATTTATTATGATATATTCGGCAAAAAGAAATTTTTTAAACTATTAAAAGAATCTAAGGAAAAGATCAAAAAGGGAAAGGGAGAAGAAATCATAAAAGAACTTTTGCCAGATTTTATTTTTTCTTATATAGGATTTTATGATATTGCTAACCCTGACGGGGATTATAATACTTTCCCATTTTTAGAGACAATGAAGAACCTTAAACTTTCTAAGAAACCTCTTTTCCGTTATTTCAAATCTATTAACAAACCGACTCTAGTTATCTATGGAGAGGAAGATGAATATGCTTGGGGGAATGTGCCCAAAATTATTGGTATTCTGAAAGAACGAAAACCAGAATTTGATTATAGAATTATAAAAGGAGCGGACCATAGTTTTAGTCAAAAACAGAAAAGCCTCTCTAAGACCATATCAAATTGGTTAGATCAAGATTAAAATCAAAAGGAAGCATCAAGTTAAAGGGTTAGGAAATCATGGATGCAGAGAAACTCAAAAGCTTAATTCAGATTCTCCACTGGACCAACAATTTGGGTTGTGAAAACTCAAACTAATACAAAGCTTGCTTGTTTTTAAATTTTAGTCGCCGAATTGGCGATTTTTTGGTAAGATATTTTAATGTTTCTATATCTAATAATTTTTATTGTATATCTTCTCCTGATAGTTGGGATAGGTTGGTGGTATTCAAGGGGTATCAAAAATACTGAAGATTATTTCCTAGGTGGCAGACGTTTCGGGGTTTTTCCTATTGCCTGCACCTTGGCAATCTCATTTATAGGTGGAGGAATGTTCATGGGAATGATCGGTTTTCTATCAAAATATGGGATAGCTACGATCATGATGGTGATAGGGATGGGGATAAGCTTTATACTTCTTGGCATATTCCTGGGTCCCAGGCTCAGAAAATTCAATCTTAGAACTCTCCCTCAATTCATTGGCCAAAGATTTGATGGAAAAACACGTTTTATAATAGCATTTATCGCTTTGATCGCGATGGTTGGAAGCGCTGCCGTACAGTTTAAGGCCTCAGGAGCGATACTTAATATTGTTTTTAATATCCCATATATTTGGGCATTGTTAATAGCTTTCAGTGCAGTTATTTTTTATAGTTTTCTCGGCGGTTTTCGTTCAGTAGTAGCCACTGACGTTATCCAGACGGTTATAGTATTTATAGGCGTTGTTTTAACTCTTCCTATCGTTTTGGCTGCAGCCGGAGGCATGGGTAATGTAGTTAGCGAGGTTTCTCATTTACAAAATGGTCAATTCTTTAACTTTTTTTCACAAGGCGTAGTTTTAGTTATTGGCATGTTCGTAATTCTTGCAATCTATGCATTTATTTCTCCAGAAAATCATCAAAGAATATACGCTTCTAGAAATTCAAGAGTAGCTAAGAAAGCGGGTATTTATAGCGGGATATTCTTCGTTATTATTGTGGGTATTGTTTTTTTGATTGGCATTATAGGATTAGTTTTTTATCCTAATTTAGAAAATCCTGATTATTTCTTTCCAAAGTTAGCAGTAGAAATATTGCCAGTCTGGTTGGGCTCAATTCTTTTAGCTTCGGTTGCTGCTGCAGTTATGTCATCTGCTGATACAGCTCTCGTTACAGCAAGCTCTATTTTTATAACGGATTTCTATAATAAGGATTTGAGAAAGAAGATATCGGAGAAGAAGATTCTTAAAATTTCTAGATTGTCGGTTATCACCATAGGGGCGATCGCTTTTATCATTGCTTTTATTTTTCCAACTGTAGCCGATCTGGTAATTTTCTATAATAGTTTATTGGCCTCAGTTGCTTTAGCTCCGATTGTCTTCGGTTTATTTTGGAAAAGGACAAGCAAAGCAGGCGCTTTTTATGGTTCTTTGGGCGGGGGATTAACAAATATTGCCCTATTTATATCTGGAGCAGACCCGGCTAAAAGCATGTTGCCCTCTATTGTAGTTGCCTGTGTGGTTCTTGTTGTTCTATCATTCAGAAATAGTGGGTAGTAGGGTGAGGTAGAAAATGTTAGATTAAGATTGTGAAGCTAAGCCTAGAACGTAAGTATACTCATCTGAGTGTTGAGGCGCAGTTCTAACATTATCCACGATGCTCAACTAACTTAAGCTAGCACGAAGAGCGAGGTTTTTAATAATGTGAATTTCTTATCCGGAATCCTTTTTTTGATAAATTTATATAAAATCTTGAATTATAAATTGGCATGCATGAGGAAAAAATAATTGTAGTTGACGAAAACGATAAAATTATTGGATATAAAGAACGAAGAACTTTAAACCAATCAGATATTTATCGTGTTTCAGCTTTATGGATCCAAGATTCCAAGGGAGCCATTTTACTTGCTCGAAGGAAACTCAATAAGAAAAATGATCCTGGTAAATGGGGACCAGCTGTTGCTGGAACCAACAACAAAGGAGAATCTTATGAGTCCAATATTATTAAAGAGGCCGAGGAAGAGATTGGTTTAAGGAACCATCATTTCCAAAAATTTGATAAAATTAGATATTCTGGAAAGCATAATTACTTTTGCCAATGGTTTGGATTGGTTATTGATAAAAAACTTGAAGAATTTACAATTCAAAAAAGTGAAGTCGAACAAATTAAATGGTTTAAAAAAGATAAACTGTTAAAAGAGCTAGATGGTAGTCCAAATAATTTTCTGAAATCAATAAAGGATTACATTGATTTGTTCAAGTAGAATATAATATAAACATGAAGAAAAAGGTTAAAAATATTTTTGGAGAGAACCTTGATATTTTGATTGAGGGTGATAAAAAATCAAATAAGATTTTGATTTTTGTTCATGGTTTTGAGACAGATAAAAATGAAGGTTTTTCCACATTTTTAGATCTTTCAAAATATCTTAAAAATGACTTTTTAATGATTAGGTTTGATTTGTCTGGTTATGGCCAGAGCGAGGGAGAGGATCATGAATTTCAGTTCCAAAAAGCTGCAGGAGATGTTGATTCGATGATAAGGTATGCAAGGAGAAATTATAAGGATAAAGATATTTATATAGTCGCTCATTCGCTTGGAACTTTTATAGTCAGCTTGTTATCACCGTATGATATAAAGAAGATAGTTTTCATATCAATACCAAATTCCAATATATCTTTTATAATTAGGGAATTGAAGAATAGGATTACCTCAAAGGGCGGTAAAATTGATGAAAAAAACTTAACTTATTACCCCAGAACAAGCGGGGCAGTCCAAATCATCGGGAGAGATTTTTGGCGAACCATTAAAGGATTTAATCCATGCGAATACATAGAAGAATTAGCGCGTAAAACAGATCTTATTATTTTCAAGCCCAAACAAGACGATGTGCTTAAAAATAGGTATTTCCAGGAATATAAGAAGATAAAAGGCTTGAAATATGTAGAAATTGACGGAAATCATAATTTTACAGACAAAACAGACAGAAAAAGATTATTTCAAGAAATAAGAAAATTCTTGGTAGATTAATCAATATAAAATTATCGTCTGAAGATTTACGACTGGCCCGAATCGCACCGGTTCGATTCCTATCCCTCCAGCCAATGCTAAAAACCCTTATCTATTAAGGGTTTTTAGGTTAGAGAGCGTGGATGCTAAAACTATTACTCGACGACCTCCAAAATTTGACTTGACTTATAGTTTACTATTTATTATAATAATAATGCTTAGCGCTAGTAATATGATAATAAATTTTTGTTATCATTTTACTGTCGCTAAGACAGTAAAAATCCACTTAGGGCGAAAGGCCCTGAAGGAGGTTCTCGTGAGAAAACATGAGATTACAGGGAAGGATTGCGAGATAGTAGAGGTGCTTCATGACTTCTGTAAAACTTATGGCCTTGCATTTAAAAGAGGTCTGAGTATCAGATATCTTGAAGTTTCTGAGAATAAGGCTAAAGTGGTAGTCCACATAGTGGGCTGGCCAAAAGGGTCTTCTATTTCCGTCCAACTTTGGAGGCAATCGAGCGATTTATGGGAAGCTGCTGGAATAATGAAGGTGTTTGGCCCAGTAACTTTTTCTCCGCCAAGTACTCTAAGATGGGATTTTGCTAATGGAGAATCGGGGGCTACCTGCAGGGTGTGTCTTTTCTCAAGCGGTTATTCTTTCGATTTCCATTAATAGTTCTTGAGTGGGTGGCGCCAATTGGTTGCCGCCCATTTTCTATTCAAAGAGAAGTAAATTCCGGAGATATCAATATACTTATTTTGTTGCCGGACAATGGTTCTAACATTATTCACAATGGACAGTCTGAATTTAGAGAAACTCCGTCTTTTGGACGGAGTTTCTGTTTTTTTAATCCAGATTAGGTATAATGAAAATATGAGTAATTATAACTCAAAAATTGCTTTTCGAAGCTTGGCTCATTAAGGTTCTAGCTTGAGACGGCCAGTCAAATTGGGTTGGCTCGAAGAGTATCGTCTACCGAGTAGTGCGAATTTGTGAATTTTTACCTCTTAGAATAATCTTAATTTTGGTAGAATATAGCCATTTATTTATGTCTTGGAAAAGGATAACAGCAAGAGAAGTATGGAGTTAGAAAAAGTTTTGGAAACTTTGGAAAAACTTTTGACAAAGTGGGGGTTAAATAGAGACGATTGGATACTGATTGCCAATTATGCAATGAGTCTTTTGGGTTACAGAGTTAAAATAAGAAAAGGACACTTTAATACTGTTGTCAATAAGGATAAACTTCCTTGGAAGTCTCCTGAAGGTTTCGAAATTTTTCCTCCCAAGGGATCAAAAGAAGCTAGAGAATATTCAACATGGATGAAATCAACCGGATTTGATACTGATTTGATTGCTATGAGTTCACAAGAAGTGAAAAATATACTGAAGGATACAATTTTTTACCAGCTTCCAAACAAACGAAAGGTTAGACTTTTAAATGCAAAAGGAGAGCTAAAGCTGCTGGACGACTATTTATCTCATTGTGCCCGGAAAGAAGTTGGCGTAGAAAAAGGTAAATATCTACTGGAAAGTATTGAAAATTTCAAAAAAGCTGCTAAAGAAATAAGAGATTGGGAAACAGTTGCTTTAGCCCAAAAGATATTAGAAAAATATAAACATTTAAGAAAAGAAGCGAAAATTAAAATTAACTTTAAAAAAGTTAAAGAGTTAGGGGGAACAATTGCTTATAGAGGTAAAATTAGAGGGAAGGTAAGGAAAATTTTGGGAAAAGGGGATAGAATTGAAAAGATAAAAAAAGGAGAAATTTTAGTAACCAAGATGACTTCTCCTAAGTTTGTTACTATTGTAAGTAAAGTATCGGCCATTATCACCGATGATGGAGGGGTGCTTTGCCACGCAGCTGTTTTATCTCGCGAATTCAAAATTCCTTGCATCATTGGAACAAAAATTGCCACCAAAGTTCTAAAAGACGGAGATTTAGTAGAAGTTGATGCTGAGAAGGGGATAGTTAAAATTTTAAAGAAGGCGAAATAATATGTCAAAAAATCATTTTAAAAGGAATAATGGCTAAAATAATTAAAACTTTTAAAAAAATGAAAGTAGAAAAAGTAAAATTTGAATCCACTGGTTATACGTTAGCTGGTGAAATAGATTTACCAGATAAATTTAATGGGAAATTGCCTACCGTGGTTTTACTTCACGGTCTTTCTAATTCAAGAAAAGACTGCCCACTGATTAATGAAACAACAGAGGCCTTAGTTGAGAATGGTTTTATTGCTTTCAGGTTTGATTTTTATGGATCAGGGGAGAGTCCAGGAGAGATGAGAGACAAAAGAATGGATATTTTAGAACAAAATGCTAAGGATGCTATAGAATTTATAGCGAAAGATGAAAGGGTGGAGAAAAATAAAATAGGAATTTGGGGACGCTCTCTAGGTGGGACTTTGGCTTGTTTGTTGCCGCAGGATGCAAGAATTAAAACCAGAGTTGCTGCTTCTCCTGCCACCAGAATGGAGAAAATAATGAAAGAAAAGATAGAAGAGTTAAAGAAAAAAGAAATTGAGCTGGAGAAAGTAGGTAAAAAACTTCCTGGTACCGGTGCATATAAAGGACCTTTTGAATTCAGAGAAGAATGGTTCGAAAGTTTAGAAGGCTTAGATAGAAGAATAAGGGGAAATTTAGAAAAATTAGATACGATGCTCGTACTTGGGACGGCTCTGGATCAAAAAGTTACAGCAGATAATGCATGTATAGTTATGAATAATGTAAAAGAACCCAAGAGAATCTGGATGTTTAATACCGATCATGACTATGCCGGCGTCGAAAAAGAAGCAGTTAAGGAGGCCGCAGATTGGTTCAAAAAATATTTAAAATAAATGAAATTTATTAAAGAGTTAAGAGAGATAAATAAGAATGATATGGCCACTGCCGGTGGCAAAGGAGCATCATTGGGCGAGATGACCAAGGCAGAGATTTCTGTGCCGCCTGGTTTTGTTATTTTAACAAATACATTTGATGAATTCATTAAAGAAACGGATATAACCATAGAATTAGATGCTATGTGGGATAGATTCGACATTAAGAATACTGACAATCTAGAAGAAAATTCGGCAATCATAAAAGATGTAATTCTAAAAAAAGAGTTTCCTAAAGAATTAGCTCAAGAGATATTAAGGGCTTTTGATAAATTAGATGCTCAATATGTAGCAGTAAGATCATCTGCTACGGCAGAAGACTCTAAACAAGATGCTTGGGCAGGACAACTAGAAACCTATCTTTATGTAACCAAAGACAACTTGATAGAAAGTGTCCAAAAGTGCTATGCTTCTCTTTTTAGCCCCAGAGCTTTATTCTATAGAGTAGAAAGAGGATTTGATAAAGATAATATATCAGTAGCTGTGGTAATACAAAAAATGGTTAATTCAGAAGTTGCAGGAGTAACCTTTACAGTGCATCCTGTTACCAAAAACAAGGATCAAATGATAATTGAAGCCTGTTATGGTTTAGGAGAGTCTTTGGTGCAAGGGATAATTACCCCTGATAGCTATGTTGTTGAAAAATCTACTCTCAATATAGTAGATATTAATGTGAATGAACAAGAAAAGCAGATGGTTAGAGGAGAAAAAGAAACAAAAACAATAGAGTTGCCACAAGAATTAAAAGAAAAACAAAAGCTCTTAGAAGACCAGATTAAGGAATTGGCTAGAATCTGTATAGACATAGAGAAACATTACAAAACGCCCATGGATATAGAATGGGCTTTAGAAAATAGTAAATTTTACATTGTCCAGGCAAGACCAATTACTACTTTGTAACTAGAAATAGCTGGCTAAAAGCTTCATTTTCTAATGAAGTTTCTTGTTTTTTTAATCCAGATTAGGTATATAATAAAAACATGAAAAGCATAAAGATTATTCGTTGGCTTCCAAGAATTTTAAGCATCGCCTTCGTTTTATTCTTGTCTCTGTTCGCGCTTGACGTTTTCGGGGAATACAGCGGCTGGCAGGCTGTTTTGGGATTTCTTATACATCTCTTGCCGTCATTTGTTTTACTTGCAGTCATCTTGATTGCCTGGAAATACGATCTGGTTGGAGCAATCGCTTTCTTCGCTTCCGCCGTGTTTTACGTCTTTATGGTAGGTTTTGATCGTCCATGGAGTTGGTATGCGGGCATATCCGGCCCAGCTGCCGTTGTCGGAATTCTTTTTCTTTTGAGCTGGCTTCAAAAAAGAAAAAATAAAGCTCTATGAATTCATCCCAAATATATATTTTAATATCAATCATCGCACTGGCCTGCATAATGTTTATCCTCATTTTGACCAGGAAGAGAATGCAAAAGCCGCTTACGCCGTTAACGGGCCTAGCTTTCGCTTTCGTTATTGCCGGCCTTATTTTCGGCGAGAGCCGTTTGGTCGGCTACGGTTTGATGGGAGTCGGTGTAGTTCTGGCCGTCATTGATATTGTTAGAAAAATGAAAGGTAAAAAGGAAGAGGTTTAGGAATAGATTTAAATTTTTCCTTTATAAAAAATTTGGTATAATATCATTGGAATAGTGAGAATCGGTGCGTTTACGGATTCACTTTTTAAGTATAATAAAGACATGAACAATAATAATTCTCTAAGAAGTACGCCCAAGGATGTCTTTTTGCATCTTTTAAATATTTTCACTTTTTACCTCGGCGTTGTTAGTTTTATTACGCTTTACATCAAATACATCAGTGCTCTTTTCCCAGACGTTCTTAACTTTAGTTTTACAAGCATAGCCAATTCGGTTCGCTTATCGACATCAATTCTTATCATCGCTATCCCGGTATATATTCTTACTTCC